>Ga0208960_1001656_pt1 | contig 11710 bp, 11 predicted proteins | sample GreLakmeON33MSRF_FD_187703 | JGI IMG/M metagenome (GOLD analysis project Ga0208960, IMG submission 187703) | Freshwater lentic microbial communities from great Laurentian Lakes, MI, USA - Great Lakes metaG ON33MSRF (SPAdes) | ecosystem: Environmental > Aquatic > Freshwater > Lake | place: Great...
GTCAGTAGCGCCTTGTGGCGCTCGAAATAGGCCAGATACGCCGCGACGCGATCGTCGGCTTCAAGAACGGCGAGAAAATCCGGTACCAGATTGATCAACATCAACGACCCCAGAACAGGAGACCGACGCGATCGTGAGCGACAAGCGCAAATCGCCGAACAAGTGGCGAGAAGATAGCCGCGATGTCAGGACGGTACAAGCTCGCCGCGCGGAATTTCGGCGAAGACACGCGGCCGGACGACGCCCTACTTCCTGCTTAACGTGTTCCAAATAAGCGGTCGCCGGCGTCGCCGAGTCCCGGAAGAATGTATCCGTGCGCGTTGAGCTCGCGGTCGAGTGCCGCCGTTAGAATAGGCACGTCGGGATGTTCGCGCGCAAGCCGCTCGACGCCCTCCGGGGCGGCCACGAGACAGAGAAAGCGAATACGTGTCGCTCCGGCGCGCTTCAGTGACGAGACCGCGGCGGCGGCGCTGCCGCCGGTGGCGAGCATCGGATCGAGCAGCAGGAAATCACGCGCGCCTACATCGCCGGGCACCTTGAAGTAGTAGTCCACCGGCTCGAGCGTCTCGTGGTCGCGATAGAGCCCGATGTGCCCGACACGCGCCGACGGCATGAGGCGCAGAATGCCTTCAACCATGCCAAGTCCGGCGCGGAGAATCGGGACGAGCGTGAGCTTCTTGCCGCGCACCGACCATCCCGATGTCGTCTCGAGCGGGGTGTCCACCGGCACTGGCTCGAGCGCCAGATCGCGCGTCGCCTCGTAGGCCATCAGCATGGCGATTTCGTCCACCAACTCCTTGAACTGTTTGGTGGGCGTCGCGCGGTCGCGCAGGAGCGTGATCTTGTGACGGACCAATGGGTGGTCCACGATGCTGAGCGTGGGGAACGTGCGCGGCGAGGTGGGCATGGACTCGAAGGTAGCCGTTCCCGGCGGCGTCCCGGTAGTATCCGCCGCCGTCATCGCGCCCGTCGAATCGGCGTTAGCTTTTTGGCATGCGCACTGCGTCCCGCGATTCCGACCCCAGCGTTCCGCCCGTTCCGGTGGTCCCGCCGATACAGTGCGTGGCCGTGTACTGCGCCTCGAACGCCGGTGTGCGTCCGGAATACGTGGAGTGCGCGCGGGCCCTTGGCGCCCTGCTGGCTCAGCGCGGCCTCACCGTGGTATACGGTGGCGGCCGGGTGGGGTTGATGGGGGCGCTCGCCGACGCCGCGTTGGCTGCCGGCGGCGAAGTCATCGGCGTGATGCCCCATGGACTCGTGCAACGGGAAGTCGCGCATCACGGACTGACGGCGCTGCGCGTCGTGGACTCGATGCATGAGCGCAAGGCGATGATCGCTGAACTCGCGGATGTGTTCATCACGCTGCCGGGCGGGGTGGGAACGCTCGAGGAGTTTTTCGAGACGTGGACCTGGGCGCAGCTCGGCGTGCACCGGAAGCCGATCGGACTGCTCGATGTGTCGGGCTATTGGGCCCCCTTGCTGGCATTGCTGGAGCATGTCGAGGCTGAGGGATTCTTACGCGGGAACCCACGCGAGTGGTTGGTGGTGAGCGACGATGCGTCGTCTATGCTCACCGAATTGCAGCAGTTTCAGGCACCGGCGGTCCGTCGCTGGAGTCGACTCGGGGAAAGTTGAATCGCCGGGCACCAGGCCTTCGCAGCGGGCGCGCAGGCAGTAGTTTGGCAGGATGCAACGCGCGGCTCGTGGCCGGTATTGGCCCCAACTCATTCTCCGACTCATCGGCGCGGCGCTGACGGGGTGGGTGCTGTGTGTGGCTGCCCTCTTCGGCTGGTCACGACGGGCGGCTGAGGGGCGCGCGGAAGCGATTGTCGTGTTGGGCGCCGCGCAGTACGGGGGACGTCCGTCCCCGGTGCTGCGCGCCCGGCTCGACCACGCGCTAGCGCTCTGGCAGAGCGATCGGGCGGTGCGCGTGGTGCTCACGGGAGGCCGTCGCCCGGGTGATCTGATCAGCGAAGCGGAAGCGGGGCGGCGCTATCTCGTGCGCCGCGGCGTGCCTACGCAGGCCATTTTGCTCGAGCCAACCGGGCGTACGTCACTGGCGTCGATGGATGGTGCCGCTGCGCGGCTCGAGGCGTGGCGTGATTCGTTGCCGGTCACCGTGCGCGACACGATGCCACGTCGACCCAGCGTACTGCTGGTGAGCGACCCGTTTCACATGCTCCGCCTTGATGTGCTGGCGCGGTTGCAGGGGTTGCGTCCGCTGCCGTCGCCCACCCGTACCAGTCCCATTTCGGCAAACCGTGCGGTGGCGATCGAATACATGCTGCGCGAGTCGATCGCGCTGCCGACGGATGTGGTGTTGATGCTCTGGCTCACGGTGACCGGCGGGTCGATGAGCTCACCAACCACGCCGTAGTGCGCGGTCGCCGGAGCGGTCGCCGTAGCGGTCGCGGTCGACTATCGGGCGCGGCGCGGGACTCGCACGATGCTGCCATCAGCGCGAACCTGCTTGATGTCGACATCGGGCACAAGGTCGCGATACGGGATGCCTGAGGTGGCGTCGAAGCCGAAGCCACTGCGCAGCGCCGCCGTGAGTGAAAAGGCGTCGGCTGCGGCGAGGTTTACGAGATAACCGAGATCCTGCAGTGAGCCCACGGTGATGCGGCTGAGCGGTTGCACTTGAGTCACCGCAAAGCCTTGCATGAGCTCACGCTGCATGACCGACGTGCGCCAATGCGAGTTGATCGTGCCGGTGCCACCGGTGTTTTCCACCGGCACCGGATTGCCGGAGTACGTCGCGGTGTTGAGCGCGGCGAACTGCGCGCGCGCGCCGCTGCCCACGTAAAACGGGTCGCCCACGGTCGAGATGTCCAACAGGGCGCGCCGGAAATTCCAGATGGTGCCGATACCGAGCACGTGCCCGATTTCGTGAAGCACGACTTTTTCAAACTGCCCGCGTGCCACGAGCTGACCGACGTCGAGACTGTCGAACTCCATGTAGCCCAGAAACGGGATCGCGTTGCCGTTGACATAGCAGGGGCTGGCGAGGCCGAGGATGTTGCCGGCGCCCGGCGTTCCTGGTCCGTCGATGGAGTCGATGCGGGCAAAGATGATCGTGTTCTGCACGGTACCGGTGACGGCCGGCGTCCAAGCGCTGCAGGAATTCGCCGCGGGTCCCGCCGGAATATTCACATTGTTAACGGTGCCGATGCTGCCGACGATGACTTGCCGCCACTTGGCGACGGCGTTGGCGAAGGCGGTCCGTACCGGCAGCGACGCATCTCCGATAAACCGCACGTCCACGTTGAATGCCGACGTGGTAACCGTGGTGGTGAATGTCGTCGACTTGTTCGGAATCGCCGAACTGGTGGCGATCAGTGTCTGCGTGCTCGCCGCACCAAGGCGCCAGCTGCCCACGAACGCGGTGCCGTTGGCTGGGTCTGACAGCACGGTGCTGCCGGTCACCGTGCCCGAGTTCGGGCCTGGGGTGAACGTGACGGGTACGGTGCCCACCGGATTGCCGTAGGCGTCGACCACGCGCACGCCGGGCGGAGTGCCAATGTTGATATTCGCGACACCCGCCTGATTATCGCCGACGACGCGCAACAGATCGGCCGGCGGTCCGGCAAGTGCGTTGACGCTGAACACCGCGGGATTGGAGCCGATCGCCGTGGCCGTTACGATCTGCTGCCCGATGGCTCGGCCGATGGTCCACGCGCCGACCGCGGCGACGCCGAGCTCGTTGGTGGACTGTTGCGCGCCAACGAGCACCCCGTTGCCCTGCACGATGGTGAACAGCACGGCCGCGCCGCTGATGGGGTTGCCGTACTGGTCTTCCGCGCGCACGGCCGGCAGCGACGGCACGGGTGTGTTGACCGGGGCTTGCTGGTCGACCAGCGTGACCGGCGTGAGTCGCGACAACGGACCGGGACTCGCCGTCGCGGTGAAGGTGACGGCAGCGATGCCATCGGCCGTAGCCTGCAGTGTCTGCTGGCCGGAGGTGGTGCCGAGCGTCCATCCGCCCGACGACGCATCGCCGCTGGCGGTGGTGCGCACCGAGTCGTTGATGACCTTGCCGCCGCCGCTCGCGATGCGCCAGCGCACCAGGATATTCTTGATGCCCTTCCCCTTGGCATCAGTAACCCGCACGGCCGGAACGGCGGCCACCGTAGCGGCCACCGCGGCCGATATGGTGGTGCTGGCGGTGGCGGTCGCCGCACTCGGGACCTGTGGGTCGCTGCCGCAGCCGACGAGCACCCCGAGCGCTCCCACGAGCAGGACGGCGTGGCGATTAGAAAACGTCATAAGAGAAACGGGGAGGAGAATTGGTGGCTGGCGATCATGATCGGTTCGTGCGCATGGGGCTTCGAGTTTCGTGACCCGCCCCCCAATATTGAACCATGCGCATTCCAGTCGAGAGTTATCACCTCCCGAACGGCCTGCATGTGGTGCTCTCTGAGGATCACACGGCGCCGATCGTTGCGGTCAATTTGTGGTATCACGTGGGTTCGGCCAATGAGCGGCTTGATCGCACCGGTTTCGCCCACCTGTTCGAGCACATGCTCTTTCAGGGGTCGGCGAACGTCGAAGCGAACGAACATTTCGAACTCGTCCAGCGCGCCGGAGGGACCCTGAACGGGTCCACCTGGCTCGATCGGACGAACTACTATGAAACCGTTCCGTCCCACCAGATCGCGATGGCACTCTGGCTCGAGGCCGATCGCATGGGCCGGATGCTGCCAGGGCTCACGCAGCAGAAGCTCGACACGCAGCGCGACGTCGTGAAGAACGAACGCCGCTGGTCGGTCGACAACCAGCCGTACGGTACGTGGTGGGAGCGTCTGCCGGCGCTCTGCTTCCCGGAGGAGCATCCGTTCCATCACTCGTTGATCGGGTCCATGGAGCATCTGACCGACGCGTCGCTCGACGACGTCGCGGACTTCTTCCGAACGTATTACACCCCGGACAATGCGGTGCTCACCGTTGCCGGTGATTTTGATCGCACCGAGACCAGGCGCCTGATTGAAGAGTACTATGGTCCGATTTCCCGCGGTGCCCCACGTCCGCCGCTCCGTGACATGACGCTGCCGCCCACCTTCGGCGACACGCGTCGGACGGTGGTACCCGATGCCGTCGCCTTGCCGCGCCTGTTCGTGGCCTGCCGCACCCCGGTGTTCGGCACTGACGGTTATTACGCCGCCTCACTGGCTGCCGCCGTCCTCGGCCTGCGCACCGGCTGTCGTCTTGAGCAGTCGTTGGTGCGGCAGCAGCGGATCGCGTCCCAAGCGAGCGCCTTCACCTACGATCTGGCCAAGGGCAGTGACCTGTTGGTGGTTGATGCTACGGCGCACCCCGACGTCACACCGGCACAGCTCGAAGCGGCCGTGTTGGGTGAGCTCGACCTGATGCACCAGCATGGCGTGACCGATGTCGAAGTGCAGCGTGCCCGCGCGCTGATCGAAACGAGTTTTGTGACAAGCATGCAGTCGGCTGCCGAGCGCGCTGATCAGTTGTCGCGTTTTGCGACGTATTTTGGTGATGCTACGCTGATCAACGACCAAGTGGAGCGCTACGGCGCGACGACCACGGCCGCGGTCTCCGCCCTCGCCCGCGAGCGGCTTGGTCCCGATAATCGCGCGCTGCTGATGTTTGTGCCGGCCGAGTCTGAGAAATTGGCGGAGGTCGTCGCATGAGCGGCACACCCGCGAGCGGCACACCCGATGCGCGGTCGGATGCGATGCCTGTCGCTTCGCCACGTCCCGGCGCTGGCACGCCGAGCGACTATCGGTTTCCGCATTTTGCCACGCGCATTCTTGCCAACGGTCTGCGATTAATTGTGGCGAATGTGCCGGCGTATCCCGTGGTGACCACTTTGGCGGTGATCGAAGCGGGCGCTACGCGCGATCCGCGCGATTACGAAGGGCTGGCACAGCTTACCACCCGCGCACTGGCGGAAGGCACGCGTGACATGAACGCGCTCGAGCTCACCTCGCGACTGGAGATGCTCGGGACGACGCTCGACACCGGCGCCGACTGGGACTCGGCGATCGTGCAGATCACCGCGCTGTCCTCGCGTATTGATGACGCGGTGGCGGTGCTGTCTGAAGTGTTGCGATATCCGTCATTTCCCGAGTCGGAGCTGGAGCGCATGCGTGGCGAGCGACTGGCCGATCTGGCCCAGCTGCGCGCCGAACCGCGCGGGCTGTCCGACGTGTTCTTCTCGCGTCTGCTCTATCAGCCGGAATCGCGTTTCGCACGGTTGGCCGGCGGTGACGAACAGAGCATCATGCGTCTCACGCGCGAACGCGTGCAGGCGTATCACGCAGAGTTCTATCGTCCCGACGCCACGGCGTTGATGATGATCGGCGACATTGATGTGGAGCACGCGGTGAAGCTGGCTAGCGCGCACTTTGGCGATTGGGCCGGCAAGGCGCCAGTAGTCACGGAGCCGGTGGATACCCAGCGGTTTCTCGAGCCGCGCGTGCATTTGGTGCACAAGCCGGACGCGCCGCAGTCGGAGGTGCGCGTGGGGCACGTGGCGATTCCGCGTCTCCACGAGGATTATTTCCCCGTAGTGGTGATGAACGCGATTCTGGGCGGACTCTTTTCGTCGCGGCTTAATTTGAATTTGCGCGAAGTGCACGCCTACACCTACGGCGCGCACTCGGCGTTCGATTGGCGTCGTGCTGCCAGCCCGTTTGAAATTTCGACGGCGGTGGAAACGGCGGTTACGGCCGATGCGCTGCGCGAGATTGCCTTCGAGTTCGCGCGGATTCGCGAAGCGCCGGTCAGTGATGCCGAACTGTCGCTGGCTACGAGTTATCTGGTCGGTGTTTTCCCGATTCGATTCGAAACCACCGCCGAAGTGGCGGGTGGACTGGCGAACGTGGAGATCTTCCGATTGCCAACGAACTACTTCGATACGTATCGTGACCGCGTGAAAGCGGTCACCGCGCAGGATGTGCTGCGTGTGGCGCAAACGCATCTCGATCCGAGTCGATTGCAGGTTATCGTCGTGGGTGATGCTACTGCGATCCGTCCGACCGTCGAAGCGCTGTCGCTTGGTGCGGTTACCGTGTACGACCCGGCAGCAGACGATGTCGCTGCCGCGCCTGTGTCTCTCTCCTCAGCCTCCTGAATTGACGTGTCGCCAGCAAAGAAGTCCGTGAAGAAGTCCGTGAAGACGTCCGTGAAGACGTCCGTGAAGACGTCCGTGAAGCTCCCCGCGTCGCCGTTCTATGAGGTGCGTCGCTCCAAGATCCAGGGGCGTGGCGCGTTCGCGATCTTACCGATTCGTAAGGGCAAGAAGATCGACGAGTACTGGGGGAAGCGGATCACCCACGACGAGGCCGACCGTCGCTATGACGACAGTGAAGCACGTCATCACACATTTCTGTTCGTGCTCGACGACGACACGGTACTGGACGCCCGGTACGGCGGAAACGACGCGCGCTTCATCAATCATTCGTGCGATCCGAACTGCGAGACGGTGATCGAACACGGCCACATCTGGATCAAGGCGATGAAGGCGATCACGCCGGAAACAGAGCTGACGTACGACTATCGGTTCGAGTGGCAGGACGACTACGAGCCGGAAGACGTGCGGTATTACGCGTGCCGGTGCGGCGCGAAGAAGTGTCGCGGGACGATTCTGCGTATTCCGGTGTACTTGCGTGCGACGGTCAAGCAGTGGCTGGCGGGCAACGATGTGCCCGTGCCAAAGAAGCCGAAGAAAGGCGCCAAGAAGGTCGTGAAGAAGGTGGTCAAGAAAGTGGGCAAGAAGGTGGTCCGCTGATGGCGATCGAACGGCAGGGCCCGGGCAAGATCATCGGGACGCGTGGGTACACCGGGAAGGTGATCTCGATCGACATCGACACCGTGCGCTTTCCCGACGGCTCGACCGGCCAGCTGGAGATGGTGCGTCATCCAGGGGCGAGCGCGATCGTGCCGTTGCTTGGCGACCTCGACAATGATCCAGAGGTGCTGTTGATCCGCCAGTATCGGTATGCGGCCGAGGGGTATCTGTACGAGATCCCGGCCGGCCGTTTGGATGCCGGAGAAGAACCGCTGGCCTGCGCACATCGCGAGCTCAAGGAGGAAACCGGCTACACCGCGTCGCGTGTCGAACACTTGTTCACGATGTTCACGACCCCCGGCTTTACCGATGAGAAGATCCATCTTTTCATGGCGACGGGGCTCGAGGCGGGCGACTGGAAGCGCGAAGCGGACGAGTTCATGGAGTTGGCGCCAACCAAGCTGTCTCGGGCGCTGTCGATGATCGAGCAGGGCGAAATTCAGGATGCCAAGACGGCACTCGCGCTGCTGTACACCGCTGGGTTTCGTCTGAACTGACCGCAGCTGTCCTTTTTTAGTGTCCTTTTTCAGAGACATTTTGGACGGTACGGCAGAATTCGCCGACATCGTGACGTCGGGTACAGCATTGTAAGTCCTTTTGTGTTAATGACTTAGTCGGATATGTTCCGGAAAGTTCCCGGCGGCACGCCCTATGCACGAGTACCCGTCTGTGCGACGACATGGTCTGCCGGATTGTCCGGCCATCTGGTCGAAGCGCCGTGAGTCTTCGGGCTCGCGTCACCGTAGGCGGAGGACTCGACCATGGCCGATCTGGCTCGCACGAAACTGACGTCACAGCGCACCCCCGCGGTGCCGGTGCGCGAGCATCTGCGCACCCTCGAGGATGGAGATGTGGTGTCGGTGTTCCTCGGAGGCGAGGAACGCGCCTTTGAAGAGCTCGTCGACCGGTACCAGGGTCGGCTGCTCAACTTCGTCTACCGCACCATCAGTGACCGCGACCGCGCCGAAGATCTGGTGCAGGAAGTGTTCATTCGCGTGTACCGCCATATCGGACGCTTCGATCGCTCAAAGAAGTTCTCGACGTGGATCTATACCATTGCGTCGAACCTGGCGAAGAACGAGCTGCGCAACCGTTCGCGCAATCCGCTCGTGCTCTTCCAGACGATCAAGGCCAAGTTCGAGGACGAGGCACGCCCGCTCCAGTTCGAGGACGTGCACACGCGTCCCGACGACCTCTTCCGGAAGCGTCACCTGAAGGAGATGGTGGACCAGTCGGTGGCGGAATTGCCGGCCCATCACCGCGAGGTGTTCGTGCTCCGCGAGCTGGAGGGGAAGTCGTACGAGGAGATCGCCGAGATCACCGGCGTGAACCTTGGTACCGTCAAATCGCGTCTCAACCGTGCTCGCACGGCCTTTGCCGACATCATCGCGCCACTCGTGCGATAAATACGGGTCGAAAGCGCCGCTCCATGCCCCCCCCGCCCGGGATTGCCCTGGCGGGGGTCACGCGTTTTGATACCCACTGAGCCGTGGATCCAGAGCTCGGAACCGTACCCAAGGCCACGGGTATCCTGCCGTGCGATCGTCTGCGATGCCTTTTACACGAGTCAATACCGCCCTGATGGACTGCAAGCGCTTCCGAAAGCAGCACCTGGCCTATCTGGATGACACGATGCCTGGCGACGAGATGGCCGCCGCGCAGCATCATGTGATGGTGTGCGACGGCTGCGCCGCGCACGATACGCTGGTACGTCGCTCGCTGATGGTTGCGCGCAGCATGCCCGTGCTCGAACCCAGCGCGGCGTTTCAGGCCCGACTTCGCGCCCGCTTGGCCGAATGCCGCGACGAATGCCGCGACGAATGCGACGACGGGCGGACAGCGATGGCCGCCCGCTCGGCCCTGCTCCACGCACCGCGCTCGGCCGCTTCGCGGAACAGGCGCGTGGCCGTGGCGGTGGCGGCCAGCGCGATGCTTGGTGCGTTCGTCTGGCAGGGGTGGAGCGCCCCGGCCCCGGAGTTATCGATGCAGCCCGTGATTGCCTCGCAGCCGGCCAGCCCCATGCCGGTGTCGTACATCGCCCCCGAATTAATGCAGGCGATGGCGACCGGAAACCCGGTCTGGCCAGCGGCCATGGTCATCGAGGATGCCCCGGCACCGTTCGTGCGCAGCGACTTCACCCTGGCGACCTTCTCCCAATTGCGCTGAAGTTCGACCGGCGGTCCCTTATCTTGATCGGATGGCCAAAGAATCGTCGCCCCTCCGCGTCGTTCAGGCCGCGATTCAGTCGCGGAGCTTCGCGCCTGTGTATTACCTGCACGGAGACGACGATTATCTGAAGGACGGCGCGGTGCGCGATCTGCTCGAGGCATCGATCGACCCGAGCACGCGCGACTTCAACTGCGAAATCCGTCGTGCCAGTGAACTCGATGCTGAAGCGGTGAGCAGCTTGCTGTCTACGCCGCCGATGTTAGCCGAAAAGCGCGCGGTCGTGCTCCGCGACGTGACGGCTCTGAAGAAAGCGGCGCGACAACAGCTTGACCTCTATCTCAAGCGCCCGGCCAGCGATACGCTGCTGCTGTTGGTGAGTCCCGCCGGCACGAAAGTCGACGCCGCGATTGCCGCCGCCTCGGAGACGCTCGAGTTTGCGCCACTCACCCCCGAGCGCGTCCGTCGCTGGATCGCGCATCATGCGACGACGGTGTTGACGGTGAGCATTGCCGACGACGCAGCGCAGCTGCTGCAACAGGCGGTAGGCAACGATCTGCATCAGCTGGCGTCGGAGCTCGACAAGTGCGCGAGCTACGCGATCGGAGTCGATCGCGACGTGCGCGCCACCATTGATGTGGACATGGTGTCGGCGGTAGTCGGTATCCGGCGTGGCGAAACGGTGACCGATCTGCTCGACGCCGTCGCGCGCCAGGACGCCGCCGCTGCGGTGACATTGGTGGCGCACGTGCTCGGCCAGCCGAAAGTCACGGCGGTGCAAGTCGTGATGATGCTGAGCACGCAGGCCTTCGCCCTCTCGTTCGGGCGCGCCCGCCGCGATGCCGGGATTCCCACCAATCGGTTGCCGCAGGAATTCTTTGCGTTCCTCAAGGAGACCGGCGGCTATCCGGGGCGGCCGTGGAACGAGGCGTCCTCGGCGTGGACCAAGGTCACCGAGCAGTGGAGTGCCGCCTCGTGTGAAAAGGCGCTCGAGTTGTTGCTGGAATCCGATATCGCGCTCAAGGAAACGACGGTCTCGAATGCGGAGCAGATCCTGATGTCCCTCGTGCTCGGCCTCTGTGCTACCCGTCGCCGGAAGGTGGCGTGATGCGTCGCCCGCGTCGCGCGACGCTGACGATCGCGTGCGCCGGTTGGGTCGCCACGTTGTGGCTCGCCCCCAGGGTGTCGGCGCAGGTGACGCCGGCGGTGGAGCGCACCACGGCGCGTGCGCGCGCGATGGTGGACGGCGGCGATGGTGCCACGGCGCGCACGCTGCTTGATTCGCTCGTTGAGGCCGCGCCGATGGGCACGATCGATCGTGCCGAAGCGCTCTACTGGCGTGCGGTGCTCGCCGAACGCATTGGCGACGCGGAGCGCGACTGGAAGCGCTTAGTGATCGATGTGCCGTTGTCGCCGCGTGCTCCCGACGCACTGGTGCGGTTGGGCGAGTTGGACATGCTGCGCGGACATCCGGCCGACGCGCGCGTGTATTTCACGCGCGTACTGCGCGACTTCCCGAGTGGCGTCTATCGCGCGAAGGGGCTGCTCTGGCTCACGCGCAGCTACTTCGAAGAGCGCAACATAGCGGGCGGCTGCCGGGCGCTCGATTCGCTGCGCGGCGTCGAGATCCCGGAAGGCGAATTGCGGTTGCAGTCAGACGAACTGCAGCGCCGGTGCACCAGCGCGATGGCGACCAGCGCGATGGCGACCAGCGCAATGGCGACCAGC
>Ga0208960_1001660_pt1 | contig 11685 bp, 12 predicted proteins | sample GreLakmeON33MSRF_FD_187703 | JGI IMG/M metagenome (GOLD analysis project Ga0208960, IMG submission 187703) | Freshwater lentic microbial communities from great Laurentian Lakes, MI, USA - Great Lakes metaG ON33MSRF (SPAdes) | ecosystem: Environmental > Aquatic > Freshwater > Lake | place: Great...
GCGACGATCAGCGCGATGATGCGCCCCGGAAAGCGCGGGATGAACGCCGACGCCAGCAGGATGGCGTAGGTGACCACGCCCAGATACGCCAGTGGGACCCCGGCAAGCACGGCGTACTTGGATGACTGCACAGTGGCGCAGCCGCCGCCGATGACGCAGGCGGCCTCACCCCCCGTGGCCTGCTCGTACGAGAGGTAGACGGTGATCCCCAGGCCGAGGATCGCCAGTACGGCCTGCGCGATGCGCAGGCGGAACCCGGGCGCGCGCAGGGTCAGCTGACCGCCGTGACTGCCGACAGCAGCTCGGCGGCCGGGATGGCTCCTGTGAGCGTCTTCGTTCCGCCGGGGCCTGTCACGACGAACGTCGGGGTGGCGTTGACGCCAGCTGCGGTGGCCTCGTCGCTTGCGGCGAACACGGCGTCTCCGGCAGCCTGCGCGGTGCTTGCCTTCTCCCACGTGGCCACGTCAATGCCCGGGATGGCGCTCGCGATGTTCTTGAGGAGATCCGGCGTGACCCATCCGGAGTTCTCCTGCCCCTGGTTGCGATAGAGGATGTCGGTGAAGACGAAGCCGCGGTCCTGATCCGCCGCGGCGGCGATCGCCTGTGATGCGGTGACCGAGTCGGACCCGATGAACTTGAGCGGCACGATCACGAGCTTGGCGTCGCCTGCGCGCACCGGTCCCTTGACCAGCGCAACGACGGCGCCGGTGGCTGCCTTCTCGCACACGGGACACTGCGGGTCGACGAATTCCTTCACCGTGACGGGGGCGGACGTCTTGCCGATGGTAAAGCCTGACTGCGGGATGCCCTTGGTGAGAGCGAGCACCTCGGTGGCGCCGGAGACCGATCCATCCGACGGGGTTGATGCGCTGGTCGAGGAGTCGCCTCCTGACACGCTCACCACGATGGCAACCACAACGACGATGATCGCCGCAAGAACCGCTCCGCTGATCAGCCATGCCCGACGAGACATCCGGGTCCTCTCTCTTGATCGATGACGAAGGCATGATCGCATCCGTAACGGCGCCATGCCGTCGGGTCGGGTGCGCCAACCGCTACGACAGGTCGAAACCCATCTGATCGCCGGCCCGTGGGGCGTCGGCCGGGGGCGCCGTGGCCTCACCCGTGGCCGCCGCGAACTGGGCGAGTTCGTCGGCCCGCTCGTTCAGTTCGTGGCCCGCATGCCCGCGTACCAGGGTGGGTGTCACAGTTGTGTGGCGGGCGATCTCCACCAGCATGCGTTCCCACAGTTCCCGGTTGGCCACGGGCTTCTTGTCGGTGGTGCGCCAGCCGCGGCGCTGCCAGCCATCGATCCAGCGGTCGCTGATGGCCTTGGCCACGTACGACGAGTCGGTGACCAAAGTGACTGCCGACCCGGCCGGTGCGGCTGCAAGCCCTTCGATCGCTGCGGTGAGCTCCATGCGGTTATTGGTGCTGGGGGCCTCGGCCCCTGTGAGCACCAGTTCGCTGCCGTCGGGTGCGATGACGATGGCGGCCCATCCCCCGCGGGCAGATGCGGTGCCATTGCCAGAGCAGGCGCCATCGGTGACGACAGTGAAGGAGGTTGACGCGGCGTTCATGGCGGGGGAGCATAGAAGCGCTGTGCCCAATTGGTACAGGGGCGCGTAGGTGCTGGCACGGGATGGTCGCTGGCGGTGGCATTTTGAGGCCTAGCGTCGCCGTATGGACCTTCTCTTCCATTGGCCCGCCTCCTGGGCGGATGCTGCGGGCCTCGTGGTGCTTGTCATCGTGTTGGGGATATGCGTGGTGACGGACCTGCGCACGCGACGGATCCCGGACGTGGTGGTGATTCCCGGGGTCGCCGTGACCCTTGGATTGAGATGTGCGCTGGGCACAGCGCCGTGGTGGGTGGTGGTGGGCTGGGCCGCGGTCGCGGGAGCGGTGCTTATGGTGCCGGCCCTTGTACGCCCCGAGGCCATGGGGATGGGGGATGCCAAGCTGGCAGTGCTGATCGGTGCCGCGCTGGGGCCCGCCGCCGTTGGCGCGCTGCTTGTTGCGTTGGTGGCCGGGTGCGTCGGCGGTCTGACGTGGGCCGCCGCGCACGGGCGCCGGGTCCGGGGCACCGCGGTGCCATTCGCGCCATTTCTTGCGGTGGGTGCGGTGGTGGCAGTTGTGCTTCCGCTCATGATCCTGCCCTCAGCAGTTACCCGATCGCCCAGTGCCGACCACACGCCCGGCGCCGCCTCGTCCGTTCGCCGTGGCCAGATCGCCGCCGTGCCCCTCCCGCGCCCTGAGGCCGGGACACCCGGGCATCGGGCCACAGACCGTGCACGAGGTGCCGGAGCACCCGGCCCCGGTGGGTATGCTGAGCGGGAAATGGCGCTGACCTACCGAACAGCGGGCGAGTCGCACGGCCCCGCACTTACGACCATCGTCGAAGGCCTCCCGTCCGGGTTGCCGCTGACGCCCAACGACATCGACGCCGATCTCGCGCGTCGTCAACTGGGGTATGGCCGCGGCGGGCGCCAGAAGATCGAGACCGATCGCGTGCAGGTAACGGCCGGTATCCGCCATGGCCACACGCTGGGCAGTCCCGTCGCGCTCATGGTGATGAACCGCGACTTCGCCAATTGGTCGGAAGACCGCATGGCGATTTGGGAGCCCGCATCTGAGGTGGCACCCATCACGCTTCCGCGTCCGGGGCATGCAGACCTGGCGGGTATGCAGAAGTTCGAGACCGACGACCTGCGCAACATCCTCGAGCGCGCGAGCGCCCGCGAGACGGCGGCGCGCGTGGCCGCGGGAGGCGTCGCCAAGGCGCTTATCCGCCGGTATGGCATGGAGGTGCGCAGCCACGTTGTGCAGGTGGGGCCCGAAGCCGCCCCGGTGCGTGACGACCTCTCGCTCGCCGACTTCGAGGGCGTTGACGAGAGCCCCGTGCGGGCACTCGACGCCGACGCATCCGTGCGCATGCGTGCGGCCATCAAGGCCGCGGGGCAGGACAGCGACACCCTGGGCGGCATCTTTGAAGTGTGGGTGTTTGATCCCATCCCCGGGCTCGGGTCGCACGTGAGTGGCGATGCCCGCCTGGATGGCCGCATCGGCCAGGCGGTGCTCGGCATTCAGGCGATCAAGGGTGTTGAGATCGGCGCCGGGTTTGAACTGGGGCGCATCCGGGGAAGCGCCGCGCATGACGAGATTTTCTGGAACGAGGAGAAGGGCTACCACCGCCGCACCAATCGCTCTGGTGGGCTTGAGGGCGGCATGACCCACGGTGCACCGCTTGTGGTGCGGGCCGCCATGAAGCCCATTGCCACCCTCAGCAGGCCGCTTGCGTCGGTTGATGTGCAAAGCAAGGAAGCCACGTCGGCTTTCAAGGAGCGAGCCGACATCTGCGCCGTGCCCGCGGCAGCCGTCATTGCCGAGGCTGTCATTGCGTTCGTGCTCGCGCAGGCCCTGGTTGAGAAGTTTGGTGGCGATTCGGTGGCGAGTCTCGATGCCGCGGTGGAGCGCTACCGCGGGGTTCTCGCCCAGTAGTGGCCATTCCGCGCTGGATCGCGATCGCTGGCTACATGGGGGCCGGCAAGACCACGGTGGGACGTATTACCGCCGAGATCCTCGGAGTGGACTTTCTTGACGCCGACGACTTGGTGCAAGCGCATGCGGGGCAGTCGATCCCTGAGATCTTCGCCCAGCGCGGCGAGTTGTGGTTTCGCCGCACCGAAGAGGACCTGATTCGCGATCACCTGCGCGGTGAGCCCGGCGTACTCGCGCTGGGCGGGGGCGCGCTGGGGAGCCCCCGCACCCGCCAGTTCCTTGGCCGTGAGGCATGTGTGGCGTGGCTGAAGGTGGATGCCGAGGAGGCCTGGGCTCGGGTGGGTGGCGAGCCGGGCCGCCCGCTTGCTCTCGATCACGAGCGTTTTGTGCGCCGCGCCGGTGAGCGCGAGCATGTGTACCGGGAGGCCGCCGACGTGATTCTTGATGGCGGGGCACCACCGCAGGAGACGGCGGTGATTCTGTCGGAGTGGATCATGGATGACGGTGGACCTGACAACGAGGTGGCCGGATGATCACCGACATGGCGGCCCCGGCCCTGGTGGCATCGATCGGCGACCGCACGGTGCCCGTGTATCTGGGCGATGGAGTGCTGGACGCAGTCGGGGGCCTGCTTGTGGGCCGTGGCGAGGGCGATGGCGTGCTGGTGGTGGTGGACGACGGAATTGTGGGCGCCGCCGATCGGATTGCCGCATCGTGCGCGGCCGCGGGCCTGCGGGTGACCGTCGAGCACGTTCCTGCGGGCGAGGCCTCGAAGAGCCTGGCCGAGATCGAGCGGCTCTCCCGTGTGGCAGCTCGCGCCGGAATCCGCCGACGTGACGCGGTGGTCGCCGTTGGTGGTGGGGTGGTGGGTGACCTCGCAGGGTTTCTGGCGGCGTCGTACCAGCGGGGAGTGCGCCTGGTGCACGTTCCCACCACTTTGCTGGCGATGGTGGACTCGTCCCTCGGCGGCAAGACCGGCGTTGATCTGCCCGAGGGCAAGAACTACGTGGGGGCGATCTACCAGCCTGTGGCCGTGGTGATGGACCCATCGGTGCTATCCACGCTGTCTGCTCGGGAACTCTCGTGCGGATTTGCCGAGGTGGTGAAGTACGGGCTCCTTACGGGTGGCGATCTGATGGAGATTGTGGCGGGATGGCCCGAGCTTCCCGGCTCCGCCGACGGCCTCACCGATCTGATCCGTCGCTGTGCTGGCGTCAAGCTGGCCGTGGTGGAAGAAGACGAGATGGATCTGGGCCGTCGCGCCATCCTCAATCTGGGCCACACGGTGGGCCATGGCATCGAAGCCGCGGCCGGGTACGACCTGTACCACCACGGCGAGGCGATCTCGCTTGGGCTGCTCGCGGCGCTGCGCATCAGTGAGCACACGCTGGGGCTCGACCCGGTGTGGCGTGATCGCACGATGGCCACTCTGGCGCGTCACGGATTGCCGACGGTGCTCGACGGGTCCGTTTCGATTGATGAGGTCATCGACATCATGGGGCGTGACAAGAAAGCCGACGGCCGTGCGCTGAACATGGTGCTGCTGCGTGCCCCCGGAGATGTGCTGACCCACCAGGACCCCGATCCGGGCGTCGTACGCGCCGCCGTGGAGGAGTTGACCGCATGAGCCGCATCGCACTTGTACACGGGCCGAATCTGAACATGCTCGGGCGCCGCCCCTCCGAGCACTACGGCACGCTCACCCTGCCCGAACTCGAGTCGCAGGTGCGGGCATGGGGTGCGGAGCGGGGCATGGTGGTGGGCACATTCCAGACCAACTTCGAAGGCGCAATGCTGGAGCACCTGCACGGCCTCGCCGGAGCGGTCGATGGCATCGTCATCAACCCCGGGGCATGGACGCACTACCAGTACTCGGTGCGCGACGCGCTCGAATCGGTGGGTGCGCCGTTCGTTGAGGTGCACCTGTCCGACGTGGATGCCCGCGAGGACTTCCGCAAGGTCTCGGTGGTGCGCGACATCGCCCTCGCGACGGTCAAGGGGAAGGGCCCTGACGGCTACCGCGAGGCGCTGGACATCTTGAAGGCCGAACTCAGCGAGTGAGCATCGAGTCGCGCCAGCAGCAGATTGACGAGGTGATCGCGGCAGAGGGGCTCGACGCGCTGATCGTCACCGATCTCATCAACGTGCGGTATCTGTGCGGGTACGTCGGCAGTAACGGCGTGCTGGTGATCGCCCCGGGACGCCGTGTGCTGCTGACCGACTCGCGGTACATGGCCGATGCCCGTGAACGCACCCGGGGCGTTGAGGTGGTGCAGGCGGGGCGCGACCTCATGGACCGCCTGGCCGACGTGGTGGGCTCCGGGCGGGTGGGGTTTGAGGCCGAGCAGGTGAGCGTGGCGCGCCAGGGCAGGTTTGCCGCGCGGCTTTCATCGGTCGAACTGGTGCCCACTGTCGGCGTGGTTGAGGGGCTGCGAGTGATCAAGGAGCCTGATGAGGTGGCCGCCATCCGGACGGCCGCCGGCATCGCCGATATCGCGTATCGCGCGCTGATTGATGACGGGTTCGCGGGCCGCACCGAGGCGCAAGTGGCCTGGGATCTTGAGGGTCTCATGCGTGCCGCCGGTGCCGAGGGGGCGAGCTTCGACATCATCGTGGCGAGTGGCGCGCATGGCGCGCTGCCCCACGCGGTGCCGCGCCCGGTGCCTGTGCAGGCGAATTCGCTGGTTGTGGTTGACATGGGCGCTCGCGTGCACGGCTATGCGTCGGACTGCACGCGCACTTTCGCCACCGGGCCACTGCCACCCGAGCTTGATGAGGCCTACCGCGTGTGCCTCGATGCGCAGCGCGCAGCCCTCGCCGCGTGCCGTCCCGGCGTGCATACCGGGGACCTCGACGCCGTGGCACGCGGCATTATCTCGGATGCCGGGCTCGGGGAGCGCTTCGGGCACGGGCTCGGGCATGGCGTGGGGCTCGACATTCACGAGCGGCCATGGCTACGGCAGGAGGGCGGGGAGGTGCTCCAAACCGGCATGGTGGTGACCATCGAGCCGGGCATCTACCTGGACGGGATCGGCGGAGTGCGCATTGAGGACCAGGTCGTCATCACCGATGACGGCTGCGAGGTGCTTACGGGCATCACCACCGATCTGATCAACACGAGCGCATAGGGAGCAGGGCGTGGGTGCCATCAGCAGCAATGATCTGAAAAACGGCTGGGTCCTCGATGTTGACGGCGATCTGGTGTCGGTCATCTCGTTCCAGCACGTAAAGCCCGGCAAGGGCGGCGCGTTCGTGCGTACCAAGCTGAAGAAGCTGGGCGGCGGAACGATGGACCGCACCTTCCGCGCCGGCGAGAAGCTCGAGCGCGTGCTCACCGAGACCAAGACCATGCAGATGCTTTACGAAGATGGCGACGGTGTGGTGTTCATGGACCATGAGACCTACGAGCAGGTGACGGTGCTGAAGACCGACATCGGGTCGTTTGATCTCATTCCCCCGAGCACCGAGGTGCAGGTGCTGTTTATCCGGGAATCGCCCTACAGCGCCGAGCCCCCGGCAACGGTGGAGCTCGTGGTCGCGCAGACCGATCCGGGCGTGAAGGGCGACACGGTTTCGAACGTCACCAAGCCCGCACTGCTGGAGACCGGCGCCACGGTGAATGTTCCGCTGTTTGTCAACGAGGGTGACCGCATCAAGGTGGACACCCGCAGCCGGGAGTACGTGAGCCGCGCATGAGCACTGACGCCCTCAAGGGCATCGGCCTGGTCGATGTCACCCTGTCGGATCTGGGAACCCCACCGTGGGGATCCCGCATTGCGCCGGACGAACTGGGGTCGGCCGCCGCCGCCCTGGCGCCGGAGGGCGCGCGGGTACTGGAGGCCATGGACCCATCTGCGGCCCGGGCCTGCATGGATGGCCGCACCGAGAGCCCCCTCGACCGCCTGCGCGTGGTTGCCCGGTTTGCGGGCAGTACGCCGGTCGGGCTGGTGTTGGCGAGCCATACCCTTCTGGGCGATGTCGCCGTTGGCCCGGGTGTGGCCCGGCGTCTGGTGCAGTCGGCTGCGATGAGCGGCGTCAGCCGGGTACGGGCATTCGACGCACTGAACGACCCAGAATCGCTGCGCCCGATCGCCGAGGGGGCCGGCGAGGCCGGCGTGGCGTTTGTGCCCACGCTGCTGCTTGGCCCGTGGCCCGACGCATCCGACCCGCGCTGGGTGGAGGAGGCCATCGCCCTCACGTCGCTGCCGGGCGCGGTCGCGCTCTGCGTGTCGGATGTGGGCTGCAACCTCACGCCGATGCGGCTCGGCGCACTTGTGGCCGAAATCGTGGCCGTGTCGCCGATTCCGGTGGAGGTCTCGGTGCGTGCGCCCGGTGGCCTCGCCTCGATGTCCGCGCTTGCGGCCGCGGTGGCTGGCGCCGACGCCATTCATGCTGCCGTGGGCGCCGTTGCGCTTGTGGCCGGTCGGCCGTCGGCAGAGGCGCTGGAGGCTGCGCTGCACGGTGGTGACCGCGAGCTTGACGCCAGGCGCGAGTCGCTGGAGGAGGCCGGCCGGGTTATCTGGCCGCTGGTGCCACCAGAGCGGGTGCGCCGTGCCGCTGAGCTGGCAGGCGGTCCGCAGGTGAGCCTGCCGCCGGACCTTGCCGCCGGGCTCACCGCGCGTCTTGCGCGCCAAGGTCTTGCTGGCCGCCTGCACGAGGCAGCCGATGAGTGCGCGGCGGTGTCGCGCGATCTGGGGGGCGTGACGCTCGCGCCGCCAATCGGTGAGGACATCGTGTCGCAGGCTGCGCAGCACGTGCTTGATGGTGTGCGCTGGCGCGAGACCACGCCGGCGCTCGCGGTTGTCGCGATGGGTGGTCGCGGTCGTCTGCGGGGCCCGGTGGCCGATGCGGCAATGGCCGTGGCCAGGGGGGCCGCGGTGTCCATTCCCACCCCCGACCTCGATGCCGTTCTCGCAGCAGCGCCGTCAGATGTCTCGGAAGAGGACGCCATCGTCCTTGCACAGTTTCCCGACTCCGGCCGCCGACTGCTCGATCGCCGCCGCTCGCTGGCATCGGAGGAGTCGGGTGAGGCCGGGCCGGGCATCGACCGCGGCCTGCTGGAGACGCTGATCGAGGTTGTGGAGGGTGCAGGGCAGTCGGAAGTGAGTGTGGAGATCGGCGGCGCCCGCGTGACCGTGCGGCCCGCCGCGCCTGCCGGTTCGGCGTCGTCGGGCCCGGTTGTGCAGGCGGATGATGGACACCGGGTGGAGAGCCCGATGGTGGGCACGTTCTACTCAGCACCGAATCCGGAATCCGGACCCTTTGTCGCGGTTGGCGACCGCGTGGTGCAGGGACAGACGCTGTGCATCATCGAGGCCATGAAGATCTTCAATGAGATCACCGCTGATCGGGCGGGCACCGTGCGCGAGATCAAGGTGCAGAACGCCGAGCCCGTGGAGTTTGGGCAGGCCCTCTTCATTCTCACGCCATGAAGCTGCTCGTCGCCAATCGCGGGGAGATCGCGGTGCGGGTCCTCAGAACCGCACGGGAGCTCGGTATCCCCACCGTGGCTGTGTACTCCACGGCCGATGCCAACTCACTCGCAGTTGAGATGGCCGATGAGGCCGTGTGCATCGGTCCGCCGGCAGCGCGCGACTCGTACCTCGATGTGCGAAACGTCATCGGGGCCGCTGAGGTCACCGGATGCGACGCCGTGCACCCCGGTTATGGGTTCCTGTCAGAGAATCCCGACTTCGCCACCGAATGCGCCAACAACGGCATCCGCTTCGTGGGCCCCGCCCCCGAGGTGATGGCGCGCATGGGCGACAAGATCCGGGCGAAGGAAGCCGCCACACAGGCCGGGTTGCCGGTGCTCGGCGGGTCTGAAGGTGGCGTGACCGATGTGGCGGCGGCCCGGGTGGCAGCCGACGCAGCCGGCTTCCCGATTCTGCTGAAGGCATCTGCCGGTGGCGGGGGCCGGGGCATGCGTCGCGTCGATAGCGCAGATGAGCTGGAGCGCGCGTTCGAGAATGCCTCACAGGAGGCCCTGGCTGCATTCGGCGACGGCTCGTTGTACGTGGAGAAGCTGCTTGAAGGTGCACGCCACGTCGAGGTGCAGGTGCTGGCTGACGGCATGGGCGGCGTACTCATCTGCGGCGACCGCGAGTGCTCCATTCAGCGTCGTCACCAGAAGGTGGTGGAGGAGGGGCCGGCGCCGAACCTGCCGGATTCCACCCGCGAGCGCATGCACGCCGCCGCCGAGGAGGCCTGCCGGGCCTGGGACTACAAGTCGGCAGGCACCCTTGAGTTCCTCGTGGACACGCACGGGGAGTTCTACTTCCTGGAGCTGAACGCACGGCTGCAGGTGGAGCATCCGGTCACCGAGCTGGTGAGCGGGCTGGACATCGTGGCCGAGCAGCTGCGGGTTGCCGATGGCCAGTTGCTGAGCCGCACCGGGCGCATTGAGGCCAACGGGCACTCCATTGAGTGCCGTATCAACGCCGAGGACCCCGCCTTCGATTTCCGGCCGGCCGCCGGTCGGTTGGATGAGTTCCGGCTGGCGGCCGGCCCGGGTGTGCGCGTGGACACCTACTGCCGGTCCAAGGGCTACGTGCCCCCGTACTACGACTCGCTGCTCGCCAAACTGTGCGTGTGGGCACCCGATCGCCCGCGAGCGGTGGCCCGCATGCAGCGTGCCCTCGACGAGAGCGTTGTCACCGGGCTGCCCACCACGCTGCCGCTGCTGCGTGAGATCGCGCGCGACGAGCTGTTTGCAACCGGCTCGTACACCACGGGGTTTCTGGTGGACCGGGCGGAATTTCTTCCATCCATGGGCGGCGGCGCGTCATGACCGGCCCGGTCTCACGGCGTGAGGCACGCAGGCAGGCGGTGGTACTGCTGTACCAGCGCGATGTCACCGGTTTGTCGCTTGATGAGCTGAAGGCCAACGGGGCACGCGCGGGCGATTACGCGGCCGATCCGTTCACCGAGGCGCTGGTGGCTGGCGTTGATGCCGATATCCCGGCGATTGACGAACGCATCACGGCCGCCGCCAAGGGCTGGACGGCCGATCGCATCGCGCCCCTCGAGCGGGCGATCCTGAGAGTTGCGGTGTACGAGATCCGCACGGGAGAGGTGCCGGCTCCGGTCGCCATTGATGAGGCGGTGGAGATGGCGAAGAAGTGGTGCGCCGCGGAGGCCCCGGGATTTGTGAATGGCATCCTCGGCCGGATTACCCGTGAAGGTGGCGAAGCCGCCGCATGAGCGCCCGCGACGAACTGGCGCAGGCGACCGCCCGGCTCGAGATCTTGGCTGTGCGAATTCGGGAGGCCGCCAACACCCCTCGCGCAGGAGTGGAGGAGTTGGCGCAGCAGGCATCCGATCTGTCATCCGCCGTTGCCGAGATGATCCCCCGCGCCATCGCCGAGGCCGAGGCTGAGGCCCGCGCCGGATCGGCCCCTCGGGCCCCGGATGCCCCTGACACCCCGGAGACCCCGGCCTCGGAGTAGGCCCCCGCCGGCCGGTCTACGGGCGGATGCGGGTCTCTGCGGCGCGGAGCCGCTCGGCGATACCGTCGGCAGCGCGCGTGATCGCCACGCCCGGGGGCAACTCGCAGTGCACCTCGGTGGCTCCATCAAGTTCGAGTGTGCCGCGCTCGAGATCGGCGATCAGCACGTGCCCCCCCGAGCACCGATCCTCTGCCAGAGCGTGCAGGTGCCAACCCGGTACCTCAAGACCGGTGGCGAGGAGGGGGAATCGAAATCCTACGAGCGTGGCGTTCACTGGCCCGATCTCCCACTCCACCTGGGTGGTCACTACGTCGTCAAGTGGTGGGTACGGCACCTGCTGTTTCGGCACGCTTCTCACGCGCAGGCGGCTGAACCGGCCGGATACACGCACCGCCTGTACCGGCACGGTGCTGTGGGCATCGAGGGTCGCGAGAAGTTCCTCATGATCAATGCCCTCCACGTGCACCGGGGGATCCGGCGCGAAGGGGGTGACCACCGCGAAGGGGGTGCGGGTGTCGCCCGGTACCGGGGAAACCGAGCCGTCAGCCCGTGCGACGTAGGCCTCGCCCGCCACCACAACCAACTCGCCATCGAGCCCATCAAGCGTGCCCAGTCCGAGGTCGCCGTGGGCGAGCAACTCCGCAATGGTGAGGTCTCCCTCGTACCGACTGTCGATGAGCGCCTGCACCGTGGATGTCTGGAACACGTGGTGGGCCGCTGCGTGATCGGTGAGCGCGGC
>Ga0208960_1001664_pt1 | contig 11669 bp, 5 predicted proteins | sample GreLakmeON33MSRF_FD_187703 | JGI IMG/M metagenome (GOLD analysis project Ga0208960, IMG submission 187703) | Freshwater lentic microbial communities from great Laurentian Lakes, MI, USA - Great Lakes metaG ON33MSRF (SPAdes) | ecosystem: Environmental > Aquatic > Freshwater > Lake | place: Great...
ACGCCCTAACCAATTGATTGGTTATGGCTTGGTGGTGGGCTTGCAAGGCACTGGCGACGACGCCTCCGTTCCTTTCACCACACAAAGTATGAAAGCTATGTTGGCACAAATGGGTGTGCGTATTGACGGCCCTTTGACCGACTTTGAAACCACCGCTACTGCAGCACGTATCGATATTAAAAATACAGCCGCAGTTTTAGTAACAGCGGACTTACCTGGTTTTGCAAAACCAGGGCAGCGTATTGACATTAACGTGTCTGCCATCGGCAAAGCCACCAGCTTGCGCGGTGGTAGTTTGATCATGACCGCCATGCGCGGTGTGGACGGCGAAATTTACGCCCTTGCCCAAGGCGCATTAACGACCACAGGTATTGATGCAAACGCAGCAGGATCTAAAGTGTCTATTGGCGTTCCTACTTCTTCACGTATTCCGGGTGGCGCGATTGTCGAGCGTATTGTTGATACTCCGTTCGAAACTTCAGAAAACGTGATCTTCAATATCCGTGAAAACGATTTTTCAACGACAACTGCTATCGTCAACGCGATCAATAAAAAATTTGGCGGTGATGTTGCACAAGCTTTGGATGGCGTATCGGTATCGGTACGAGCCCCTAAAAACTTGAATCAGCGCGTGTCTTTTATGAGCATGATTGAAGCGCTTGAAGTCACACCAGGTGAGCCCCCAGCACGCGTAGTGATCAATTCACGTACAGGAACTGTTGTTATCAACCGCTCTGTGCGTGTCACGGCAGCAGCTGTGTCGCATGGCACGATCTCGGTGGCTATTACTGCTACCAACGAAGTGTCACAACCCAATGCATTTGCAGGTGGCCAAACCACCGAAGTACAAAACGCTGCGATCGATGTGGGCGAGCCTAACAAGCCTATGTTCTTGTTCCAGCCAGGTGTCGAGCTGCGTCAAATTGTCGATGCGGTCAACCAAATTGGTGCCACACCGTCTGCGTTGATCGCGATCTTGGAAGCTTTGAAGAGCTCTGGAAGCTTGCGCGCTGAATTGGTCATTATTTAATCGAGCGCAGCATGAGTAGCTCCATCGACAACAACTCCACCGCAAAGTCCTATCTGGACTTTTCGGGCTTGGGCGAGTTGCGTGGACAAGCCCAACAAAATCAAGACAAAGCACTGAGAGAATCGGCTCAGCATTTTGAAGGTCTTTTTTTACAGATGATGTTGAAGTCCATGCGCGAAGCTAATTCGGGCATGAAAGACGAAGAGAACCAGTCCAGTGGAATGGAAACCTTCGAGAACATGTTTGACAAAGAAATCTCGGTACAAATGGCCAAGCGAGGAGCGCTTGGGGTAGCAGACTTTATGGAAAAGACGGTGAAGCAGCAAATTTCGTCTACTTCGACGAGCGCATTAGAAGTGCTCAACGCCCGTCAAGCGCAAGCCATACCTTTGCGTCCAGAGGTAAGCGCTATGCCGCTCAATCGCCAGATGGGCAAAGCGATCCCGTTCGTTGTGGACAAGGTCAAGCCACTGTCGATGGAGCCTAAGGCCTTCAAACTCAATGGAGGCGGCCCATGAGTGACATCATCGGCATTGCCAGTAATGCGGTAGCGTCTTACCAACGTGCTTTGGGCACGGTGAGTAACAACATTGCCAACGTCAACACCGAAGGCTATTCGCGCCAAGAAGTGGTCTTGAAAGACACAGCGCCAAGAAAAGCCGCCAATATGTTCTTCGGAACGGGCGTGGCATTGCAATCTGTTAAACGCCAGTTTGATGCGTTTGCGGAATCTAACTTGCGCAACAGCACCAGCGACTTGTCTAGCCAAGAGCCTATGGTGAACTACACCAAGCGGGTGATAGACATCATGGGGGACAAAAGCGTGGGCTTGAGCTCTGCGTTGGATGATTTCTTTTCTGCGGCCAACGCACTGTCAGCTGATCCAGCATCCTCAGTACTGAGGAGCTCGTTTTTACGCGGTGCAGAAGGCGTGAGTTCGCGCTTTGCTGAGCTCTCTGGCCAGTTGAATTTGGTAGGCACTGAAACCAACCAAGCGCTCGAGAGTACGACCAAACAAGTCAATACCTTGACCACCCAATTGGCCTTGGTAAACCAAAACATGGCGGGCTCGTCTTATGAAGACGGACAGTCCTCTGAAATATTAGACCGACGCGATTTGATCTTGCGTCAGCTCTCTAACTTGGTACGGATCAAAGCGACTTTCAACAACAATGGCTCGGTCGATGTAGCGATTGGCAGTACCGCCACGCAAGGCGTTGTGGTGAGTGGTGTGAAGTCGCGCCCAATTGGTATCGATACTTCTGTTCCTGGCAAATTAGAGCTGTTATTAGATCCCTATGGCGATAGCGAATCGTTGGCCTCTGCCAGCGGTGGCCAGCTTGGTGGATTACAAACATTTATCAGTCAGGTGTTAGAGCCAGCACAAAAGAGCTTGAATTTTTTAGCAAAAACCCTGGTGCATGAAACCAATCTCATCCAAACCAATGGAATTGATGGGTATGGACAAACGGGACAAGAGCTGTTCGCACTTGACCCAAGAATTAAAGATGAAGCGGCGGCTATTAAAGTTTCTTTGAATGATGCCATGCGTGTGGCTACCGCTGCACAATTTCGCGCCACTGAAAACCAAGCCAACTCAAGTAATACCCGTGTCAGTGTTTCTTTCACTCCTAGTCCTACACCATTGGGTATCAGCAATACTAATCTAGTGAACAATCCCAACCCAACGGCTGGAGTCACCATCAAAGTGGACGGAGCAAGGGTCATAGCACCTGTGACCACCTTGGCGGCGGGTGTAAAAGCCACTTTCTATTTAGACGATGCTAAGCCTGGGCAGCAATTGCAGGTATTGACACGTGATGGACGCCAGTTGCTGGGTAAAACTTTATCCGAGACCGAAAAATTCCAAATGCTCAATGCCGAAAACGGTTTTGTGCCTAACTCGATTTATAGCGACGCCTATCTCAATAAGTCTGGTGCAGATGGTTATCGGGGTATGAATATCTTTTATGGCGCCAAGGCCGAAGTGCGTTATGCACAAGTCTTTGACCGTAACGGGATTGCCGCACCACCGACTGCAGAGCCTGCAGTCCTTCAAACCAGTCGCATCACAGATAACCCAGCCGGAACACAAATTGAAGGTGGAGCCATTCAGCTCAATGGTATTGCATTGCCTGCATTGGAGACACAAAAAAACACACCTTTGTCGCCTAAAGATGTGGCGCAATGGATCAACGGAACTTCTAAAATTGATATCACAGAACCCAAATTTAATGGAGTTGCGCTTTCTTTAGGAGGGGTAGCACTAAGTGTTCAAAATCTCAAGCCCAATCAAAATAACTTGGTCACGCTTGCAAGTGATTTGCAAACCCAATTACGACTTTTAGATGGAACAAAGAATATCACTGTCAGTGTTTCGAGCAATGGGACAGACTTGAAAATAGTAGATGCACTGGGTCGGTCTTTGAGTAAAGTCATTCTCACTCCTGAGATAGATAAAACATCTGTATCGGGTAACGTATACACATTGGGTGATACGACGAATGTTGTGACGAATCCGAATGCAGTCAAGTTTGCCATTGCTATTGACGGAGCCGGTAAAAATATTGATCTGACTGCTCGTTTGATAGCGTCAGGCGTTGACCTAACACTAGTCACTGCTGATGAGATTAAGACTGCCATGCAAAATGAATTGCAGTCACAGTTTGATCCAAGTATTACTGTAGATGCTGGTGGTGCAAGCGAGGCATTTGTTGTCTCCGATGCCTTGGGAAGAGGTATTTATTTGTCTCAAGGTTTAGGCACTGGAGCGCTGTTTGGTTTGGATAAAACATCTGTCACCGGAAGCGTCACTAACTTGGACGACTCGACCAATATCCTTGACAACCCAGGCGCAGTCAAGTTTGCGATCGCAGTAGATGGCGGCGCTATCAAAAACATTGACCTCACAACCCTCTTAACCACTTATGGCGCCGATCCCACACAAGTCACAGCAGACGATATTAGGAATGCATTGCAAGATGAATTGCAAGCGCAGTATGACAGCAACATCAATGTAGAAGCTGGCGGCGCTGGACAAGCATTTGTCATCACAGACGCACTTGGACGCAGCATGGATGTGACGCAAGGGCTAGGCAATGGCGCTATTTTTGGCACACCCACCAACGGGTCCATTGGGTTGTCGGTTGTGGGTGCATCAAAAAACAATTTAGCGACCGGTGGCAACGTCTATGTCAACAGCAGCTTCACCTCACAGACCAACGTTCGGGCCGAGGTGTACAACGACATTCGTGTGCCTTCACAGCAAATTGATTTCAAACGGCCTTTGCGCATTAACAACCAGCTTGTGCCTTCGGTCTACAGGGACGTCACATCCTTGGTCGCCGCAATCAATAGCACGCCTAATATTGGCGTGACCGCCAGTATCCAACAAGGCGATCTGGTGATTACCGCGGGACGTGATGGTTTTAATAATGGCACACCCATCGTCATTAACCTTACCCCCACTGTCAAAGGGGATGGCAATGCCTTGGGCTTGTCTCCTACCACCTACAACGGCCAAGTGAGAATGGTGCAGGTGGTGCGCGATTTGAGTATTCCCAGCACCAACATCGATTTCACTAAAAAATTAGAAATTAACGGAGTCACCATAAGCACCAAGGGGCTTACGACTGTTCAGCAGTTGGCTGACCAAATCAACGCCCCTGGCCAGGCTCAGTCGCAAAGCGTTGTGTATGCTGGCGCAGACCCAGTCGAGGGGGACACTTTCTCGATCGCCTTGAATGGCACCACATTCACCTACACCGCCAATACAGACGATGGATTGACCTCCCAAGCCGTCAGAGATGGTTTGGTTTCGCAGATCAATGCCAACAAATCCTTGGGTATGACTGCGACCACCACCGCGAACAGCGGTGAGATTGTGTTGACTTCCGATTCCTCTGGAAACACATTCACACTAGAGAATTTGCAAAGTAATCCGAACACCACAGCGACAGTCTCGACCATCGTTCCAAAATCACAAAGCTTGGTTTTTGCAGGCACCAACCCAGCTGCAGGCGATACATTCTCTGTCGCGCTGAACGGCACCACCTATACCTACACGGCCAACACCACCGATGGTTTGACCAACAAAGCCATTAGAGAAAGCTTGATCGCATTGGTCAACGCCGACGACACATTGCCTGTCACGGCTTCTGTTGGGACAAACAATGGCGAGATGGTCCTGACCTCGATTGCTGAAGGCCTACCGTTTACGTTTAGCAATTCGCAAAATAGTGCAACCACCACGGTGTCTGCAGCAACAGCCTTAAAGCCCAGCCCGAATGTGAAAGCATCGATAGGGTTTTATGGTGACTTGATCCTCAGTACCATTGATGCATCTGGGGAGTCGGCTATTTCTATTGGCCCACGAAAAAATCCAGACGGTACTTTTGAGGAAAATGCGCTTGGATTAGAGCCGATTGATTACACCGTCGAAGAGCGTTTGAAGATGCAGCTCGCGGCTGACCCATCTAAGTCATCGATTCGTTTGTCATTTGGAACCTACGGAGACCCTCCTAAAACAGGATCGCCCTCAGACCTTACAAAAGCGGGTCTCAGAACGGGTGCCTATATCGAAGGTGGATCGCAGGATGACTTGTTGGTATTTGTGTCAGGACAAGGTAAATCTACGGTCGCTGCTAGCTACACCGGTGAACCACTGAACATGCGTGACAATCTTCGTGGTCAATCACTACTTCTCAACTTCACGGCATCAGACCGTTACACGATCACCGACGCCAAAACAGGCACACAGCTAGCAGACCGTCACTACGACACTGCGCAACTAGAGCCATTGATCACCTTTGAAGGTTTGCTGATCAAGTTAAGCCACGCACCCTCAGTAGGCGACAGTTTTGAAGTCGATGGCAATCATGACGGATTGGGAAACAATAGCAATATGCTTGACATGGTTGATTTGTCCAAGAAGCCTGTCATCGAAGGCAAATCACTGGCCAATACCTATATCGACCAAATAAATAACGTGGGCAACTTGGCGCAACAGGCCACCATCACCCAGCAGGCATTAACGGTTGTTCACGATCAATCTGTTGCAGCAAGAGACAAGGTCTCAGGTGTCAACTTAGACGAAGAAGCAGCATCATTGATTCGTTACCAGCAAGCCTACCAAGCATCTGCCAAAGCATTGCAGATCTCTGGCACCTTGTTTGACGCGATCGTACAAATCCGCTGATAGGAAAAAAGAAGTATGAAAATATCAACAACCCTCTACTTTGATCGAGCCACACAACAGTTGGGCGACGTTCAAGGCGAGCTCGCTAAAACGCAAGAGCAGTTGTCTACTGGCAAGCAAATTGTCAAGCCCAGTGACTCACCAGACAAAGCTTCCTTGGTGACTCGATTAGAGTCTGAGCTCGCACGTCAAGCAAGCTATCAAAATACTTTGAAATCTGTCAATACAAGGCTTCAAACAGAAGAGACGGCTCTCATCAATACAAGCGACGTGATGGCGCGAATGAAAGAGCTGGCCATTCAGGCGTCGAGCGATAGCTTGTCGCCTGCAGACCGTCAGTCCATATCATTAGAGATCAGTTCATTAAAAGATCAAGTATTGAGTTTGGCCAATACACAAGACACTAACGGCAACTATTTGTTTGCAGGAAGTCGGGTGGGCTCACCTGCTTTCGAAAAAAATGCGACAGGGAAAGTGGTCTATCAAGGAGACGAGTCCAGGATGAAAGTTGCCGTAGGAGATAACAGACGTATGAATCTGAACATGCCTGGATCAGATGCATTTGTCAAAGTAATACGAGATGACGGCAAAGGTAACAAGGTCGGCGTAGGCTTTTTTCAAGCCATTGACGACTTGGCCAATGCCGTCAAGAGCTCAGATCACTCCAATATGCAAAGAGGTATTGCAGAAATAGATACTTTGCAGCAAGGAGTTAGCAATGCTGTTGCACAAATTGGAACAGATATGAATGTGGTCGATATGCAAAACAGTGTTTTGGATGAGGTCACACTCAGGCTGAAGATCACCAAGTCTGACGCAGAAGACTTGGACTACACCTCAGCGATTACCAAAATGAACAAAGACCAACTGGCATTGGAGGCTGCGCAGAGCAGTTTTGCGAAGATTTCGCAGTTGAGTTTGTTCAAATATATGAATTGATGCTCATGTTTATGAAATTCATGCCGAACAGTTAGATTCAGTTATATGGCTACAACTTCAGTTAACACCAACACGTTGTCTACACAGACATCGGCAACAAATAAAGCCAACGCGCAGAAGCTTATCACTGCGCTTGGTGCTGGCTCTGGCGTAGACGTGGCCGCTTTAGCGCAAAATTTGGTTGACGCTGAAAAGGCACCTCTTGCAAATGCTATCAATTCAAAGATAGCTAATAATGAGGCCAAAATTTCTGGCTATGGTGCTGTACTGGCTTCGATGGATATTATTAAGAAAGCTTTTCAAGCATTAGAGAATCCTTCTTCTATTTTAAAACCAACTGTAGATATTGGTAATAGTTCATCTTTTAATGCCTCGGTAGCATCTAATGCGGCACCAGGTAATTACAATTTGAAAGTTTTACAACTTGCGTCAGGTCAACGCAGTAGTTCCAACAGTTTTACAAGTTCTGAGACCCCATTAAATAATGGTAGGGCTTTTAGTCTTCAGTTGTCGGTGAACGGAGGCGCCTCAAAAACAATTCGTATTCCTCAAATCGCGACATCGCCAGCGGGAGTTGTGACTGCCATAAACGCAGCAAAATTAGGAATAAATGCAACTTTAATCAATAAGGCTGACGGTTCAGCTAACCCTTATTCGATTCTTATTTCGGGCGAAACTGGTGCATCAAAAAACTTTAGCTTGACTTCAGATGATGGAACTGGTGTTGGTGAAGTTCAAAAGATCCTATTTGGATCTGCTCTTACAAGTGGCAATATCAAGGTTGCAGGGATTTCAGTAGCCCTGCAAGCTGGCGATAGTGCCACTCAAGTTGCAAATAAAGTTAAACAAGCTCTCGATACAGATTCATTCATAACCGGAACAGCAGGCAGGAGTGTGGTTCTCAACCAAGATGGATCTATAAATATTCAATTTTCCCCAGCTGATGGTGATATGGCTGCAGTTCAAACAAATGATTCGGAATTGACTGGATCCACTATGACCGTATCCACAGCTTCAACATTTGTGTCAGGTCAGCAATTGGCTGGACTCGCATTCACTCAAGAACTGTCTTCTAAGGATGCCATCATTGAATTTGAAGGGGTAAGGTTAAATAGATCTTCAAATCAGATCAAAGACTTGGTCAAAGGATTAACTGTTGAATTAAAGCAGGAAAGTACTACTTTGTCGCTAATTAAAGTCAGTCAAGACACATCAGGTGTTAAAGAAAAAATTCAAGCGTTGGTCAAAAGCTTTAACGATACTGTATCTGATCTTGGTATTTTGACTGGTGAAAAAAACACCGAAGATGAAGCTGACGTGTACAGCGGTTCATTGCGAGGTGACAGTATGGCGAGGTCAATGAAAGGAATCTTGCGAAATATTTTTACCAAATACTCTTCTACTCCAAGTGGTTCTATTCGGTCATTGAGCGATATCGGAATAGAAATGACCAGGACAGGCACGCTTGAGCTTAATGAAGCAAAGTTTGACACCGCAATTGCATCTAATGCAGACCAAATAACCACAATGCTCACTGCTGATAAAGAAAATAAATCCTATGTGGGTGATTCAAATCGAGGGCTGATTGGCGATGCCATAAAGCAATTGAATCAGTTGATCAGTAGTTCCGGAACGATCAATAACTTGACCAAATCGGCTAATGTACAGATATCAAAATACAAAGAAGAATTAACTAAATTAGACACTCGAATGAGTGCAATATTACTTAGATACAGTAAGCAATTCTCAGCAATGAATGCCTTTGTAGGCAATTCAACAGCTATGAGAAACAATCTAAAGAGTCAATTTGAGAACATGGCTTCGATTTATAAGAATAATTAACTCATATTAAAGAATTTCTAGTTCGTGCCGATTCACATGTAACAACCATTTTTGGTTTGTTACATCATGAGGCTCGACTATGGCAAACAACACGCTAAATATTGAAAATAGACAAACGTTAGACACTTTGCCTTTGTCCAAACACAAAGTGGCGAAAAGTGAGAGTGCATCACCCAAAGTAAATGTTGTTGAGCCACTAAATGATCCCAAGAAATTTATAGATATCAAAAATAAAGTTGGTAATCAATTAGAGAGTGATTACAAGAAAATTGAGGCTGCCATCGAGGACATTAGAAAGATGGCTGATGATAATTTAATGAATCTTGGTTTTACGATTGATCGAAAAATCAACACACATATCGTCACTGTTACTGACTTAACCACCGGAAAAGTAATTAGACAGATACCTAACGAGGTAGTCGTCAGGGTTGCTCGCAACTTAGCAGACTTTAAAGGACTGCTAATGGATAAAAAACTTTAAATATCCGCTCAAGTTTAATTTTAAAGAACCGATTCTTAGTTACCGCTCGCTTCAGGGCACTTAACAGTAATTCACTGAAAGGAATTCATTATGTCAGTCATCAATACCAACGTTAAGTCGTTGATTTCACAAGATGCCTTAAGGATCAACAATCGTAGTTTGTCTACTGCAATGCAGAGATTGTCTACTGGGTCCAGGATCAATTCAGCTTCAGACGACGCAGCTGGGCTGGCCATTTCCACTCGCATGGATTCGCAAATTCGCGGACTGAATATGGCCGTTAAGAACGCCAACGACGCCATTTCTGTGACACAAACGGCTGAAGGCGCGATGGACGAGGTGACCAACATCTTGCAACGCATGCGTGAGTTGTCAGTGCAATCGACCAACGACACGAACAGCGCTGAAGATCGTAAGTTCTTGAACCTCGAAGTCCAGCAACTCTCTCAGGAAATCGACCGTATCGCAAACACCACACAGTTCAACGGCATTAACGTGTTGGACGGCTCTTTCAAAGACAAAGTATTCCAAATTGGTGCCAACCGTGGTCAAACCATGGGATTGAACATTGGCAGCATGAAAGCCAATGTATTGGGCGTTGGTTCAGGTACTTCTGATGCAAGCTCTACCTCTACTTCTGCCACCAACGTATTGGGTGGTGCTGTGGCTAGTGGTACCGCTCCAACGAAAACTGTGGTCAATTTGGAGTTTTTGACAAATGCATCAGTAAGCGGTGTTTATAACTTCACGCTGAAAGACAGTATCACAGGAATTTCAACTGCCATCAGTGGTCAAACAGTTGACATGTCCAACGAAGTCAGTAAGGCTGCTTTTGCTGAAGCTATCAATGAAGCTTTGCAAGATTCACGTGCAGACACATCAGTCACAGGGACTGCTAAGCCAGCAGCCGCAGGTAATGTGGATTTGAGTGACCCTGCAAATTACTCTAAAGTGAAATTTAGTTTTTCGCTTGATGGTGGCGAAACTAAAGAAATTGACTTGACAACACGACTGTTAAGCACCTCTGGTGTCGTCCCTACGGCAGTCACTGAGGCACAAATTGTTACAGCTATGGATACAGAATTAAAGCTGGCGTTTGACTCTAACATCGATGTATCAGTTGCAGCAAGCTTTATCAAGGTAGGAGACGCTCAAGGTCGACGCATTGAAATTAGTCAAGGCGCAGGTAATGGTTACATTTTTGGTACAGATACAGTAAACGGTGGTAGCTTGTTGGCTCGCGCATCTCAAGACAACCCACTCAGTGTGAAGTGGGATGGCGATAACTTGGTTGTTACAAACGACCTTGGCGGTAAAATATCATTGTCTGGATACAGTGAAGCCGGTCTCAATCAAGTTATATTTAACGTTGTCGATGATGCGCAAATTGACTCGCTCAATGTCAATGAGCCGGTACTTTTAGGCTCAGCGGGTGAAACGGGTGCAGCTGCTGCAACAGCTTCATTTGTTGGAAATGTTGAATCTTCGGAAATTGCCATCAGATTCTCTGACTTGACTGGTGATGGTACCAATGCCAATTATTCGTTTAAATTGACAAACGGTGACGGTGACGTATACGCTAACCTCTCGAACTTGGACGTTTTTAAAGATGTATCGCATGCTAGTGTGGTATCAGCAATTACGACTGCATTGTCTACAGGTGTAGGTGTTTTAGATAATACTGACAGTTCTTTGAATACTAACGAGTTTGATGTTTCATTCAATGGTGACACGCTTGTGATTAAAAACAATGCAGGTCGTGCACTTGCATTAGAAGGCTTTAGCTCAACTGCTGGTTATGCCACTGCCACTCCAATGAACGAATTGGGTGCTTCTAAGGTTTTGAGCACTAAAAATGCGCATACCTCTGAAACACGTATCAAGGTCAACACTGGTGCATTTGGTACTGGCGGAAACTTGGCCGCTATGAAGTATCAAGTTTCAGTGGATGGGATTCAAAGTTCCTCTGATATTGAAGTTACTTTAGGTTCTTTAGATACCACAAATGGAGTAGCTCTAGCTTCTGCTTTTGAAGCTCGTTTATTTTCAGTAGCTACCGATCTCACTATTCGTGCGGCGAATGGTTCAGCTACAACTTCAAAACAGGTTATGACAGAAATTGAGGTCAGTTGGGATGAGGACAATGGTGAATTGGTGATTCGAGATCCAGCTGGTCGTTC
>Ga0208960_1001665_pt1 | contig 11667 bp, 6 predicted proteins | sample GreLakmeON33MSRF_FD_187703 | JGI IMG/M metagenome (GOLD analysis project Ga0208960, IMG submission 187703) | Freshwater lentic microbial communities from great Laurentian Lakes, MI, USA - Great Lakes metaG ON33MSRF (SPAdes) | ecosystem: Environmental > Aquatic > Freshwater > Lake | place: Great...
CACACCATCACGCGCACCTGCCGCCCCGCCCACCTTCGTCGCCATCGATTTTGAAACCGCGGACTACGGGCGTGACAGTGCTTGTGCGCTGGCACTGGTGCGCGTGGAAGCCGGCGTGATTGTGCAGCGCGCCTTTCATTACATCCGCCCGCCGCGCGCGCGCATGGTCTTCACCTGCGAGCAAGGCCGGCAAGTGGCACTTCCCGCAGCGCGCGGTGGCTTATAATCAGCCATAAGTCACTGGTGGCGCCGAAAACTTTTGCACCAAGACTCACATGCAGTTAGCTGATTGACATTGCAGTTAAATCAATACTGTGCATCACGTCGCCGCCCCCGGTCCAGCTGATTGGACCGCACAGCAGCTTGCCGCAATCAATGCGGGTGTTGCTGCACGGATTTTGGTGGAGGCTGCGCCCGGCACCGGCAAGACTGCTGTTGCATGTGCGCGTGCGGCGCACCTGCTGAATGATCAGGTGCCTGCCACCGGCATTTGGTTTGTCAGTTTTACCAGAACCGCCATTCATGAAATTAGAAACCGGATCGGTGCACTCACCCATATGCTTGGGGAAGCCCACGGCCTGCGCATTTCCACTATTGACTCCCAGGCGTGGCACCTGCAACAGGGCTTTGGCACTGCCGCTGCATTTGCCAGTTTCGAGGCTGGCATTGCAGCTACCATTGCGCTGCTGCGGCATCCTGGCCCGGACTTTAAGGAGGAGCTTGAAAGCATCCGGCATTTGATTATTGACGAGGCGCAGGATGTGGTCGGCGAGCGCTGCAAGCTCCTGCAGCTGTTTATTGCACTACTTTCCCCCGAGGCCGGCGTAACTGTTTTCTCCGACCCGGCGCAGGCAATTTACGGGTTTACCGAGGAAGACACAGTCGCTGCGCTTGGCACGCCGCTGCCAGAGTTGCTAAAAGCCGGCGGCCCGAAGCTGTTTGCGCTGCACCAACTGGACAAAGTAATCCGGACTGACAACCCCGGGTTAAAGCATATCTTCTTGAATACAAGGAGTCGCGTCCTGAATGAACCTGATTTGTCAATCGCTCAGCTGACCACTGAACTCGAAGCACATTGCACTGCAAACATTCCATTAAATTTGGCGGAAAACGGACTAGCGGGGCGCGATGATGCACTGGTGCTGTATCGCCGGCGGGGGGATGTACTCAGGAGTGGGGCCTTTCTTGCAGACTCTCAAACCACTGCGTTCCGTGTGCGCATGTCTGGTTTGCCGCGCTGCCTTGCACCGTGGCTGGCCGGTGTTTTTTGGGATTGGGACAGTAAATCGATGTCTGAAGCGGAACTGCGCGCGCGCCTGCAAGACCGTGCGCCCCTCATGATCGACAGCCCAAATCCGGACCAGGCATGGGAGTCACTTCGGCGCCACGCCGGGTTAAATAACACCACAATCGACGTCGGCGGATTGCGCAAGGTTCTTTCCCGGCCTCAACCACCGCTGGAATTTGAATCGCCCGATTTGGGGCATGCTGGCCCTGTCCTTGGCACCATTCATGCCTCCAAAGGGCGCGAGGCAAACCATGTTTTCTTGTATGTTTATCCGGCCATCGCCCCTGCAGGCAACCTCTCAGAGGAGCTGCGTGTGATTTTTGTCGGAGCAACCAGGGCACGCACCAGCCTGAAAATTGGCCGGCTTTCCGCGCCCCATTACTCCGCAACAAGTTCCGGCCGGCAATACAGCACATTGCCCGGCGCCAGAAAGATCCAGGTGGAAGTGGGAATGCAGAACGATCTTGATATAAACATGCTTGTCAGCACCGCGCAACATTCATCTCCGGGCGATGCCGCAGCCGCGCAAACATGCTTTGCCAGCCTGGGTGGCGTGCCCGTGCGCGCCTCCCTGAAAAATGAGCCTCGGCCTGGAAACACTTGGGCGTGGATTTTGCGCAGCGCGAATGTTGCAACGCCGCTTGCCCAACTTGCCAACGAGTTCAACAAAGACCTGTGGGAAATTGAAAACAAGACGCGCACCTATCGTGGCGGTCAGAATATGCGCCCGCCCTATAGTCTGAAGAATATTTTTTTGGTGGGCAGCCGCTCAGTTGTGCGGGCGCACGGTGACGCCTGCCTGCCGCAAATGCATGCGCCATGGGCTGCTTCTGGTTTCTGGCTGGCACCGGTAATTTTTGCCTTCTCCACGGGATATTTTCAGGCTTAAGGTGGCTGAGTTCCAAACAGATGCGCGCGATTTGATTCTGCAGCGATTGCAGGAAGACCTCATGGGTCCATCCGGGGGACCACACGAAAGAATCAATGAGCGCCCGACAGACCGCTACCTCACCGGCATTCTGTACCCGCAGCGCATGGCAAGCGGCGCGGAGCACGACGACACGCTTGCCGCCGGCGGTGGCGCGGACGCTGACGACACTACCGCCGATCAGGTTGCAATGGCGCGCATGGTTCGCCCCGCCTCCGCCGGCCTCTCCTTTGCGGTCTCCGGCAAAAAACCACTGCTGCGGTTCACCATAAGCTGTGCAACATACGCGGATATGGCCGACTGTGATGAAGCGGGTGCATCCCCGCCAAGCCCAGCCTCCGCCCCGCAAGAGTCGCGGGCAGAATTAGAGGCGGATCGCCCGCCAGGCCAGACCGCCGCCGCCCGGTCTGCCGGCAAAAAAAATGCCCAGCTGTGGCAGCGTGTGGCCCACACCTTGGCCCTCGAGATTGATGCGCAAACAGTTGCACGCTGCAACCTTGGGCTGCATGGCATAGCGGGGCTTGAACTCGCAATCAAGTGCGCGCCGCGCGAAAATGAATGGCTGGTCACTGCGGTGCTGGTAAACAGAAAAACGGTCGGCGACGGGGAGTCACGGCTGGCATCAGACGCCAAGTCGTTTTTTCAGGTTTGCCTGGTTGTTGAGCCGCTCGGCGGTGTCCACATCTTAGCCAGGCCAACCCGGCGCGCTGCGCTTGACGATGATGGGCGCAGCGCAGCGCTGCTCTATCGCACCGCACTGGAGTTTGCGGTGGGCCATACGTGCGCTGCTGATTGGGAGGCGGCAGCGGGCGGCAGCGGTGCGTCAAAAGTTTCAACCACATGGTTTCCTGCTGCCGGGGTGCAGGCCACAAGCAGCGCGGGCGGTGAGATGTTCGTGCAGCTAAAGAATGGCGCGCAAGGCAGTTGTTTTGATGCTGAAGTGCTTGCCGCTGAATCCTCGGATCTTGCGCTGCTGCTGATGCCCATCCCGGACGCCTACGAAAGCTGGATCGACCAGCAAGAGCAGCGCATTCCAACCCTTCCTGTTGCGCTTCAATCGCAGGCGGTGCAGCACATGCAGGGATGCCGCGCCTGTCTGAACCGGATGCGCTCGGGCATCCGCCACCTCGCTGCTGATGAAAATGCGCGCACGGCATTCAAGCTTGCAAACCGGGCCATGGCGCTCCAGTATCGCTGGAGCCAGCGGGATGCAAGCCGGCTGCAGTGGCGCCCATTTCAGATTGGCTTTCTGCTGCTTGCCGTTGAATCTGTTTCCATCCGTGAGCATGCTGATCGCGGTGTGATGGACCTGTTGTGGTTTCCGACGGGCGGCGGTAAAACAGAGGCCTACCTCGCCCTGGTTGCATTCTGCCTTTTTATACGGCGCTTTAGACACCCGCATGCCCCTGAGTACGGTGCCGGCACAGCCGCAATCATGCGCTACACAATGCGCCTGCTTACAACGCAGCAATTCCAGCGTGCCACGTCACTTATTCTTGCTTGCGAGCTCTTGCGCCGCCAGGATGGCGCCCTTGCAAACCGGCTTGGCGCAACTCCTTTTTCGATTGGGCTCTGGGTCGGCAAGGACGCAGTACCGAATACTGTGCGCGATGCCCTCCGCGCACTGGATGAGAACACACCCAACCGCCCGGACCAGGTGACCCACTGTCCCGCATGCGCAAATTTGCTGCACTGGGGACCGGGCCCGGGAAATGCTTATGTAAAGGTGGAATGCCGCACTGCTGCGTGCACGCTCGCGGGTGAAGAACTGCCAGTCTGGACGGTGGACGAGGATGTATACAAGCGGCTGCCATCCTTGATTATTGGCACCATCGACAAGTTTGCCCAACTCCCCCACAACCTGAAAGCCGGGGGAATGTTCGGGCTGCGCACACAACATGACGCTCCCGACTTGGTGCTGCAAGACGAACTACACCTCATTTCCGGGCCGCTTGGCACGCTCGCCGGACTCTATGAGGCCGCCATAGACGAACTGTGTGCGCGGTCCGGGGTGCGGCCGAAGGTGATCGGGTCCACTGCGACAATCCGGCGCGCTTCAGAACAGATATTGGCGCTGTTTAACAGGTCGGCGCAGTTATTCCCGCCGCCGGGCTTGGACGTGATGGATTCTTGTTTTGCGGTTCAAGACCACGTCACACCGGCTCGCCGCTATGCTGCAGTCACAACCGCAGGGCGTTCGGCCAAGTTCACGCTGCAGGCGGTTTCAGCGTCGCTTTTGCAAAGCGCATCGCATCTGGCCGGGTACCCACACACTGCCGATGGCTACTGGACGCTTGTACAGTACTTCAACGCGCTGCGAGAGCTTGGCGGTGCGCTCGTGCTGATGCAGGACGACGTTCCAGCCAGCATCAGTCTTTTTGCAGCGCGGCGCGGCGAGCAGCCGCGCCCCGTGGAGCTCGTCCATGAACTCACCAGCAGACTCGCACAGTCGGAGTTAAAAGACCGCCTCGCTGACCTGGGTCGGAGCATGCAGTCTGGTGGAGCGATTGATGTGCTTCTTGCCACAAACATGCTGTCCGTGGGAATTGACATTCCGCGCCTTGGGCTGATGGTGATGAACGGGCAGCCCAAAGCTGCGGCGGAATATATTCAGGCGACCAGCCGGGTTGGCCGCGGTGGCGCGCCGGGTCTGGTGGTGGCAATCTATAACAGTGCCAAGGCCCGGGACCGCTCTCGCTTCGAAACCTTTCGTACATGGCACGAGACGCTCTACCGGGAAGTGGAAGCCACAAGTGTTACGCCATTTTCGCCGCGCAGTCGCGACCGCGGCTTGCATGCTGCCATTGTGATCGTGGCCCGTCATTTAATTCCCGCCCTGTATGAAAAGCCTTTGCTGGGTCAGTCCGAAGCCGCCGTTTTGGAGCTGGCTCAGTGTCTGATAAGGCGTGCGGGAGACGTGGAGCCGGAAGAACTTGACGCAACCCGAGCGCAGATTGAGGGCTTGATCGAAATGTGGGCAAGCCGCACCAATCTAGAAACATATGGCAATGATCGCAAACCCAATTCTTCGTTGATGATTTCGGCTGAAAGCGCTGCCACGCGGCGGGCGCTCCGGCGCGAGCTTGGTGACGCATGGGCAACCCCTTCATCATTGCGCACCGTGGAGCCTGCGGTCCAAGTGGCACTTGTTGAACGACTGCCAGTCCTTGTAAACGAAGACCATACATGACAACATCAGCCGGCGAAATCCGACGGAGCTTTGCCGCATCCACTTTTGGGCCGGGGGCGGTTGTCGATCTGCGCGGGGAGGGAGCGCCGCTGTCGGTGGTGATGGGAGGCCTCGAGGAATGGGAGAACAATGGCGGTACGCCAGCCCAGCTGCGCCATCAGGCAGTTTTTGAGCCGCGCCTGCAAAAAAAACTTGGGGTAAAACGTTTTCTGCTTCCACCGGCATTCGATGAGGCTGTGGGTGCCCGCCTTGGTGCAGTTCGATTTCCCAGCTGGCTCCAGTGTCCACAATGTCATGAGATGAAGCAGGCAGGCAGCTGGAACAGACTACTTGGAAAAGCCGGGCGCTTTTGCCAGGCTTGCACGGCCAAAAACCCCGGTCAACGCAAGGCGTGGGCCATTCCAGTGAGGTTTGTGACAGCATGTGAAAGCGGCCATCTGGATGAATTTCCGTGGCACTGGTGGGTGCAGCACAAAGCTGATTGTGCCAAGGGGGGTGTGCTGAAGTTGGTTAGTTGTGCATCCGGTTTGGCCGGGCTGGTCCTGTCATGTATTGCGTGCAAAGCCGAGCGCAGCATGGATGGAATTTTCACGCAGGACGGGCTCAAAGGGGTTATGTGCAAGGGGCGCCGGCCATGGCTGCCAGCAGCAGATGTTGCATGCAGTAAAGCGCTGCACACAATGCAGCGCGGAGCATCCAATCTCTATTTTCCAATTACTGAATCAGCACTGACCATTCCGCCATTTTCTGAGCGGCTGGCGGATTTATACGGGGAGTTTTGGGAGGCCATCCAAAATTGTGAGCCAGGCCGGCGGCTCGACTTTATTCGCGATCTTTGGCCTACCTTGCCCCGCGGCCCCTATACCCCGGAGCAGGTGGCACATTATGCGCAGGTATTTCAGGAAAAACTGGGCGGCGCAGATGACCAAAACGATCTCCGCCGCGATGAGTACGAAGTGCTTGCTGCATCTGAAAAATACGAGCGCCCGGGTGAGGAATTTTTACTGCGTCCCGGCACGCCAACGGCTGTGCTGGCGGATATGGTCAGCAGAATTTCTCGCGTAGATCGGCTGCGCGAGGTCCGGGCAATCCGCGCATTTACGCGCTTGGCACCGCCATCTGGTGATTTTAAAATCGACAGCATTCAGGCTGCAGCACTTTCTGTGCAGACAAAAGACTGGCTGCCGGCCATCGAGGTCAGGGGCGAAGGTTTGTTCATTAGTCTGAATCAAACCCGGCTGAATTCATGGGAAGCCATTGCTGAGGTGCGCGAGCGGGCAGCCATGCTGGATAAACAGCATATTCTTGATTTCGAAGCGCGGCACGGTGCGGAAGCACTTGCCACTCGTTCCCCGGTCACCCCCCGGTTTGTGCTGGTTCATTCTCTGGCCCACGCGCTAATCCGCCACTTGGCCCTCGATTGCGGCTACTCCAGTGCATCGCTGCGCGAAAGAACATATGCGTCGCAGAATGGAGCTGGCATGGCGGGTGTTCTGATCTACACTGCCACTACGGATGCAGATGGCACACTTGGCGGCCTAGTTCGCCAGGGCCGGCCGCAGCGTTTTGAAGAAGTCTTGACCGGTGCAATCCAAGAGCTGCGCTGGTGCTCAAGTGATCCACTGTGCATCGAAGGCATGGCGGCGCTTTCAGACGGGATGAATGGCGCTGCCTGCCATGGCTGCCTGCTTGCGGCCGAAACTTCGTGCGAGCACTTCAATCGTTTCTTGGACCGGGCTCTGCTTGTCGGCAGTCCGTCGAACGCGGATGTCGGATTCTTTTCCCCGCTCTTGGATTGACATTCCATATGCCTGCGCGCGCCATTCCCGATCCACTTCCCGATTATGTGCGCACAAATCTGTTGCGCAGTGCCGAAGTCAGGGTGTATGACGCGCTGCGCAGCCAGCTTTCTTCGCGCTATATATTGTTCTATTCTAGGCCATGGACCGGAACACGGCCCGACGGCACGGAGAAAGACGGAGAGGCCGACTTTGTTGTGGCATCGGCCGAGACCGGATATCTGGTGCTCGAGGTAAAGGGCGGTGGCATCGGACGAAACTCTGCGAAGGACGAATGGCACAGTACTGATCGCGACGGGCGCCAGCACAAAATTAAAAATCCTGTCGAGCAGGCAAGGACAAATAAATACGAAATACTTGAGCGCCTCAAACAACGTGCTGAAATGCGTGATCGCTGGATTGATGCCGCTTACGGGGTCATTTTCCCGGACAGCACTGGAGCCGGCTCCCTCATTGGAATTGACACCCCGGCGGACCACTTTGCACTACGGGAGGACATGCCGCACCTCGGCGAATGGGTGCAAAAGCGCCTCGCCCGGGCACCAGGGTCCACGAACGGCTCTTTGGGCAACGATGGTCTCTCCGCGTTGGAACAGCTGCTCGCAAAGAGCTTTCAACTGCGAGTGCCGCTGGCAGGCACTGTCGATTCCATTCACAGGGGGATAGTCACAGCCACCGAGACACAATATGCCCTGCTGGAGTTTTTCGCTGATCACACACGCGCAAAGATCGCAGGTGCCGCTGGCTGCGGTAAGACTGTGCTCGCACTGCACCACGCAATGGAGGTCGCCGCACAGAATCCGTCCAGCCGCATATTACTCACGTGCTACAACGCACCACTTGCTGCGTGGCTGCGCCGGGCTGCGCCGGCCCTGCCAAACCTGCACGTTGCCACATTTCAATCTACGTGCATGGATCTGGCAAAAAAGGCGGGTATTGCACTCCCTGACCATGACGCCCCGCGATATTATGACGACGTTCTTCCTGATGCGCTGCTTCAAGCTGTTGCGCAGCGCAACGACTTGTCTTTTGATACTGTAATTGTGGACGAGGGGCAGGACTTTTCTGACGAATGGCTTAAAGCTCTAGAGCAGAGTCTGAGGAGTCAAAACAGTTGCTTTTGGATTTTTTATGATGACAACCAAACACTTTACACACGGTGCTCCACTTTTTTAAGTGACATGCCGCAGGCTCCATTCAGATTGCGCCGGAACGTGCGCAACACCAAAACAGTTTTCGAGAGGCTGAGGCCTCTCTTGCGCGACACCTCGATTTCGGCAATCGGGCCAAGCGGACGCACGGTGGAAGAACTCGCAGTACCTGATCATGCACTTCTGCTGGGTCGTCTTAATTCTCTGATCAGCCACCTGCTGGACGACGAACAGTTCGCAGCTCAGGACATCGCCGTGCTTGTGACCAATAAAGATGCAATCTCCGAGCTGTGCCCCCGTGGCCGTTTGGGGCGAACCTCCATCTGCAAAGCCGACGAGGAGCCAGGCGGCAGGATTTGCGTGGACACTGTCCGGCGCTTTAAAGGCCTGGAGCGAAAAGTAATTGTATTGTGGCAACCCGCGGAGATGGCGCGCGAAGAGGATCTTTTGTATGTTGCAATTTCTCGCGCAGCTGGGCATTTGATTCTCATTGGCTCAGAAATGCCGAGGGACATGCTTGTGCAGCAGGCGGGGACAAAGACTGCTAGCCTGTAAAGATCTGACGCCCCAGCCGGATATCCGCGGCAATGTGCCTGGTCCAGGTTGATGGGCTATGCCCCGCCCGTGATCTGCAATTGTCCACTACAATGCCTTGGTCAATGCCAAAACAAAAATCAGCACCCAAGCGCATTGTGACCAAGCGCACCCGCTCAACCGCAGTGCGGGAAATCTCATCTGCGTATGGCTTAACCACACACACTAAGCCGGACAACCTCCGCTTTATCGACCTCTTTTGCGGTATCGGCGGATTCCGCATCGCATTTGAGCGCGCCGGCGCGCACTGTGTGTTTTCCTGCGACTGGGACAAATTCAGCCGGCAAACCTACGCCGCCAACTTTGGCGAGACCCCGCAAGCCGACATAAACCAGATTGCAACGGCCGATATTCCAGGCTTTGACATACTGTGTGCCGGCTTTCCGTGCCAGCCATTCAGCATCGCAGGTGTTTCCAAAAAACTCAGTCTTGGCCGCAAGCATGGCTTTGAAGATGAGAAACAGGGCAATCTGTTCTTTAACATTGCACAAATTCTTAAGTACCACCGGCCGGCGGCATTCGTTCTCGAAAACGTTAAGAATCTTAGGACACACGACAAGGGCCGGACCTTTGAGATCATCCACAACACTCTGACACGGTCACTCGGTTATCATACCTATTACAAAATAATTGACGCCCGCAGCGTCGTACCGCAGCACCGCGAACGAATTTTCATTGTTGGATTTCGCGAGCCGCGCGACTTCGAGTTTCCGGTTTTCCCAAAGCAGGGACCAGTGCTGGCAAGCATCCTTGACCCGCAGGTGCCGGACAAATACACATTAACCGACCATCTTTGGAAATATCTTCAAAACTACGCCAAGAAACATCAGGCTGCCGGCAACGGTTTTGGTTTCGGTCTGGTGACCGCCACTGACGTGGCGCGCACGCTGAGTGCGCGCTACCACAAGGACGGATCTGAGATTCTCATCTCACAAGGTGTCCGCACAAACCCGCGCCGCCTGTCGCCCCGCGAGTGTGCCCGGCTTATGGGCTACCCGCGCAGCTTTATCATCCCGGTCTCAGATACCCAAGCCTACCGTCAGTTTGGAAATTCAGTTGTTGTTCCCGTAATTTCAAGAATTGCGGCGCGCATAGTAGAGAGCTTGCATCATCCGGCGGATTACCGGCCAGCCCTGGTGCTGCAGCTTAACGAACGCAGCGCCACAAGCGGAGCAGCGCCGCAAGCCGTAACCAAATTGGTTCGCCGGCAGACGAAAAAAAAGACGGTATAAATCGCCCGCCAAGAAACAACTCGGCCGCGGCAAAGTATTAATCCTTGTGAATCTTCAGCAGATCAAGGCGCTGTTTATACAGGCCGGCGTTGTAAAACTTTTTGGAAAGTTGCTGGCCGAGAACGACAATTCCAAAAACCAGGTCTACTTTGGGCCAGGTTTTCAAGCATTAAATCTTTTCCCCAATGAGGGTATCGTACCGGACAGCAGCGCCACACACCCAATCTTCAAGGCGAAGCTGCGCTTTGGATGGCTCCAGCCGAACGGCGGTGTTGCGCCAGCACCGGGTGCGCAGCTTATTCTGTACCCTCAGTACCCGGAGGTTCGCTTCTCCGGCTTTTTGAAAGGCTGCGCAGATCCCCCGTCCAAGCTCATGGCCGCCCGGATTGCAGGCAGGATTCTTCTTCTTGGAGTTACCGCCGACCGCCGCGTTATTGGTTTCGTTGCTGCAGCCAGCTCAGAAATTGCATCTGAGTTCGAATCCCTTCACCCTTCACCGCAGACAGGCGTAATTTTTAGTCTGGGTCTGCCGCTAATCCCGGATGAGACGAATTCCCGCGCCAAGTTATTGGCCGAATTGCGCCGAATTAGCGCGCTTGGCTGGATCAGTTCCAAGCAGCTTGACTCCGAAGGCACGCTCAAACCTTGTGTTTCGTCGCACTGCGGCGGCCTGACACTTGAGGCAGAGCTTGGTATATCAAAAAACAGTATCGCTGATCCAGATTACCTCGGCTGGGAGGTGAAGCAGCATACTGTGACGAATTTTTCCCGCGCATATTCTGCCGCGCCTATTACATTGATGACGCCTGAGCCAACTGGGGGATTTTACAAAACACAAGGTGTGGAGGCATTCATCAGAAAATTCGGCTATCCGGATAAAAACGGGAAACCAGACCGCTTCAACTTTGGCGGGGTTCACCGCACAGGTGCGCGCCAGGCTTCAACCGGCTTGGAACTGCAACTTGTCGGCTACGACTCAGCTAGGGGCAAGATTACTGACTCCGGCGGCTCCGTGGTACTCGTGAATGATGCAGGCGAGGTTGCCGCAGCTTGGGAATTTAACGGGCTGCTGGGTCACTGGTCACACAAACACTCTCTAGCCGTGTATGTACCCGCGATGCGCCGCATGCGTCCCACGCGCCAATATGCCTACGGTGCCCGCGTGCGGCTTGCGCAGCGCACCGATCCGCTTCGGTTTCTCGCAGCCCTTGCCTCTGGCAGCGTGTACTACGATCCAGGCATCAAGCTCGAGAATGCCTCCTCCAAGCCGGTTGTGAAGCGGCGCAGCCAGTTTCGCATCGCGTCAAAGCACATCGCCGAACTCTACAACTCATTGGACGAGGTGGACGTCTAACCCATGCCTGACGTCTTCACCAAGTCCAAGCGCTCGCAAGTGATGGCGCGCATCCGCAGCAGGGGAAACAAAGATACCGAGATGGTGCTTGCACGCCTGCTTAGATCGCACGGCATCACAGGCTGGCGTGC
>Ga0208960_1001667_pt1 | contig 11658 bp, 16 predicted proteins | sample GreLakmeON33MSRF_FD_187703 | JGI IMG/M metagenome (GOLD analysis project Ga0208960, IMG submission 187703) | Freshwater lentic microbial communities from great Laurentian Lakes, MI, USA - Great Lakes metaG ON33MSRF (SPAdes) | ecosystem: Environmental > Aquatic > Freshwater > Lake | place: Great...
CTGGCGAACAAAATACCTGGGTACGAACGGAGAATTGAAAGCGCTTATGTCGCTACTGAAAGATGCGCCCCGCGATCAAAAACCAGAACTCGGAAAGCGACTCAACGAACTCAAGTTGCAACTCGAAGCCTCTTTCGAAAGACAGAAGAATCTTCTGGGTACTGCGCCCATTGGTCCTTCTATTGATGTCACCGAACCTGGTGTCACACTTGGCGAAGGTCGCCGGCACATTCTCTCCAGAACGATTGATGAAATCATCGATGTCTTTGGGCAAATGGGATTCGCCGTTGCGGATGGTCCAGAGGTAGAAGATGAATGGCATAATTTTACGGCGCTCAATATTCCAGAAGGTCATCCCGCGCGCGACGCTACGGATAATTTTTATATGGGTGAACAGTCCGGCGTGAAGCGACTCCTGCGAACGCAGACTTCCACTGTGCAAATTCGTGCGATGGAAACGCAACCTCTTCCGTTGAAGGTGGTGGCAGTTGGTCGCGTCTATCGACCAGACACCCACGACGCGACTCACTTCTCGATGTTTCACCAGATCGAAGGATTGTGCGTCGATCGCAATCTTTCCCTCGTCGATCTCAAGACCGCACTTCTGCAATTTGCGCACGCCTATTTCGGCAAAGATGCTGAAGTGCGAATGCGCCCAAGCTTTTTCCCATTCACCGAACCTTCTGCAGAAGTCGACATGAAAATGCACATCCGAGGTCAATGGCAATGGGTTGAAATCGGCGGATGTGGCATGGTCGATCCAAACGTCTTTGCCGCAGTTGGAATCGATCCTGAAGAATGGCGAGGCTATGCATTCGGTCTAGGAATTGAGCGAATTGCGATGCGCCGCTATGGCATCAGCGATATCCGATGGCTCTTCGAAAACGACGCAAGATTCCTCCGCCAGTTTTAGCTGGCGAAGGAATGAATTTGCGTTGTCAATAGCCCGGAATTCAGAAACCGAAACTTACTCTGGCTTGTTCTCTGGCTTGTTCTCTGAATTATTCTCTGGCTTGCTTTCAGCCTTCGTTGTTTCCTTACGAATCTTTGCTGCGAAAGCAGTTCGTTTATCCGCAGTGGTTCGACGAACTGAACTTCCACCTGAAACTTGCGATCCACCTTCACGGCCAACGAGTTGAAGCACGACCAAATTTGTCGCATCTCCGATTCGGCGTCGATCCAGCTTGACGATGCGTGTGTAACCACCTGGTCGATCCGTAAAGAGCGGCGCAACTCGGGTCATCAAATGATGAACCAAGCGCGGCGACTTTCGAAGTTCGCCATAGCGGTTGAACTCAATCTCGCTCGCTGCTGGGAGGGCCCAGTATGCGCTCGTCTTGCGTTCTTCCTTGACATTGGGATCAGCAATCCAAGCGAACACTGCACGATCGGTCAATCTGCTGTGAAGCAAACGACGAGCCGCAAGAGTGCGATGTCGAGCGATTGTGATCAGGCGTTCCACGTACGGCTTGACGGCTTTCGCCTTAGTCAGAGTCGTGACGATTTCGCCATGCTCAAAAAGTCCTGCTGCCAAATTGCGCAGCAATGCTTTGCGATGATCGCTTTCCAAACAGAGTTGTTTACCGGCTACACGATGTCTCATTTTTCAATACTCCTTCTAATTTCAGGCTTTCCACTCAGGCTTTCAACGAAGAGCCTTCTGATACTTGCATACCGAGCGATAAACCGAGCTCTTGCAGACGAACTTCGATTTCAGTGAATGAAGTCCTACCGAAGGAACGGAGTTCCATCAGATCGGCTTCGGTCTTTTGCACTAATTGTCCGACAGTAGTAATCCCCGCAGTTTGCAGGCAATTCGTACCGCGCACACCAAGATTCAGATCCGCGATGGACATGGAAAGTTTGCGATCCAAATCACTATCAACTTCTGGATCGGACAAAAGTCCTTGATCAACCATTTCATCTCCAGCCGAATCAAACTGCACGAATGGATTGACATGCTTGCGAAGAATCTTGCCTGCTTCAACGACTGCCATCTCTGGAGTCACTGTGCCGTTGGTCCAAACATCAAGAACTAGGCGCTCGTAATTCATACGCTGACCGACGCGCGTGTCTTCCACGCGATAACGAACGCGTAGAACTGGCGTGAAAATTGCGTCCACTGGAATTTCTCCAATGACCTGATCTTCTTCGGTGTTGTATTGCTCACTTGCAGGTTGATATCCACGACCTCGATTGACCGTGAGTTCGACTTCAAAGCGAACCTTGTCATTCACTCTGCAAATGACATGATCTGGATTGAGAATGCGAACCGAAGCATCTGATTCAATGGACGCGCCAGTGACATCGCACGGACCTTCCACTCGAATGTGCACTTTCTTGGTTTCATCGCCGTCCATCTCCACGATCAGTCCCTTGATATTGAGCAAGATGTCAGAGACATCCTGAACAACTCCTGGGATCGAAGAAAATTCATGGGTGATTCCTGCGATTGCCAACTTCGTAATCGCAGCACCTTCAATGCTTGAAAGCAGAATGCGACGAAGGCTGTTGCCAATGGTGGTACCGAATCCGCGCTCAAACGGCTCAGCGGAAAAACGGCCAAATGTCGTGGTCATACTGGTTTTATCAGCAGTCACACGACCCGGTAATTCAAGACCTCTCCATCGAATATGCATGATTCAAATCTCCTAATGCGGCAGTATCCAGTCCGAACAGAACGAGCCTAGCCCCGATCGGAACCGCAGAACCCTGCCGGGTTGCTCTGCGGCCCTGCTTTGGGGCAATAGGCGAAAGATGATGTTAGACGCGTCGCTTCTTTGGCGATCGGCATCCGTTGAAAGGAAGCGGTGTCTGATCTTCAATCGTCAGCACCTTCAGCCCGTTGGCTTGAAGAGCGGTGACAGCTGATTCTCGGCCGGGGCCAGCGCCACGGACCCGAACTTCGACCTCGCGCATGCCGATACGACGGGCCTTCCCCGCCGCTCGCTCGCTTGCACGACTCGCAGCAAATGGCGTGCTCTTGCGCGCGCCCTTAAATCCAACACTTCCAGCCGAGTCCCAGCAAATGGTCTCGCCGTTGGTGTCTGTAATTGTGACGATCGTGTTGTTGAACGAAGCGCTCACATTCACGATGCCCTTAATAACGTTCTTACGAATCTTTGGTTTCTTCGACATAGTTTTTTCTCTGGTTGAATCTTTGGATTAACCGTTTACGCCCTTCTTACCAGCGACGGTCTTCTTCTTACCCTTGCGAGTACGAGCATTGGTACGAGTGCGCTGTCCACGACATGGCAATGAACGACGATGTCGCTCTCCGCGATACGCATGAATGTCCTTGAGTCGTTGAATATCCTGTGCAACCTGACGTCGCAGAGCACCTTCAACGATGTAGCCGTCATCGATCTCCTTCGAGATCGCTGCAAGTTCCTGATCGCCAAGTGTGTGCGTGCGGCGATTGGGATCAATCCCAGTCTTCTCCAAGATCTTCTCGGCGCCCTTTGGGCCGATACCGTGGATGTACTGGAGTGAAAAGAGGATTTTCTTTTTGTCTGGAATGTCGATACCGGCAATACGTGGCATAGTTTTCTCCGATGTGGGTTCAGTTTTGATTCAGCTTTGGATCATCGCTTTGAATCATCCTTGGGATCATCCTTGTCGTTGCTTCAGTCTTGGGTTCTTCTTGTTAATGACAAAGCGCTTGCCCTTTCGGACAACAATCTGGCAATCGAGTGTTCTGCGCTTGATACTGCTTCTAACCTTCATAAGTGACTCCGTAAATATTGATGAATCTTTGTTTGAGTTGGGGGTGAAAATTTACTGTTGTGCTTGATCTTGTTTCGTTCTGGTTTCGTCTTACTGCCTGAAAGTGATTCTGCCCTTGGTCATGTCGTATGGGCTCATTTCAATCGTGACTCGATCGCCTGGAAGAATTCTGATGAAGAACTTTCTCATCTTGCCGCTGACATAGGCCAGAATTTCGTGGCCATTCTGAAGTTTGACTCGAAACATCGCATCAGGCAATGCTTCAGTGACTTCGGCTTCGAGGGTGATCTTTTCTTCTTTGGCCATTTATAGTTTTAAACTCCTATTGATAGAGCTACGCGCTCCATCAAACATTTCATCCAGAATTTCGCAACCACTTCGAGTGATGACCACAGTGCGCTCAACAGAGCAACCTGCGGCACCACTTTCAGTTCGCATTGTCCAACCGTCGGAGCAAGCAACAAGCCGGCATCCGATGGCAAATCCGTCGGCATCAACCGAGCGAATTCCATCTGGACGAGAAACAACTGTTGGCTCGACCGACAACACCATATCTGGCAAGAGCGTGAAATCTCCGCGCTCGATAAAACCAGCTTCGATTCCGCACGGCGCGATCGGCGCTTCGTGCAGAGCGCGACCAATTCCATGACCTGCGTAGCCAGTGACGAGACCGAGGCTTCGAGCTTCGGCAACATCTTGCATTTTCTTTGCGACTTGTGACCAACGAACTCCTGGAGCCATTGTTGCCAAGGCGACTTCGAGCATTTCGTGACATCCGCTGACCATCGCATGAGATCGGCTCGTTCCACGCCCGATGACGACGCAGTCAGCAACATCAGCGCACCATCCACCCAATCGAACAGCGACATCGACAGTGACAACATCACCATCACAGAGCGGTTCATCCGATGGAACAGCATGAATCAAACGATCATTCACTGCGATACAGCAAGACGCGGGGAATGCGGCATGACCAGCATGACCAGCATGACCAGCATGACCAGCATGACAAGACAGTCGTGAGTCGATCTCTAGATTCTGAACCAAACTTTCCGCTCGTTCTGCAGCGATAATTCCAGATGCAATCGATGCCAACGAAGCTGGCGTTGCTCCGATGACCGCGCATCGAAGAGCCGCATCGACTGCAGCGCGAGCGACAATCGCTGCAGCTTGAATCGCCTCAATTTCAACAGCAGTTCGAAGTTCGACTTGACGTCCTCCGCCAACTTGCGGTCCATTGCTTGCGTGACTTCGTCGAACAACAGTCGATTCACCCAATCGCACAGTCGCAACAACGCCACCACGCCGTGTATCGGCGTCGGTGAGAACTTCGCTTGGAGTTGTTCGGCTTGGAGTTGTTCTGATCGTGACCATTTCTGAATTAACCTCTTGCCGATCGAATGCGTGGACCAGAGTCGTTTGTTCCTGTCGTGAGGAATCCTGAATAGTTGCGCATCAACAGGTTTGCTTCAATGCGTTGGACAAGATCCAATGCAACGCTGACCACGATGAGCAGACCCGTTCCGCCAAGGAACTGCGCGACAAAGAATGGAATTCCAAGTTGTTCGCTGACGATCGTTGGGATGATTGCGATGAGTGCCAGAGCACCAGCTCCGACATACGTGATCCGTGAAATGACGGTTTCCAAATATTCGGCAGTGCGTGGGCCAGGTCGTAGACCAGGGATGAAAGACCCGTGATCGCGAAGTTGTTTGGACATGTCTGTTGGAGACAACTGAACAGTCGTCCAAAAGTATGAGAAGAAATAGATCAACAGAATCTCAATCACTACATATGGATATGACCCGATTTGCAAATTCTGTGCAATGAAACTTGTGATGCTGGACCAAGTTGATGATGCATCCGCTGCTGCAGCGCGTGACGCAAGCCATGCGCAACCCGATGCTGGGAACATCATCAGCGTGCTTGAAAAGATGATCGGCATCACACCAGCGTGGTTGATTCGAAGAGGCAAGTAATGACGTTGACCGCCAAACACTTTGCGACCACGCGTGTGCTTTGCTTGCTGAATTGGAATTCGGCGCTGTGCCACAGTGATAATGATCGCGCCGCCAACGACGAATAGGAAGCCTGCGAGCAGAATGAGCAAGCCAACAACGCCGATCTTTGCATCGCCGCCTTGAAGACTTGCATCGAAATTCTTAACGATCCAAGTTGCAGCACTTGGCATTCGTGACAGAATTCCCGCGGTCAAAATGATCGAAACACCGTTGCCGATTCCATACTTGTCAACTTGTTCGCCCAACCACATAAGGAAGAGACTTCCTGCTGTGAGTGCAGAGATTCCAGAGAAATAGAAGATGACCAAGCCGCCGCCGAGTTGGAATTGAGGCTGAACCAAATTCTGAGTGCGGAGGAATCCCAACCACATAAGACCTTGCAACAAACAGAGTCCGACGGTTGCGTAACGCGTCCACTCCATGATCTTCTGTTGTCCAGACATTCCGTCTTTCTTGAGTTCTTGCAGCGATGGAACGACCGCCTGTAACAACTGAAAGATAATGCTCGCCGTGATGTACGGCATAATTCCCAATCCGAAGATCGTCGACTGCTGCAAAGAGCCGCCAGAGAAGATCGATGCGTATTCAAGCAATCGACCGAATCCACTCTGATCGACTGATGCACGGGATGCCGCCTTGGCAAGTTCCGTTTGATCGACTCCCAACAGCGGGATCCAAAAACCAATTCGATAAATGACCAAGACGCCCAAAGTGAAAAATACTTTGTTGCGAAGGTCGCGAATTCGGAAGATGTTTGCAAATGCTTGGAGCATAATTTTTAGGGATCAGTCCTTGTATTAATTTTTGTCTTAATTAATTCTTGTCTTCGGTCTTGTCTTGCTTCTTCGCTGGCTTGTCTTTCTTCTCTTGCTTCTTTTCTGCTTTGGCTTCTGCCTGAACAGCAGGTTCTGCGACTTCCTTTGCCTTTGGAGCACGCTTGGCAGCATTTGCCTTCTTCGTGGCTTCTGCTTCTGCTTCTGCTTCTGCTTTGGCAGCAGCCTTTGCGGCATAAGGGGTCAAGACAGCAGTACCACCAGCAGCTTCGATCTTGGACTTTGCTTGTCCAGAGAATCGATCAGCTGTGACATTCAATTTGACTGCGAGATCTCCGTTACCCAAGATCTTCAGAGGAAGCTTGGTGTCACGAATCAGTCCAACTGAGGCAAGAGCATTGCCATCAACAACTGTTCCTGATGTGAAATGCTTTGCAAGATCTGCAACATTGACGACGTGGTAATCAACTCTGAAATCTGAATTGGAGAATCCGCGCTTTGGAAATCGTCGAAGCAGCGGAGTCGATCCACCCTGATAACCAGGACGACTTGTCCAACCTGCACGACTCTTCGCACCGTTGTGACCGCGACCGCTTGTGCCGCCCTTGCCACTACCTTCACCGCGACCAACGCGCATACGAAGTTTGTCTTTTCCAACCACCTTTGTGACATCATGGATCATCATGGCTTTATTTCCTCATCTAAAATGAACTGCGAATCAAGACTGAACCGGGGGTGTAATACTCTCTGGTGCTGAAGCTGGCGCTGAATCTGAAGCCGGGGTTGAAACCGGTGTTGAAGCCGGGGCTGAAGCTGGCGCTGAATCTGAAACCGGCGCTGCGCCGCCATCGGTACGCGGACGTCCACCACTTGGTCGACCTCCACCACCTCCGCCGCCGCCACCACCACCACCGAAGCGATTGCCGCCACCACCACCACCGCCGCCGCCACCACCGCGTCGGCGTTCATCGCCAACGGTGTTGACTGGAGCTGCTGCGCGTTCACCCGAACGCTGTGATGGCATTGCTGCTACACCGCGAGCAATTGCATCTTCGACTGTTGTTGTTCCAAGGGTCACGCCGCGAAGTTTCTCAACTTGCTCGCGCGTTCGGAGCATGTCGAGTGCAGCGAATGTTGCCTTGACTAAATTCTTTGCGTTCGTGGATCCATACGCTTTCGTCAAGCAATCTTGAACGCCGAGCATGTCAAGAACCGCGCGAACTGATGCGCCTGCGATGACGCCTGTACCAGGACTTGCTGGGACCAAACGAACCGTCGATGCGCCGAAACGACCTTCGACGGAATGCGGCAGCGTGCGACCTTGCATTGGATAAGCCTTTAATTTACGACGACCTTCACGCGTGGCTTTTTCAACACTCGTTGGAACTTGATTGCTCTTTGCATATCCAACAGCAACCTTGCCGTGTCGATCACCGACCACGACGAGTGCGCCGAAGCTGAATCGTCGACCACCTGCCACGGTGGAGGATGTTCGGAACACCTTCACTGTTGTTGCGTCTACGCCACTGTCATCAAAGTTATCGTTCATATTTGTTCTCTGAATCTTTCAATAAAAAGCATTAATTTAGAATTTGAGTCCTGCTGCGCGTGCTGCTTCGGCCAACGCCTTGACTCGTCCGTGATAGAGGTATCCGCCTCGATCGAAAACCACTTGGCCAACGCCGGCCTTGATCGCGCGTTCGGCGACTGCACGTCCGACGGCGGTTGCCGCGTCCGAGTTGCCACCGACTTTGCCTGCAAATTCCTTGTCCTTCGATGATGCAGCAGCGAGCGTGCGCCCAGCCAAATCGTCGATGATCTGAACATAGATGTGGCGAGGTGATCGGAAGACCGCCAAGCGTGGTCGCATCGGAGTTCCACGAAGGGTCTTGCGAAGTCCCTTGCGTCGTCGGCTGCGTCGAGTTCGTTTTTGTGTGCAAATATCCATTGGAATTCCTTTCGAGCGCCTTAGGCGCCGAATGCCTTGCCCTTCTTCCGTTGAATGACTTCATCGGAATACTTGATGCCTTTACCGTTATATGGTTCTGGCTTTCGTTGACTGCGAATCAAACTTGCGAACGCTCCAACCTTCTGTGCGTCGACGCCAGAGAGATTGATGATTGTGTTGTTGTCGATCGTGCATGCGACGCCTTCTGGAAGCATCAATTCGATCGGATTGCAATATCCCACGGAGAGAATCAATTTCTTGCCTTGGAGTTTGGAAGTCCATCCCACGCCGACCACTTCAAGCTTGCGGGTGAATCCTTCTGACACGCCCTTGACCATCTTGTTGATCACTGCGCGAGTTGTTCCCCAATATGCACGACGATTTCCTTCTTCCATGCGAGAAACATCATCAACAGTGCAAGAAATAGTCTTGGTCTTGTCGTCATATGCAACGACCATCTCTGGTCGATAGGTGAAAGAGTTATTCCCTTTCGGACCCTGAATGCTGACAGTCTTCGTCGCAGCATTGACTGTGATTTTCACAGTGGCTGGGACGGGAATGAGTTGTTTTCCGATTCGGCTCATGGCTGGTTCTTTCTGTTCTTCTATTCTTCTAGTGCTTACATCAGGATTCGTTTACGAAACGGCGCACACAACTTCGCCGCCTACGCGCATTTCACGAGCCTTGCGGTCACTCATCACGCCTTGGCTTGTTGAGACCACCGTGATCCCAAGTCCTTCAAGAAGTCGGGGCATTGATTCGGCCCCGCAATACACGCGGCATCCGGAATGGGAAACGCGATCGATGCGATTGATGAGAGTTTCTCCACGAGGTCCATACTTCAATTGGACACGCAGAAGTCCTTGGCGTCCGTCTGGGATCACTTCGAATCCCATAATGAAACCTTCGTCGCGCAACACCTCTAAAACTCCTCGATTGAGGCGGTTATTGAGGCAAGTCACGTTCTTGCGGCGAATAGACACAGCATTACGGATGCGGGTCAACATATCGGCGGTTAGATCTTGCAATGACATGGTTTGGTCCTTGAATATTGTCCTGAGTAATAAATATCGGCGTAGTGAATTACCACGAAGCTTTTCGCATGCCTGGGATCATTCCCAGCAACGCCAACTGGCGCAACATGTGACGACTGATTCTGAACTTTCTGTAATACGAGCGGGCATGTCCCGTGATCTCGCAGCGATTTCGTTTTCGCGTCGAAAACTTCGGCGCAATCTTCATTTTTGCAAATACGCGTTTACTTGCCATAGTTCTCCTTATTGAGCAGCAGCTGCTGCAACCGGCTTGCTTGATGTTTCTTCTGGCTTCACGAACGGCATTCCAAGTTCAGCCAAGACAAGCCGGCTTTTCTTTGGATCGCTATGCGTGAAGACGATGTTGATGTTCATTCCGTGCGAGTGATTGATGTTTGCCATGTTGATTTCAGGCCAAACAGCCTGTTCGCTCAATCCCATCGCAAAGTTTCCTTGACGGTCGAATGTCTTGTCCGACACGCCGCGGAAATCCTTAATACGTGGCATGGCGAGGTTGATCAAGCGATCAAGAAAATTCCACATGCGTTCGCGGCGCAGAGTCACCATGAATGCACTTGGCGCACCTTCTCGAACCTTGAAGTTCGAAACTGCTTTCTTTGCCAGAATCATGATTGGCTTCTGTCCAGAGATTGTCGAGAGTGTGCCAATCACAGCGTCGCGATACTCAGGCTTCAGTTTCTGATTCTCGAGGTGACGACCAACTCCAACGTTGATCACAACCTTGTCAATCCTTGGCAATTGATGAATGTTCTTCATGCCGAATTCCTTCAGAACTCGAGCGGAAACTTCTTCACGATACGCCCGACGGAGTCGAGGTTCAGGAAGCGATGTTGGTATTTCTTTCTTGCTCATTGATACTCCTTCAGGACTTGGACTTGGTCTTGGACTTGGTCGCACGTCTCAGCACATGCAATTCACTATTGTTTCGCGCTGAAAGACGAACCTTCGAACCATCAGGCTTGGTGACAAATCGAACGCGCGATGGTTTCCCATCAACGACGGGGCTGACATTGGAAATGTGAATCGAGAGTTCTTTCTCGATCACGAAACCCTTTGGCTGTTGCTGGTTGGGCTTCATATTGCGCTTGCGCACATTGACGCCTTTGACAATCACGCGCATCGCCTTGCGATCCACTGTGATAATTTCACCAGTTTCACCGCGGTTATTTCCTGCGGTAACAACGACAAGATCGCCTTTTTTTACATGGAGCGGCATGGGATTAGACCACCTCTGGCGCGAGGGAAACAATTTTCATGTAATTCTTTTCCCGAAGTTCACGTGCAACCGCGCCGAAGATGCGCGTGCCCTTGGGATTACCATCATCATCGATCAGAACGCATGCATTCGAATCGAACCGAACGTAGGAGCCGTCATTACGACGAACTGGATATTTGACGCGCACAATCACTGCAAGCGCTTTGTCCCCGGACTTCACGTCACCATTGGGAATTGCTGCTTTGATTGCAACACGAACTCGATCGCCGACCGACATCGAAAGACGCGTGAAGCGTCCTCGAGCGGTACTTGATCCAAGCACACCGATCACCATGGCTTCACGTGCGCCACTGTTGTCGGCTACTTCAAGTCTGCTCTCTTTTTGAATCATCGCTGAGGTCTCCGTTAATTTCTTTACTTCTTGACTGACTTCTTTGGTGCTGCCTTGGTCGCAGTTTTGGTCGCAGTTTTGGTCGTTGGCTTGCCTGCATCCTTCAAAGGATCTTTGGCCTTGACTGTTTCGCCGTAAACCATTTCTGCCTTCATTGGTGCGCGTTCAACGATCCGAACAAGCGCCCAGCGCTTGGTTCGTGACACTGGACGGCACTCTGCGATCTCCACGCGGTCACCCGCATGCGAGTCGTTGGTTTCATCATGAATCTGCAGAACTGTGCGCTTGCGGACATACTTTCCATAGCGTGGATGTCTGGCGGAATATTGAATGACAACACGTCGTGTTCGATCTTGCACATCTCGATCGACCATGCCGATCAGGCGAGGGCTTTTCTCTGGAATCACAACTGGGGATTTACGACTCAAGACATCACCTTCTTTCCTGCATCAAGCTTGCCGGCTTCGAGCTTCTTCAAATCGGATCGCTTTGCACCTGGCTTCTTGACAACTCTGTTCTTTAAGACTG
>Ga0208960_1001668_pt1 | contig 11654 bp, 10 predicted proteins | sample GreLakmeON33MSRF_FD_187703 | JGI IMG/M metagenome (GOLD analysis project Ga0208960, IMG submission 187703) | Freshwater lentic microbial communities from great Laurentian Lakes, MI, USA - Great Lakes metaG ON33MSRF (SPAdes) | ecosystem: Environmental > Aquatic > Freshwater > Lake | place: Great...
TACGGTGGCAAGCTTTGCCTCATCGGTGCCTTTGACACCATTCTGGTGCGTCAGTTCCCCGCGCAACATCCATTCTGCTCGGTCGCGCTGCGCATCATCTTCCGCGACACCGACGAGGGGAAGCACACGATGCGGTTGAACCTGATAGACGACGACGGCCAGAGTCTTTTACCCGGGATGGACCCGACCGAGTTGAACATCCGCTTGCCGGAGAACCAGTTCTTTGCCTCGGTTAACTTTGTCTTCAACTTTCAGGGCATGCGCTTCACCAAGCCGGGGCAATACTCCCTCGACATCACGCTGGACAGGGCGATCGTCGCTCGCATCCCTCTTCAAGTGCTGCACATGCCGGCGGAAGGCGCGACGCCGAGTTAGGCGTTTGCCCCGACTGCCTCTGATTCTATTGAGGCATTGGCCAAGTGCCCGCCGCGCGGTCAGGCAAGCGACGTTCGGCACACCGCCGTGCGACTGCACCAGTGGCTATGTCGCAGCATCCAAGGCCCGGACGGTGTAGCCGCCGGATTTCTCGTCAGCCTGGAGCTTGAGCGTCCCGCGCTTCTGCGCTTCGAGCAGGAGGTCGTTGAAGGAACGGAAGCCGTGGGCGCGCTCGTTGAAGCCGGGATGCCGGCGCTTGATCGCCTGCTTGATCATGGAACCCCAGATCGGTTCGTCCGCGCCGCGTTCCACGGTGAGGGCTTCGAGTGTTTCGCCGACGAGGTCGAATGCCTTTTCGAGTGAAGGTCCTTCGCCGCCTGCCGCCACGGGTCTGGCGGGGGATGCGCTGGTCGTGGTGCGGCGACGCCGCTGCGCGGGTTCCGCGCGCACCAAGTCGTCGTAGTAGATGAACTCGTCGCAGTTGTTGATGAACAGGTCGGAGGTCGAGTTCTTGACCCCGACGCCGATCACCGTCTTGGCGTTCTCGCGCAACTTGCTCACGAGGGGCGAGAAGTCCGAGTCGCCACTCAGGATGACGAAGGTGTCCACGTGGCCCTTGGTGTAACAAAGGTCGAGCGCGTCCACGACCATGCGGATATCGGCGGAGTTCTTGCCGGACTGCCGGACGTGGGGAATCTCGATCAACTCGAACGCCGCCTCGTGCAGACCACGCTTGAAGTCCTTGTAGCGGTCGAAGTCGCAGTAAGCCTTCTTGACGACGATGTGGCCCTTGAGGAGCAGGCGCTCCAGGACTTTCTGGATGTTGAAGGGCGGGTAGTTCGCGTCGCGCGCACCGAGGGCAATGTTCTCCAGGTCGAGGAATACCGCCATGGTGGCGTCGGCTTCGTGGGGTTTCGATGGGTCCGGGTTCATTGGGTTCCTGTCTGGTGGTGCACTCGGTTAATGCTTGCCGGCTTGTTTTCGTTGGCGCTTGAGCTCTCTCAAGTGACGGAAGCCAACGAGCTTCTTCCTCTGCTCGTCCCAGAGCCGGAGGTTGAAGGACTTCAGGCTGGCGAGCAGCGTGACGGGCTTGACGCTTTGAAACATGGGGTCCGCCTCGTGGCAGCGCTCGAGGTTGTAATTGGGTATGCGCGGGCTGAGATGATGGATGTGGTGGAACCCGATGTTGCCGGAGAACCACTGGAGAACCTTCGGCAGCTTGTAGAAGGAGCTGCCTTGCAGCGCCGCCGCCGTGTAATCCCAGTGCGCACCGCGCTCCCAGTAAACATCCTCGAACTGGTGCTGGATGTAGAACATCCACACGCCTGCGCCGCCCGCCACCATCATCGCGGTCAACTGGATCACCAGATACGCGGTGAGGCCGAAAGTCCAACTCAGGCCGGCGGCCATGAGCAAAACAGCCAGCGTCATGATATGCACCGAGTCGCGCTCCCGCGCGTTGGCCTTGGCCGCGGGAATCCGCTGCAGGACGACGAACAGAAACAGAGGCGCGAGGCCGAACAGCACGAAGGGATTGCGCGCGAGCCGATACGCGAAGCGCTTCCAGCGCGAGGCCTCGAGATATTCCTGCACCGTCATCGTCCAGATGTCGCCCACGTTGCGACGGTCGAGGTCGCCCGCCGTCGCGTGGTGGATCGAATGCTCCCAGCGCCAGTGGTAGTAGGGCGTCAAGGTCAGCAGACCGCAGATGAAACCGACCACGTCATTGGCAGTCTTGGATTTGAAGAACGAGCCGTGGCCGCAGTCGTGGAAGATGATGAACACTCGGACGAGAAACGCGCCCGCCAGCACTGCCAGCGGCACCGTGATCCACCACGTCCGGCTGAGATACATCAGATACCAGAGGAAGCCGTAGGCACCGAACGTGTTAATGATCTGCCAGAGCGCCCGCCAGAGCGAGGGCTTCTGGTATTCGAGCACCACCTCTTTCCACTTGAGCGCGTCGGCCTGGCGCTGGCCGGAGGAAACCGCTTGGTCAAGAGTCATAACTCGACCGGCGAGCCGGGTGGTTCATGGAATAATGGTGGCAGTTCATCCGGAATCTCATCACACAAATGGTTTCATTGTTAACGACGCGGCATCTTAAAGCCACGGTCCGCCAAAGTCTTGGTTATCTTTGCTTTTCACCCCGAGAATTTTATCGCGAGACCGTGCGGGCGTTTCCCTTCGCAGCCGGCCCGCGCGGTGAAGTCGACTATTCCTCCAGCTTGATCCCGAATTTGGAGCGGATTTCGGCGAGGTTCGCGGCGGCGGCTTGAGTCCATGTGTTTTCGTCGCCGAGGGTGGCGCGCAGGACGCGCTCGGCGCGCTCGGCCAAGGGCAGTGCTTTTGTTCCACGTCCGCTGGCGCGGAGAACGAGGGAGAGGCGGTGCGCGGCGATGCCAGAGTCGGGGTGCTCGGGGCCGAGGATGCGGTCGCGCAAGCTCAACGTGCGGCGGCAGTGCGGCTCGGCGGCGCCGAAATCGCCTTTGTCGTAGAGCAGGCTCGCGAGTTGGTCGAAGCTGGTGAGGGTGTCGGGATCATCCGGCTCCAGCACGCGCTGGCGGATGGCCACGACGTGCTTGCAGAGGAGGAGCGCATTCTCGATGTCGCCGCGTGCGGATAGCAGGGTGACGATGCGGCTGAGGCTGGTGAGTGTGTCGGGGTGGTTCGGACCAAGGGCCCGTTCACGACCCTCTGCGGCGCTTCGCAGGAGGACCTCGGCATCCCCGGCGTAGCCTTGGTCGGCGAGCAGGCCACCAAGTTCGTGCTGGCTCGCGAGGATGTCGGGGTGGTCGGGCCCGAGGGTGCGTTCGCGGGCTTCGAGCACGCGGTTGAAGAGCGTGGCGGCCTCGGCCAGGCTGCCTATCTGGCGGAGTCCGCAGGCCAGTTGACTGAGCAGATCGAGGGTCTCAGGGTGCTCGGGGCCGAGAGTGGATTCGCTTTCCGTGATGACATCGCGTAAGGCGCGCTCCTCGGGCGACATCGTGTCCACCGGGCCGCCCTTGATGCGGGCGAGGCATTTCTCTGCGAGTTGTTTGATTTGTCCGACTAGGTCCATGTGAGTGCGCAAATCAGTTGGCGACCGACGGATTCAGCATGAGCGGGGCAGGGCACGTTGCAACGGAAAATTCCCAGGAGGGCAGGAGTCACACCTCAGTTTCTTGCTACCGGGTGGCGTCGCCGATCCTGCTCATAATCTTGCTCTTCCTCTGGTCAGAGTTTCTCGGCAGGCGAAGGGTGATGGGCCTGCAATTCCCGGAGGAGTCGGTATTTCAAGGCGACTTCGCGGGCGCAGAAGCCGGCGATGCGCCAGCCGTGCGAGCCATCGAGGAAGCCGCGCTTGAGCACGTAGCCGCGGAACCAGCGGAAGGCGGAGCGCGCGAGGGGTGCGAGCGGGCTGGCGGTCCTGCCCAGCTCGTGTTGCGTCTCGGCCCAGAGCCGGGCGTATTTTTGGCAGCGTGCCCAGTGGTCGGCGGCATCGCGGAAGCTGTGGTGGTAGAGGTCGCTGCTGAGGCGCGCGATGGGGCCGATGAGTTCGAGCCGCTCGTGGACCTTGCCGCCGGCGAAGTGCGCACGGTCTCGGCGGAAGAGGCGCACGAGGCGGTCGGGATACCAGTCGCCGTGGCGAATCCAGCGTCCGTCGTAGAGGACGCAGCGGGGCAGGGACCAGCCGCTGAGCTCAGTGGGCGGCGCGGTGAGTTTCAGACGGCGGATATCCTCGCGGAGTTCCGGGGAAAGCTCTTCGTCGGCATCAATGCTGAAGACCCACTCGTGCGAGGCGAGGGAGAGAACCTGGTTCTTCTGCCCGACGTAGCCGAGCCAGTCCTGCCGCTCGAAGCGCGCGCCGAATTCCTTCGCGATGCGCTCGGTGCCGTCGGCGCTCCCGGAGTCGAGGACGACAATCTCGTCAGCAAGGTCGGCACAACTGCGGAGGCAGCGCGTGAGGTTGGCTTCCTCGTTGAGGGTGATGAGGCAGAAGGAGATTCTAATCATGCGGATTCAGCGCTGCTTTTCCCGCGCGGCCAGTTCCAGCACGGCGAGCGTCTCCTCAACATTGCGTTCCAGACTCAGCTCGTGCTTCGGCGGCATCTCGGCGCGGCCGCGCTGGAGAATCCAGTAGCGGATGGCATCGGCCACGGCATCGGTGTCGCGTGGGTCGGCGATGACGGTTCCGTTCTTGCGTGGGTTGATCATTTCGCTCGCGCCGTTGAGAGAGCTGGTGATGACGGGAAGATCGGAGACAAGCGCCTCGGCGACGACGTTGGACGAAGGCTCGTAGATGGGCAGGAAGAGCAGCAGGTCTGCCGCGGCGTAGGCGTTTTCCACGTCGCTCATGGGGCCGGCGAATATCGCTCCGTCCGGGGTGGTGAAGGGCCGCGTGCCCTTGCCGACGACGAGCAGTTTCACGCGCGGAGCCTTGAGGTGATGGAAGGCGCGGAGCACAAAGCGCAGCCCCTTCCGTTCCCAGCCGGAGCCGACAAAGAGAAGCAGCGTGTCATCGGGCTTGATGCCGAAACGTTCCCGCGTCGCATTGCGCTGGCCGTGCCGGTAGCGGTCGAGGTCAATGCCGTTGCGGACGAGGTGAATTCGGTTCGCCGGAAAGTGGAAGTGCTCCAAAATCTCCCGCCGGACCATGTCGGAGTTGACGATGACATGGCGTGTGTTCGCCGGGTCGAAGGTGCGCGCCTCCAGCTTCATCATGTTCCGGTGAAAGCCGCCGAGGCCGACGAATGGCCGCCGCCACCACTGCGCAAACTGCTGCCTCCGCTGAAGCCAGATCCGATGCACACCGTCGCCCGCGCGATACACGTCCTGGCGATGTGTGCGCTCGAGGCTGAAGGTCACGTCGAAGGAATGCTTCGCCAGCTCGGCTGCCACGGCGTCGGCGAAGTGCGTGGCGCGCACCGCGCGTTTGCCAGTCACGGGAACAGCGTGGAGGTGGACGCCTTCGAGTTGTCCCTCCCACGACTCCGCGAAGAGGTGCGGCTCGTGACCGCCGCGCACGAGCGCCTGCAGGAGGCGTTGCAGATACAACTCCGCGCCGCCCGTGGAGACGAATTGGCGGCGGATGAGGGCGAGCTTCATTTCGGCGTGCCTACAAAGACGAGGTCCAACGCGAACAGGGCCCGCACGCGGAAGGGCAGCCACGGGAAAACGGGAATGCCCGTGCTGCCGCCGCCGAGCAGATGCCCGGAGACGGGATGAATCTCGATTGCACGGAAGTGCGACTCCAATTCGCGCCGCAAAATTGAGTGCGAATACTGCCGCAGATGCGACGGATCGCTCTCGTATTGCCGCCCCACGAGGAAGCGCAGGCGGTTGCGGAAACGGAAGGAGTTGGGCACCGACCCGATGAGGCGACCTGCGGGCTTGAGCACGCGGCGGATTTCGCCCAAAGCCTTCTGTGGAAAACGCACATGCTCCATGACCTCGGAGAAGACGACCGTGTCAAAGGACTGGTCGGGGAAGGGGAGCGGCTCGACATCCACGTCCACCCAATGACCTTGGCAGCCGAGACGTTCCTGGAAGAGTTTTAACGCCGTGCGATCAATGTCCACGCCCACCACCGTGTTTTCCTTCGCGAAGTGCTGCGTGAGATTTCCCGCGCGGCAACCTACTTCGAGCACGCTCTTTCCCGTGCCGACGAGCTGCACGAACATCTCCTTCCGGTCCTCGCCGCCGTAGAGATAATCGTATTTGCCGTGGCTGTGGTGCGCTTCGTAAAACGTGGCCACCTCTTCTTTTTGCGTGTTCGACATAAGCAGATAATTCGTTTTCGCAGCGCGAATTCAAGCCCGCGTAAAACTGATGCGTCGCCGAACGTTCTCAAATTGGGCACGGAGCGCGGTGAAATGCTGCCCCTTGCCCAACTCAAAACCGATCTTGGAGGTGCTGAATGGTCGGCCAAAACGTGCGCTTGCACGTTCGACAAGGCCGGGGGCGTTCCTCTACGTTTGGCCATACCCGACTCGTTGGACAACTCCGCCGCTCGCCACTATCAAGGCGACGCCGGACACGCTTACCACCAAGGCAAACGCGGCCTCCCGCCCGCCGCCTTTCCGTGGGTTGCCCGGTTGCGCGCGGAGAAGTTCGCCCCGCATATCCGCGCCACGGACACCGTCGTCGAGTTCGGCGTCGGCGCGGGGTGGAACCTCGCGGAGCTGAAGTGCGCGCGTCGCATCGGCTTCGACGTGTCCGAGTTCTTGGCGCCTGCCGTGCGCGAGTTGGGCATCGAGTTCGTCTCCGCTTCCGCCGCCCTCACCGGTGCCAGCGCCGATGTGGTGATTTGCCACCACATGCTGGAGCACGCGCTGAATCCCGCCGCCTCACTCGCGGAAATTCGTCGCGTCCTCAAGCCCGGCGGCAAGCTGCTGCTCCATGTGCCCTTCGAGAAGGAACGCCGCTACCGCCGCCACGACCCCGCCGAGCCGAACCACCACCTCTTCTCTTGGAACGCGCAGACGCTCGGCAATCTCGTGACCGAGTCCGGCTTCAAGCTGGAGTCTGTTGGCATCGGCCAGTTCGGCTACGACCGCGCTGCGTCGGCGTGGGCCTGCAAGTTGAAACTTGGCGAAGGCGGCTTCAGGTTGCTGCGCTCACTTGCGCACCTTCTATTGCCGGCCTCAGAAGTCCGCGTGGTGGCAACGAGGTAGCAACCCCTGGCGGCAGGCGTCCTCGCCTGCCGTAGAGCCGGGCGTCCCGCCCGGCGGAACCAGTGTGCGAAGATACGAACGGTTCCGAAACCTCGCAGACCATTGCCGGACGCCACTCACAGCAGTCGCTTCAACGCCCCCGCCAGCCGCTCGTATTGCGGCAGTGAGTTGTAGAGCTGTGCGGAGATGCGCAGTAGGCGCTTCGGCGGCGCGGGCCACGGCACCACCGGCACCTCGATGCCGGACTCCGCCAGCAAGCGTTCCTGCAACGCGTCGAGGTAGAGCGGGTTCTTGGAAGGCGTGGCGTCCGTCGCGTCGGGAATGGGCACGGACGCCAGCGAGCCGATGAGTTCATCCGGGCACGGGAGCGGGATGCCCAGCGCGTCGCACAGCACGCGGCGCGCGGCGAGGGCTAACTCACGGTTGCTCCGCATCACCTCCGGCCAGCGACCGGGCCGCAGCGCACCGATGAACTCAATCGCCTTTGCCACCGACAGCGCCGCGCTCGGGTCGCTCGTGCCCATCCAGCCGAACTCGACGAGGAAGCGCGAGCGGTCCGTGCGCTGGGAATTTCCGCCGTGGCTGATGACCAGCGGGCGGATGCGCTCCTGCCGGTCGCGACGCACGTGGAGGAAGGCCGCGCCTTTCGGCGAGCAAATCCACTTGTGACAATTGCCCGTGTAGTAGGCCGCGTTGAGGCGTGCGAGCTTCAGCGGCACCATCCCCGGCGCGTGAGCACCATCCACCAGCGTGTCCACGCCGAGCACGTTTAACTTGCGCACGAGGAGCTCAATGGGCAGCACCATTCCCGTCTGACTGGTCACGTGGTCCAGCAACGCCAGTTGCGTGCGGGAGGTCACCGCGCCCAGCACGCGGGTCGTTATTTCCGCCGCGCTCGTGAGCGGGAACGGAATCTTCACCACCACCACGCGCGCACCGCTGCGTTGCGCCACGTAGTCCAAGGCATTGCGGCAGGCGTTGTATTCGTGGTCGGTGACCAGTAGCTCATCGCCGGGATCAAACTCCAGCGAGCGCAACACCGCGTTCACCCCCGAGGTCGCATTCGGCACGAACACCAAATCCTCCGCCGCGCTGCCGACAAACTCCGCCAGCTTCGCTCGCGCCTCGTCCAGCAAGCCCTCTAAGTCCCGCACGAAGAATGTCACCGGCTGCCGCTCCATCCGCTCCCGCATCTCCCGTTGAAACTCCAGCACGGCCAGCGGACAACTGCCGAACGAGCCGTGGTTCAGGAACGTGACGGCGGGGTCGAGGGGCCAGACCGTCAGCGTAGGAGTTGGAGATACCATGGGAAGTGAGCCACCTCACGTTGGCACCGACTACACGGCGATGGGTGCCTTGATGCCCGGGTGCGGGTCGTAGCCTTCGAGCGTGAAGTCCTCGAACACGAAGTCGTGGATGTTCTTCACGGCGGGGTTGAGCCGCATCACGGGCAGCGGGCGCGGGGCGCGGGTGAGCTGGAGCTTCGCCTGTTCGAGATGGTTCGCGTAGAGGTGCAGGTCGCCGAAGGTGTGGACAAACTCGCCGGGCTTCAGCCCCGTGACTTGCGCCACCATCAACGTGAGCAGCGCGTAGCTGGCGATGTTGAAGGGCACACCCAGGAAGAGGTCCGCGCTGCGCTGGTAGAGCTGGCAACTCAGCTCGCCGTCGGCCACGTAGAACTGGAACAGCGCGTGGCAGGGCGGGAGTTTCATCTGGTCAATCTCCCCGACGTTCCACGCGCTGACGATGTGCCGGCGCGAGTCGGGGTTCCGCTGAAGCTGTGCGATGACCTGGTCAATCTGGTTCACGCTGCGGCCGTCGGTCGTGCGCCAGTCGCACCATTGCGCGCCATAGACGCGGCCGAGGTTGCCGTCGGCGTCGGCCCATTCGTTCCAGATGGTCACGCCGCGCTCTTGCAGCCACTTCACGTTCGTCTCGCCGCGCAGGAACCAGAGCAGTTCGTAGAGGATGGACTTGAGATGAAGCTTCTTCGTGGTGAGGGCGGGGAAACTCGTGCGCAGGTCGAAGCGCGTCTGCGCACCGAAGACGGAGTAGGTCCCGGTGCCGGTGCGGTCGGCCTTGAACTTGCCTTTGTCGAGGACGTGCTGGAGCAGGTCGAGATATGGCTGCATGAGGGGCGGACTATGCGGGAGGCGAAGGCGGGCGGGCAATCTTCGGTTGTCTCGAGACCAACTCCCGCGCCAGCTTCGCCAGCTCCAAGTCCCGCCTGAGGTCGGCGAACTTGAACTGGGTCTCGCCACTCTGGGTCTGGCCGAGCAACTCGCCGGGGCCGCGCAGTTGCAGGTCCGCCTCGGCGATGACGAAGCCGTCGGTGGTTTCCTCCAGCACTTTCAGCCGCGCGCGGGCGTCGTCGGTGAGCTTGGCGGCGACGAGGACGCACCAGGAGTCATGCGCGCCGCGCCCGATGCGGCCGCGCAACTGGTGGAGCTGCGCGAGTCCGAACTGCTCGGCGTTCTCGATGACCATGACCGTCGCGTTCGGCACGTCCACGCCGACCTCGATGACGCTGGTGGCGAGCAGGGCTTGCACGCGGTTCGCCCGGAAGTCGGCCATGACCAATTCCTTTTCCTCCGCCGAAAGCCGCCCGTGCAGCAGCGCGACGCGGTGGGGCGCGAGTTCCTTTGTCAGGTTCTCGAACTCCGCCATCACGGCCTTTGTGCCGGTCTTCAAGTCCGTGTCCTCGACGCGCGGATAGACGATGTAGGCCTGGCGTCCCTCGGCCAGCCGCTCGCGGACGAAGGTCCAGACCTTGGGCAATTTCTCCGGGCCACGGACGAAGGTCTTGATGACGCCGCGTCCCGGCGGCAGGTGCGCGATGACGGACACATCGAGGTCGCCGTAAATCGTGAGGCCCAGCGTGCGCGGGATGGGCGTGGCGGTCATCACGAGCAAGTGCGGGTAGTGGCCCTTGCGCAGGAGCCGCTCGCGCTGCGCGACGCCGAACTTGTGTTGCTCGTCAATGATGACGAGGCCGAGGCGCTCGACGGTGAAGGTGTCTTCCACGAGGGCGTGGGTGCCGATGAAGAGTTGAGAGTTGAGAGTTGAGAGTTGAGAGGGCGGGGTGGTTTTTCGGGAGCCGGTGCGGAGTTCGACGCTCACGCCGAGGGGTTTTAGCCACTGCGTGAAGTTGCGGAAGTGTTGCTCGGCCAGAATCTCCGTCGGGGCCATGAGCGCGACGCTGTGACCGCTCTCCAAGGCCATCAGCGCGGTGCAGCCGGCGACGATGGTCTTGCCGGAGCCGACGTCGCCTTGCAGCAGGCGGCGCATCGGCGTGCCGCGCGCGAGGTCGGCGCGGATTTCGCGGAGCACGGTGGTTTGCGAGTCGGTGAGCGGGAAGCCGAGCTGGGCGAGGTAGGGGCGGATGAGGTGGTTGTCGCCTTTGCAAGGGAGGCTGTGGGCGTTGGCGAGGAGCTTGTCGCGCCGGGCGCGGACGGCGAGCTGGAGGTCGAGGAATTCGTCGAGGGCGAGGCGCTGGCGGGCGAGTTCGACCTCGGGGAGTTCGGCGGGGAAGTGGAGGAAGCGGACGGCAGCGGCGCGACTGAGGGAGAGAGCAGGATTAGGATCAAGATCAGGAGCAGCGGCGGCGGTTTTTGCTCCTGCTCGTAATCCTGATCCTAATCCTGCTCCGCCCCGTCCCCGCGCCAGCCACTCCCCGTGCCGCTCGGGAATCTGCCCGCCGTATTCTTCGAGCGCCCGCCACAGCAGCCCGCGCAGCCAGCGTTGCGACAAGCCCTCCGTCAGCGGATACACCGGCACGATGCGGTGCAGGTGCGTGGACGCCTCGCCGTCCGCCTCGACGATTTCCGTCTCGGGATGGTCCATCGTGCGCGGCTTGAGGGAGAGCAGCTTGCCGTGGACGAAGACCTCGTCGCCCACGCGGAACTTCTCCGCCAGCCACGGCACATTCCACCAGCGGCAGTGGAGCCGCCCCGTGCCGTCATCGAGGATGAACTCGAACGTGGACTTGGTCTTCTTCGCGTAGAAGTTCGTGCCCTGCGCGATAATGCGGCCCAACACGGTGGCGGGGATTTTCAGCGGCAACAGCCCGATGCTCCAGCCCGTGCGGCGGTCCTCGTGCCGGCGCGGCTGGAGCAGGAGCAAGTCCTCGACGGTCGCGACGCCGAGCTTGGCGAAGAACTCCACGTGCCGAGGCCCCACGCCGCGCAAGGCCGTGAGAGGCTGGGCGAGCGGTGATGACGGTGTGGGCGCGTTCGACACTCCGGGAGAGTAAGAAAGGTCCGGCGCGTGTTGAAGCAGGAAGAAGCGATCACGGGCGTTACTCGACTGCGCTGGAGCGAACGGTTTCGCTCCACGCCGTGCGGAGTAAGGCCGTTCAGCCTAGCAACAGCAGTTAACGAAAAGGCGCAAAGCCGCAAAGGCGCAGGGAGGAAGGAATGGGATTGAGTTACCAAGCGGAAACGCTTTCCCCTGCGCGGTGAGGTCGGGAGCGAAGCTAGCCCAGTCGGTTTTCTTTGCGGCCCCGCGTCTTGGCGGCTTGGCGTTATACCAAGCACAGGTGAAGTTCGGTAGAATCGGCAAGGTGGGCGTTGGTGTTGCTCCCTCTCCCTTCATCGGATGAGGGGAGAGGGCCGGGGTGAGGGG
>Ga0208960_1001672_pt1 | contig 11638 bp, 11 predicted proteins | sample GreLakmeON33MSRF_FD_187703 | JGI IMG/M metagenome (GOLD analysis project Ga0208960, IMG submission 187703) | Freshwater lentic microbial communities from great Laurentian Lakes, MI, USA - Great Lakes metaG ON33MSRF (SPAdes) | ecosystem: Environmental > Aquatic > Freshwater > Lake | place: Great...
GTTGTTTTCTGAATTCCATAATTAATTCACTTTCTTTGAATATTTGTCGATAACCTGACGGATTGATAAAAGAATTTTTCTTGCACTGCCATTGCATAAATCAATAATGTCGATTAGCTCTTGATCTGTCACATCAGTAACCTCATAGTCATCTAATATGCGTCGAATACGAGGAAGCCATCGGTCACTTGCAGCTGCATTAAATTCCACTAAGATAGAGCGATCTAATACACCACCTTCAATAGCTGAAAGATTATTGGTTGTCATTACAAAGACACTGTTGCTACCCCCAGTGTTAATTGCTACCTTTAATGAGCCCATGACTTCTTTACGAAGATTATCAATCTCGTCGAGGACGAAGTAATGGTATGCATCGTTTGGAATTAAACTAGCTTGATTCATAATATTAGTGATAACGGTAGCTCCGTTATCTCCACCCTGTGCAATATTGAAATAACGACTAAGAGGAATTTGTCCAGTCTTATGTTTTTCAATTAGGTTAGGGATAATTCTTGCAAGTGCACTTTTGCCTGTTCCATAAGTGCCATAAAGCACAATGCTATTAATGCCGCTCATTGGAAAACCAATAGACCCATCTACAATTTCTTGAATTGTATTTAGATCATCTTGTGTTCTAAATACGACATCGCGTAAATCAACAGGACTATATTTCTTTTCAAAATCACTAAAATCGTGAAGCATTTCTGTATCTCCTTAAAATAAAAAAAGGCAGGGTGTTTCCACCCCACCTATAAGTTGTTAATGAACCGCTTTACTGATCGCTGTTTTTAAATTCGTATCAGTTGTTTTTTGTAGTTCTTCTGCCGCTTTTTTCACTAAAAGTGCTTGCTTAGATGCAAAACAGGCAGCAATTGCATGATTAACTGCAGTCGTGCTTGAGGTGACTAAGTTAATAGTGAAATTGCCATTAGCTTTTTGCGTAGCTACAAAAACCACACGCTGTCCTGCAGCAGCAGCATCAACCTCTTTAAAGATTGCTTCGCTATGCACTTCAGCTAAAACTTCTTGATCTAGAATTTTCCCCAGAACTTCAGCTTTGTCTTTAGCGGACATTGCTTTCTTGGAAGAAAGCTTGATTTCTTGAACGCCACCATTTTTACGGATAAAATCAGCGAGATCTTTCGGGTCTTTTTTAGCTGCGAAAGCTGCGCGGAGCGTTACTCCATATGTGCTAATGCGACGACGATCTAAATCACCAAAGATACAACGCACCAGTTTTACCAAAGTATGTGTAGATGGCTTGAATGAAAGATTATTGATATTGATAAAATCTTCCAATTCTTTACGAACGATTAAAGCGTTGGTATCATTTTTAGTCATCTCGACATATTTGCTATAAGCCGGGGTTAATAACTGCTCATACAAAACATCATTTGATTGCTTGTATAAAGAGCCTTCCCAGGCTTCACGGCGGGTTCTTAACTCATCCACAAAGGAGTAATTAGCCTTTGGAGAATTTGTGCCAGGATTGATGGCACTTTGAACTGCTTTTGTAAGTTCCATTTTGTTTCCTTTCAATAAACAGCCAAGCGGTTAATAAGAATTGCTTTGCTTGTGCTCGACTGAAACCCAATTGAGCCATAAAGCTGATTGTTAACACAATCAAGACATTTTCTGTATAATTCTTGTTAACATGACAGCAAAGAAAGATTTATTAGGGGATGATATTGAGCAAGCGCGCATAGATAGCCTTGTAACAAGGCTTTTTGCTCAGGAAGAAAAAGAGCTTTTTAAATTTCTAGAAAAAAATCCCGAATTTCAAAAGCCTGATTGGCGAGGTCAACGATGTCATTGCTTATCCCGGGGCCGCTGAAAAATTCACCATCGCCACGCGGCTTGGCGTTTTCAATTCCAATGACGGCGGCAAAAACTGGATCGCAGAGCGCTCGGTCGGTGAGGGCGATGGCACAGACGCCAGCAACGTGAATTTGATCCGGCGTGGCGACACTGTATTTATTGGCGCTGGCAGTATCGGCCAATTTTATCGGCGCGACAGTGAAGACCGCTTCACCGCGCTCAAGGTGAACGGCCCGAAGCTCGCCGTGACAGACGTCACGCAGCGCGGAGAAACATGGTTCATCAAAATGAGCCGCTCAATCTATGCATCAAACTCGCTCGAGGGCACATTCGAGGATACGAAGATTGCTTATCCACCCATTACGGGGACGACGGCTTTCTTGTTCTTAGCCGACATCCACACCGGCAACATCATCCATGGCCAGTGGAAATGGGTGAACAACCTCGTCGCCGTCTTGGCGATTTTTCTGACGATCTCGGGGCCGGTGCTATGGTGGCGTCGGAAGTGGGCGTAGCGACCCTGCGCTATTATTGAAGCGCTTCGCCCAATTCGGCCCGCACTTTCTGGCGCAGCACATCAATCGCCACCAAACCAGCACCCATTTTCATGTGCCAGAAGGTCCAGCCATTACACGCTGGCGCGCCCATCACGGCCGCGCCAACTTGGTGGATGGAGCCGCGATGGTCAGACGAGATCAGCGTGCCATCGGCACGCACCTTAGCCGTATGTTGCCCAGAGGCATCACAGAGCACTGTTCCCGGGGTCAGTAATCCACGCTCGACCACGGAGCCGAATGGAACGCGCGGTTCGCTGCGCTTTGACAATGTCGTTAAAAGCTTCTCGTCGTCGACAGGCTTGGCCTTCGCTAAGCGGCGTTTGGCACCGGCAATGTAGTCAGCATCACGCTCGATGCCGATATATTTGCGGCCCAATGTTTTGGCCACGGCACCCGTGGTGCCCGTGCCGAAGAAGGGATCAAGCACCACATCGCCTGGATGGCTGGACGCCATGATGACGCGATAAAGGAGTGACTCTGGTTTTTGGGTGGGATGCAGCTTGTCGCCGCCGCCTTTTTTCAGGCGCTCCTCGCCGGTACATAGTGGCAAGGTCCAGTCGCTGCGCATTTGAAGGCCTTCGTTGAGGCTCTTCATGGCGTCATAGTTAAAAGTATAGCGCGCATCCTTATTCTTGGCGCACCAAATCATGGTCTCGTGGGCATTGGTGAACCGCGTGCCACGAAAATTCGGCATGGGGTTTGATTTACGCCACATCACGTCGTTCAAGATCCAGAACCCGAGGTCCTGTAAAATCGAGCCTACGCGGAAAATATTATGATACGAACCGATGACCCACAGCGAGCCGGTGTCTTTCATAGCGCGCTGCGCGGCGGCCAGCCATTCGCGGGTAAATTTATCGTAGGTGCTGAAATCGGCGAAACGATCCCACTCGTCATCGACACCGTCGACACGCGAATTGTCGGGGCGCCGCAAATCACCACCGAGCTGTAAATTGTATGGCGGATCGGCAAACACAAGATCGACAGAGCCTTCCGGTAGCCGTTTCATAATCTCGATACAATCGCCTTGATGAATAATGTCGGTCTGGATCGACTCAGGCTTGATCACAGCCGACGATTTCTTGCTCGACATATTCCGGTCCCTCGGTTGTGCTTTTTCTTGTTTTTACCTTTGCAGCGCCCGGCCTCGGGGGCCCTCCGCAAGTGACCGACCCAACAGCTCGTTTTCGAGCAGGGCGTCGCCGCTTGCGAAGGGTGTGCGTCCCCGAAACATGGAGCCGTGATGCTGAGCCCTCCCCACCCCACTTATTGTTTTTAGGAGAGAAATCCCAGCAGTGTGGTTCCCAGTACGTGCGCGCCAACAACTCAGGTCAGCGTGGGTTCCGACTATTCAGACAATAGAATCAAAGCGTTAGGGATGGGTTAAGAGCCAATGAATCACAGCGACACGACCTACTATATGTAGAGTCCCGTGCGACTCGAGGACTCTATGAATAGACCCCAAAAATAATTGCAGGGGCTGAGCATTTATTTTTTGTCAGGGTCAGGGGAGTAGGTTGCGTATTGGCGCATACGAGCGGCGGTGATGCGCGGTGACGCCTAAGCGCTGTAATGCATCGTGATGGGCTGCGGTGCCATAGCCCATATTTGTTTCCCAACGATAACCCGGGTGCTGGGCCGCCAGTGCCGTCATGATGCGATCACGCGTTACCTTCGCAGCGATCGACGCCGCTGCAATGGATAGTGATAAACTATCGCCCTTCACAACCGCCTGGACTGCGCAAGGCAATGGCGGTGCGCGATTGCCATCGACCAGCGCAACATCAACGTACCGCCCAAGATTTGCCAGCGCCCGGCCCATGGCAAGATAAGTTGCCTGCAAAATATTCACTGAATCGATTTCAGTCACACTGGCCTGACCGACACCGATCACAATGCACCGCTCGGCTTGCAGCAGATCAAAGAGGCGCTCGCGCGTGGTGGCCGTGAGTTTTTTTGAATCATCAAGTTCGCGCACTAGCACCTCAGGCAACTGGGTGGGATCGAGAATCGCTGCGCCCGCCACCACCGGCCCGGCCCAGGGACCGCGACCGGCCTCATCAATGCCAGCGATCACGGCCGCCGGGTTGGCTTTGAGAATCGTATGCTCGAGACGAAACGTCGGCATTCAAAATCAGGCTTTATATCTTTGGCTTGGGCCAAAGATGCTCTTTCAGGCGCGGCATCAGTTCGACAAAGTTGCAGGGCTTATGCCGTACATCGAGCTGGAATTTGAGAATTTCATCCCAGCCATCTTTCACAGCACCATTCGAGCCCGGCAACGCAAAGAGATAAGTACCATTTGCCACGCCCGCCGCAGCCCGAGATTGAACGGTTGATGTTCCGATATGCTTCCAACTGATCCACCGGAACAATTCGCCAAAACCGGGAATTTCTTTCTCACAAACTTGCTTGAACGCTTCCGGTGTGACGTCGCGGCCCGTGACGCCGGTGCCGCCGCTGGTGATGATGCAGTCGACAGCAGGATCATCAATCCAACGCTTCAACTGAGCAACAATCATCGGCACATCGTCTTTCAACAACACGCGCTCGGCGATTTTATGACCCAGCGCTAAAATCCGCTCGACGAGAATTTGCCCCGATGTGTCTGTGTCCAATGTCCGCGTGTCAGAGACGGTCATGACCGCGATGTTAATGGGTAGAAATACTTTTGATTCGTCGATACCGGGCATTCGAGGTGTCCATTCAGCGATGTCAGGCGCGCTTAAGTGATGGGCGTGCTGTCGAGCTTTTGCTTGAAAAGAAGAAGATCACGCCACGCCAGTCTTTTCTGATTGGGAGAGCGCAATAAATAGGCAGGGTGAAATGTCGCCATGGTCGGCAAGGGCCGCGAGAGGCCCGGGCTTTCATACTCAAACCACTTTCCGCGCAGCTTGGTAATGCCTTGGGGGTTGGCCAAAATGGTGGAGGCCGATGGCCCGCCGACCAGAAGCAAAACGGCAGGGTCGAGCAACTCGATCTGACGTTGGACAAAGGGCATGCACAAAACAATTTCTTCTGCGGTCGGCTTGCGATTTCCGGGCGGGCGCCAAAAAACGATATTTGTAATATAAGTGTTTGTGGCGCGATCAAGGCCAACCGAGCCCAGCATACGGTCCAACAGTTTGCCCGAAACGCCCACGAACGGCAGTCCTTGGCGATCTTCATCTTCCCCGGGCGCCTCGCCAATCACCATGACGCGCGCATTGGGCTGGCCATCAGCAAACACGGTGCGGGTTGCAAAGGCCTTGAGCGCGCAGCCATCATAACTTTCAACCGTGGCCTTCAGTTCGGCAAGCGTTTTGCAATTCTGTGCAATGTGCGCCGAGGATTGGTGAGTGACTGCCGGAGTAGCTACAGTGGTCTGCACTGATCGTGCAGCAACGGGTGGCGACATGGTTTGAAGAGGAGGGGCGACAACGGGCGCATAACGATCAACAGGGACATCACCAATCGTCTCGTCAACCCCCGCATCCAAATGCCAGCGCAAGAGGCTCGGGAGATCTGCGCTCAACTGTGGGGTGGGGGCGTGATCCATCGCCGTCAAGTGTGACGCGCTGCTAGATGAAACTCAAGACGCGGGGCTAGAGCTTGCCAGTGTGTTTCTGGGGTTCTGGCGGCGAATAGCGGTAGTCCTTCAAGTTGTTCTCAGCCGTCACCGCTTTTTTGTAGAACCAAATCACAAACCAAATGACAACTGGAATGGCAGAAATGGCTGAAATCGCGAGCAAGGTGTCGGGATTGTTTTCAGCCCAGCGCGGCGGGGTGATGCCAAGGCCCTCACCCATTTGCTCCATGAGTCGCATAAACCCGAAGGATGCCACAACGATCAAGACACCCAGAGTGCTGGCAAATAGCACCGATGCAATAACTGCGGCAGATTTGGGTGGTAATTGCATATCGCAATCCTGATGGTCGATGAGAAGGCTCTGCCCGCAAGGGCGAGCAGTAAGGCCGCAGCTTATAGCCAGTCTGAGGCCAGGGAACTAGTGGTTCGATTCTAACATTCGCATGCCATTTCGGATCGCGTTCCTGCGAATGTTAGAATCATAAGAACTACTAGCAAATATAAGGTCTTAGTGGAGCTTTGGATTTGCCATTCGCCTCTCCGTTTCGACGCGAATAGGGGGGCAAATGTCAAATCCGCTTCACGAGCCTGGCATCGGGGGCTGCCATCTTAAGAACCCCCAAAACCCCCATATTATAAGACCGCGGGCCCTTGGAGGGCTGAGATTCGAGCGTTATACCTTAAGTAGCAAGGACTTGGGGGCAAGACTAGTCGCCCCGGGCGCAGGATATGGCGCTGGCGATAAAATGAAGGATCGCACATGGACCGCGAAGTAATGGAATTTGATGTACTGATCGTCGGCGCTGGGCCTGCGGGCTTAGCGGCGGCCATCAGGGTCAAGCAACGGGCCACAGCTGCCAATCAGGACATTTCGGTCTGCGTTATTGAAAAAGGCTCCGAGGTCGGGGCCCATATTTTATCGGGCGCCGTCATCGACCCAATCGCGCTCAACGAGTTGATTCCAGATTGGAAAGAAAAAGGCGCGCCCCTTCATACGGCTGTCAGCGATGACCAGTTTATATTCCTGACTGAATCAGGGTCGTGGCGTATTCCCAATTTTCTGATGCCGCCGTTGATGAGAAACCATGGCAATTATGCAATCAGTTTAGGGAATTTATGCCGCTGGCTCGGCCAGCAGGCCGAGACGTTGGGCGTGGAAGTGTTCCCGGGGTTTGCCGCCGCCGAAGTATTGTACGACGCCGATCAGCGCGTGATTGGTGTTGCAACCGGCGACATGGGAATCGGACGAGATGGTGAGAAAATCGAGAATTACGAGCCCGGTATTGAGCTGCGTGCAAAATATACGCTGATTGCAGAAGGCGTTCGCGGCTCACTTGCTAAACAACTCATCACGAAATTTAAGCTTGATGCAAATTCAGACCTGGCGAAATTCGGTATCGGGATCAAAGAACTTTGGGAGATCAACCCCGCCAAACATAAGCCGGGCTTAGTTGTGCATACGATGGGCTGGCCACTCGATACGTCGACCGGTGGTGGATCTTTCATGTACCACCTAGAGAATAACAAAGTGGCCATTGGGTTTGTGGTTCACCTGAATTACAGCAACCCTTATCTCTCGCCGTTTGATGAGTTCCAGCGCTACAAACATCACCCCGCCGTGAGGCCCACCCTCGAAGGCGGGCGGCGCATTTCCTACGGCGCACGCGCCATCACCGAAGGTGGGTTGCAATCGATTCCTAAATTGACGTTCCCGGGTGGTGTTTTGATTGGCTGCGCAGCCGGGTTTGTAAACCTGCCGCGCATCAAAGGCAGTCATAACGCCATGAAGAGTGGCATGTTGGCCGCAGAGGCCGCTGTCGATGCGCTCATCGCAGGGCGCGCTCACGACGAGTTGGCGACCTACCCTGTCGCGCTATCGAAAAGCTGGGTTTACGCGGACCTGAAAAAGGTGCGCAACGTGAAGCCCCTGTGGAGCAAGCTTGGTTTTTTGGGCGGGCTTGGGCTCGGCGGCCTCGACATGTGGATGAACAATTTAGGCATCGGCTTGCCGTTCACGCTAAGACACGGAAAGCCTGATCACGCCACCCTGAAATTAGCAGCCGACTGCAAGCCCATTGCCTACCCTAAACCAGATGGGAAAATTTCCTTCGACAAACTATCGTCGGTCTTTATCTCGAATACGAATCATAAGGAGAATCAGCCGGTTCATCTCAAGCTGCGCGATGCTTCAATCCCTATTTCCAAGAATTTGCCACTTTGGGCTGAGCCCGCGCAACGCTATTGCCCAGCAGGCGTATATGAAGTGATTGAGGCCGAGGGGGGCGATAAGAAGTTCCAGATCAACGCCCAGAATTGCGTCCATTGCAAAACCTGCGACATCAAGGACCCCAGTCAGAATATCGACTGGGCCGTGCCCCAAGGGGGCGGCGGGCCCAATTATCCAAATATGTAAAAGGGTTTTGTGATTATCTAGGGGCTGGCGGCACCTCACATCAAATTAACTGATTCACATTCCTATGCATCGGCTATGATCTGAACATGAAAATCGCAATCAAAACTGGGCTTCTCTTCACTACGGCCCTCATTCTCTCGACTGGCGTATTACCGGTTGAACGTGCAACTGCGGCACCGACCACTGCAGCAGCCAAAAGTGGCGAAGGCACTGGCCTCGCCGCCGCTTTGCTGGCTGCACGCCATGCCCGCACACGCTCCGATACCGCATCAGCCACCGACTACTACGCCAAGGCCTTGTCGCTAGACCCTGCCAATACCTCGCTTTTGCAGCGCTCGTATTCGGCTGCGGCCACAGGCGGGAAAATGGCTGCTGCCATTGCGGCGGCAAAGCGATACTACGAAACCGAAGACCAACCCCTTCCCCTTGCCGGGCTGCTTCTGGCCACGGGCCATGTGTCAGCCAAGGAATACGATCAGGCGTGGACTTATATTGATCGCATCAAGAGCGACAGCTATCTAGGCTTTGCTATGCCCATGATTCGGGCTTGGGGGCAGGCGGCGCGCAACACACCGGATGCGGCGCTGGCTGAATTGGCGCCGCTACAGTCAACACAGGGCCTGGGTGATCTTTTTCACATCATGAGTGGGATGCTGAATGAGTATGTGGGGCGAAAAGAAGACGCGCTGATTCATTATGATCTGCTGGCCGCCAACATTGAGCGCCAACCGCTGTCGGTCATTCGGCTGGTTGCGGCGGGCTATCAACGCCTTGGCAAAAGCGACACCGCGAAGCAGGTTGTTGAAAAATTTAACCAAGGACGGGGCACAGGCATCGGGCTGCGGGCCATCGCCGACTCTTTGTTAGAGGCCGAGCTTTACCGCAAAAAAATCACGCCTGCAGAGGGCATGGCGGAAACATATTTCGCGATCTCGCAGCTTCTCTCTCAAAGCCCTGCCAATGGCCTCAGTGACGTTGCCGTCGCTTTTGGGCAGATGGCGATTTACCTCAATCCTGACTTGCCAATGGGACGATGGATTTTAGGATCCACCTTGTCTGCGCGCCAGCGCTTTGATGAATCGAACGCACTTCTCAGTCAGATCCGCAAATCTGATGTGACGTATCTGAGCTCGCAAATGCAGATTGTTGATAACTACGAGGGGCTTGGACAACGTGGCGATTCGCTCGCACGACTTCAGGCCATTGCAAAAGATTTCCCGACCGTTGCCGAGGTTCAAGCCGCGATTGGAAATTTGTTACGCCGCGACCAGAAGTTTGCCGAATCTGTTGTGGCCTATGATAAAGCCCTGCAGCTTTCGACGGACGCCGCGGCTCAAGATTGGACCATTTATTATGGGCGCGGGATTGCGCTGGAGCGCACCAAGCAATGGGTGCGCGCCGAAGCTGACTTTAAACGTGCACTGGCGATCAACCCCGACCAGCCCGACGTTCTCAACTACCTTGGATATTCTTGGATAGATCGCGGCGAAAACCAAAACGAAGCCCGTCGCTTGATCGAACTCGCCTACAGCAAAAGCACCGAAAACGGTTTCATTGTCGACAGCCTTGGGTGGGCGATGTACCTCGCGGGAGACTATAGTGGTGCGGTCACATACCTCGAGAAGGCCGTTGAATTAGAGCCTGGTGATCCAACACTCAACGATCATCTGGGTGATGCTTATTGGAAGATCGGGCGCAAAAACGAGGCGCGGTTTCAATGGCGCCATGCCTTGACAATGAAACCCGAAGATAAAGAGAAGACGAAAATTCAAGCCAAGATCGAACAAGGCTTGGCCCGGAACTAGAACGCCAGGTGCTCACGCCAGAGACGGCTGGAAGGATCGGCCCACATGGCGACCATCGATATTTTTGCTCCGGCGAAAATCAATCTCTTTCTGCATGTGACGGGGCGGCAGAACGACGGCTATCACCTTCTCGACTCGTTGGTGGTCTTCGCTGATATCGGCGATGACATTGTGATCACCGAAGCGACCGATTACAGCCTCAGCATTCAGGGGCTGTTTAGGAAGGCCCTTGATCTGACCCATCAGAATTCCATTACGGATGCGGTTCACTTAGCCGCAAAGGCCGCCCATCGCGAGCCACATCTAAACATCAAGCTGACGAAGAATTTGCCGGTGGCCTCAGGAATTGGTGGAGGGTCAAGTGATGCTGCTGCAACTTTGCTCGCTTGCCAGCGATTATGGAAAACATCTCATTTGCCGACGACAGCCGAGATTGTGTCGACACTGGGCGCAGACGTTCCGGTTTGTTTGCATCGCCGACCCACGCGTGTCGGCGGCATTGGCGACGTGCTGAACGACGTCGGTCCGATCCCTGCCTGCGATCTTGTATTGGTCAACCCTGGCTTTGAATTACCCACGGCGGCCGTCTTCAAATCATTCAACCAACCCTTTTCAACGCCCGTGCGCGCGATACCAACAGCAGGGTGGCGCGATGTAGATGACCTCGCACACTTCATCGACACAACGCGCAATGACCTTGAGCAACCCGCCACGACCATTGTCCCAGCCATCGGTGAGGTCTTGCGGGGGTTATCCTCGCAGGCCGGATGCCGGGCTGCGCGCATGTCAGGATCAGGGGCCACATGCTTTGGTCTTTTCGCGACCCCCGCCGATGCACAGATGGCCACGATTAACATCTTACGGCTCAATGCGGGATGGTGGGTCAAAGCGGGACGTTTGTTGCCATCAGGGCCACCCCTCACCTAATTTCCTCGCGGCCAATCCCTTATCTGTGAATTGAAACGACTGATAACGAGGTTATTGTAGACCCATGACATCATATTCTTGGACGTTGCGCGCCTTCGGCGCTTTAGTTTTTGCCGCAGTTTTGACACCCCCTGTAATGGGTCGGGCACAAAGTGACCCAACCCCAAGCGCACGCGTTGTCACCGAGCACGCCCGCGCCAGTTTAATTCTCTCGGCCGACCGGGTGCGTCCGGGTGAAAAAATATGGGCCGCGCTGAGACTGGAATTAGACCCAGGCTGGCACACCTATTGGCGCAACCCGGGAGATTCGGGGCTGCCCGGTTCAATCACGTGGACCATGCCCGAGGGGCTCAGCGCCGGAGAGATTTCCTGGCCGACACCACAGCGTATTCCATATGGGCCCTTGGTCAATTTTGGCTATGACGACCTTGTGATGTTGCCAGTTCCCATCACCATTGCCGAAACGCTGATCACTGCCCAAACGCTAACGATTGATGCCGCCGCCAACTGGTTGGTCTGCGCTGAAATTTGCATTCCTGATGAAGGGACG
>Ga0208960_1001677_pt1 | contig 11616 bp, 10 predicted proteins | sample GreLakmeON33MSRF_FD_187703 | JGI IMG/M metagenome (GOLD analysis project Ga0208960, IMG submission 187703) | Freshwater lentic microbial communities from great Laurentian Lakes, MI, USA - Great Lakes metaG ON33MSRF (SPAdes) | ecosystem: Environmental > Aquatic > Freshwater > Lake | place: Great...
GAGCCTTGAGAATTTGGGTGGTTCCCTCGAGGTCATTGTAGGGCGCGACGAGGACATCTTGTTCGGTCCAGGGGGCGCCGGCGCCCGCCGTATCGCAGGTGGGCAAGTTGGTAGGACGGCTGTGAATCATTCCTGCCACTCCGACCGCATGCTGGCCGTGGTAGGCACCCTCGAATCGCAGTACTTTGGACCGACCGGTCGCGGCATGAGCCACTCGCAGACAGAGCAGGGTGGCCTCGGTGCCCGATGCAACAAAACGGATCCGCTCGGCGCAGGGGCTCACCGAGCAAATTCGCTCCGCTAACTCGATGGAGCGTCGGTTCAGTGATGCAAAGTTTAATCCATCGCGGGCTGCGGTAGTGGCTGCCTCTACCACCTTGGGATGAGCGTGTCCCACCAGCGCTGATCCCCAAGCCATGGTGAAGTCCAGGAATTCTCGACCCTCGGTGTCCCAGATTCGCGCACCGCTTCCGCGCTCCGGCACTACTAAGAGTTCCGGAGGGACGCCAAATTCACCGTTGGAGCCTCCAGGAAAACGGCGGAGGGCTCGAGAGGCCCAACTATCAGAGAGGTGGGTCACAGCAGGTTTAGAGAGCCGTGGTGCCGTTGCAGGTGAAGTCGAAGATGTCGAAGTTCCGTGGGTCGCCCAGAGCTCGAGCTGCGTACTCAGGACGCAGCGGATGGCTGAGGATAAAGGGGACGAGTTCTTCGTATCGCCCGCCATGCGAGCGGAGACCGCCCTCGATGGCCTTCAGGTCGTGGTAGGCGGGGGTTCGACCAATGACCGCATCTCGGCCAGAGCAGACGACCAAGTCGCCCATGCGGTCGGCGGGCAGCTCCATCCGCCGAGCGGCTTGGTCGCGAGGCAGCACTTCGGTAATTCCGGGCAGGGTCGCCACGAAGTCTAGGACCTCGGCCAAGGAGACCGACCGGTCGGTCGGCAGGTGGACTTGAGCAAAGGAGCCTAAGGCTCCGTGATGGACGACGTAGGGATCCGTGATCGGCAGGATGACCCGGAAGCCTTCGCCCCAGCGCGCGTTGAGTTCCGACTCCAGATAGACCACGTTCGGTGTCCCGTCGGCCCGCTGCTTGGAGTTCATGCCGTGGTCGGCGGTGATTCCCACCACGGCTCCGAGCGAGAGCAATTGTCCAATCTCCGCGTCGATGCTTGCATAGAAGGCCAAGGCTTCTGGTGCATCCGGCACGTACTTGTGCTGCATGAAATCAGTGGTGCTGAGGTAGAGAAAATCGGCTCGGCCGGCCTGGAGTAACTGCACTCCCGCCCTCAGGACGTACAACGAGGCGTCGCCCGAATAAATGGCAGGGGTTGGGCCAGACAGCGCCTCCACACCCTCGATGCCGTGGGTGGCCAGTGCAGCGTCGCGCGCCTTTTCGGACGAAAAAGCGATGCCGCCCTTGATAATCAAGCCGCTGGCGAAGATGTCCCGGAGTTTTTCTTTGGCCGTGACCACCGCCACCTTGCGCCCGGCCGATTGGGCTGCGGGGAACAACGTGGGCACCCGGAGAAAGCTCGACGAATTCATCATCACTTCCTGCCCGATGGAGGTGTCGTAGAAGAAATTGCCGCCGATCCCATGAACCGACGGAGGCACGCCCGTGACGATCGAGCTATTGTTGACGTTGGTGAAGGTGGGCATAGCGGCCCGAGCCGACCCTCGCCACCCCTGAACGGCCAATCGCTGGGCATGAGGCATTAAACCGCGAGCCATCGCAGCATCCAGATAGGCATCGGCAGAACCGTCGAGGCATAGCACCGCCACGGGCTGGGCCGGTGGGGTGTAAGTGCGTCCATTGACGGTGAAGGAATGGGCGGTCGGATTCATTGTGCGCACGCAGTATGCCTCCAGTGGATCCGGGAGGGAATCCGAGAAGCTGTTCCGATTCTGCGACGGATCAATCCAAGATGCTTGGATGTCCGGAAGTGTGGATGTTCTTGTCGATGCGGAACGCCAGGAACACTGTCGAGCCATGTCCACTGCGTTGGAACTCCGACATGTTTCAAAGTCATTCGGGCGTTTTCACGCGGTCCAAGATCTCTCCCTGTCGGTTCCCGCGGGCTCGGTTTATGGTTTTTTGGGGCCCAATGGCGCGGGTAAAACCACCACCCTGCGAATGATCTTGGGTATGCTCTCGCCCGACTCTGGTGAACTGTCGGTGCTCGGATCCCCCTCGGCGATGTCGGTTCGTAATCGGGTGGGGTACTTGCCTGAAGAAAAGGGTTTGTACTCCAAGATGACGGCCGCCTCTGTCATCGCTTACTTCGCAACGCTCAAAGGGCTTTCCAGCACCCGGGCTAACCAGCGAGCCCGAGAGTTGTTGGGGCGATATGGCCTTGGAGCCTTCGCCGACAAGAAAGTCGAGACCCTGTCCAAGGGTATGGGACAGAAAGTTCAGGTGCTTGCTTCCATTGCCCACGATCCCGAACTAGTCCTCTTAGATGAGCCGTTTTCCGGCCTTGATCCGGTCAATCAGGAGGTCTTGGAGGATATTCTGGTCGATCTCAAGGCCCGGGGTTGCACGATTCTTTTTTCCACTCATGTCATGTCCCATGCCGAGCGTCTTTGTGATCGATTAATCATCCTTGGCGGCGGGCGCGGGCTCTTCGAAGGCACCGTATCCGAGGCTCGTTCCCTGCTGCCCATCCGGATCACTCTGGAGACCGCGGAGGGCTCGCCCACGCTGAAAATCCTTCCCGGCGTGCACTCCATGGAGGCGCAAAGCAGCAATCGGTGGCGATTAGAGCTTGAGCCCGGGGCGTCCGCCTCGGCGGTGTTAGAGGCCTGCTTCGAACGATCGCTGCGGTTGCGGTGTTTCGATGTCCAAGATCCGGATCTCCACGAGGTCTTTGTCCATTTGGTGGGTCCGAGTGCCCGGGAGGCCGCTTTGCGATGAGAAACGCCCTGTTAATTGCGGTTCGCGAATTCCTCGACAACATCCAGACCCGGGGCTTCTGGTTCGGAATCCTGTTGGTTCCGTTGCTTTGGCTGATGGCCTCTCAGGTGCCGCTGATTCTGGCTCGCAAGGGGACTCCCACCCGCCACCTCGCTCTGATCGACGCGACGGCCGGCGAGCGCTTATTCGACGTGGTCCTCCACCAGCTGAAGACTGCTGAATCTCGCCGTGAATTGTTTCACTTCCGAGAATGGGTTGCACCAAGGTTGAAATCTGGACAGGCACTTCCTGCGCTAGATAAACAACCTCAGGCGTGGTCGAAGTTGCAGGAAGATTTAGGGCCGCTAATGAAAGTTGATGCAGGCCGCTTCGCGCCTCCAGCTCCGCTCAATCGTCTGGTGGCACTGCCCCCAGAGTTGGAGTGGCGCGGTAATCTTTCCGAGTTTGAGGGACGCCTTCGGGACTGGATGAGGGAGGAACGCCTTTTCAAGCCGGTTGGAGTCGACGAAGAGGTGCCGCTCTTCGCCGTCGCCATACTGCAGGACGGACCGTCCTCCAATGCGCCCCCAATTCTAAGATTTTGGTCGGCCAATCAGGCGGACACTCAGTTGCAGGACCGCATCGTTGATGCCCTTTCGAGAAATTTCAGAAGTCGCGAATACACCCGGTTGGGAATGGACCCCTCTACCATCACCCAAGTGGAGGGCTCGCAGGCGCAGTTGATGAGTTTTAATCCCCGTAAAGCTGAGGGAGAGGAGCAGGTAGGGATGGCGGATTTGCTCAGGCAATGGGCTCCCAGTGCGTTTGTGTACTTGCTGTGGATCGCCGTGTTCAGCATCTCCCAAATGCTGCTCAATTCACTGATCGAGGAACGCTCTAACCGGATCTTGGAAGTGTTGCTTTCCTCAGTGACACCGCTCGAGTTGATGACTGGAAAGTTGGTGGGTGTGGCGGCCGTAGGTGCCGTGATGACCCTGGGCTGGATCGGGTCGCTGGTGTTGATGACCTTTTGGACCCTGCACACGGCCGGGGCTGCGGCTTTGGCGGCCGATTCCATCGCCAATCGCTTGCCCTTGGAGTTGGCTACCTTGTTGTTGGATTCCTGGCTGCTGCCCGCGTTCGTTCTCTATTTTCTGCTGGGCTACCTTTTCTACGCTGCGGTGATTTTGGCTTTGGGAAGCACCTGCAATAATTTGAAGGAGGCTCAGAATTTCACCGGAGTCATTGCCTTGCTGATGATGGTTCCCTTGGTTTCGATCGCTTTTATACCCAAGGATCCCAATGGCCCGGTGGCGACGGTGTTGTCCTGGATACCGCCCTATACGCCGTTCGTGATGATGAACCGGGTCGCGGCCAACCCTCCATTGCGAGAGGTGATAGGGACTCTGGTTCTGTTGCTGCTTTCCGATGTTGCTGTCCTGTGGGGCTGCGCTCGCATTTTCAAGACGGCCGTGTTGCGGACCGGACAGCCCGCCTCCCTGGTGCAACTGGCCCGATGGGTCTTGGGCCGGGATTAGTTTCTAGTGCTTGTGCTGGACTCCTCAGCCGGGCTTCGCCCGTTCGGTGTCTCAGAAAAACAAACCGGCGACTTCCTCAAGGAGTGGAAGTCGCCGGTGTGGAGTCTTTAGGTGAGGAGATTACTGTTTTTCAGGGCGCCCTGGACGGCCCTCGCCTTGGGGACGTCCCTCTCGATCCGGACCACCAGGACCACCGGGTCCGCCAGGTCCGCCAGGTCCACGACCACCTGCCGGTCGAGCCGGTCGGAGTTCTTCTTGAGAGAGCTTGCCGTCACCGTTTTTGTCGAGCTTCAGCAAGGCGGTCGCGGCATTCTTTATTTCGTCGGCATCCAAAACGCCGTCATGATTCTTATCGAGGGCCTCCATCAATGGGGAGACCGTCCGCGGCCGTCCATCAGGACCGCCAGGACCGCCAGGACCGCCGGGAGGCCGGGGGCGCTCCTCGTTTTGGGCGATGGCGGTGAGGGTTGCGCCAGCCAAAGCCAGCGCCAGTAAGGTGCAATTCAGTTTTTTCATGGAGTATCGATGGTGTGTTGTGGAACTGGACGCTGGGCGAATGCTCACCACGGCGTTCTGAAAACATACGACGCCACTTCTGTAATGAAATGATGTGTCTCGCAGGGAAAATTGTTAAGCAGGCGTAAATATGTGTCTGGTTCCTCTCAGTGCCGACTAGCCTGCTTCCGATCCAGCCCGATGGGTTGCTCTTGTTTTTCTCATGAAATCCAATCACGCCGACTCCGCATCCCGGGACACGTTGCCCCGCATTTTGGTCATCGATGATGACCGGAAGCTCTGCCGCCTGATTCGTGATTATCTCGCTCCCATGGGGTACTCGGTGGAGGTCGTTCATACAGGTCCTGAAGGGGTAGACCGTGCGGTAGGAGAGCCTTGGCATGCTGTCCTTCTTGATCTCATGCTGCCGGGTCTCGACGGATTCGAGGTTCTCAAGCGGATCCGCGCCAAGGTGGACGTGCCTGTACTGATGCTTACGGCCCGAGGTGACGAAGCCGACCGAATCGTTGGTCTGGAAATGGGGGCCGACGACTACCTGCCTAAGACCTTTTCCACCCGCGAACTCCTGGCCAGATTGCGAGCGGTCACTCGACGCACTGTCCGCTCCCCGGGGCCTGATGCCACCTCAGAAGGAGAAGTTGTCGTGGGCCCGCTGCGGGTTCGTCCGGCCTCTCGATCCGCCATCTTGGGCGATGTCCCGCTGAGCTTGACCCCGGTGGAATACGACTTGTTGGTCTCGCTGGCCAAGGCTCGTGGGCGGGTCAAGACCCGAGAGGCGTTGCTCGACGAGATTCGAGAGCGGGACTACGACGTGTTCGACCGCTCCATCGACGTCCACATCTCGGCTCTGCGCAAAAAACTCAACGACGATCCCAAGCATCCGCGCTTCATTCGAACGCTTCGCTCAGCGGGCTATATGATGGTCGATCCGGAGGATCCTGAATGACCCTCCGACTGCCGCTATTCAGCCGCATCCTGATTTGGTTGCTGCTGAACTTGATCATTCTGGGTGGCACCTTCGGGATCTTCCTGTGGACCGAGCTCGGTGGGGATTCGTTGCTGGGCCGGGCCGCAGGGGATCGTTCTCAGGCACCAGCCGGGGCGTTGATGGCCGAATTGCGGGACCGCCCGATGGTCGAGTGGGAACGGGCGATGGCCCGCTTCGAAGAAGCCTATCCGGTTCGCGTGATGCTGTTGCGGGAAGACGGGTCTTTCTTTTTGGGAGCCAAGCTGGAGGTGCCTGCCGAGTTGGCGCTCCGCCTCCGAGCATTGGTCCAGCCGGGTCCCGGGTTTGATGACCGCCGCTCGGGGCCTCCGCCGGGGCAGCCTCCCGAGGATCACTTTGAGCCGGGGCCGCGACCCCCGCGATCGGGGCCACGGTCCTCGATGGGGGGACCACGGGTTTTTCTTCGAGCCGGTAGTCCAGCGAAGTATTGGTTGATCCATGGTAATCTGATTCGTGGACCGGGTCTTCCGCGAGGCGTGCGGATGGCGATGGTCTCGGAGACCTTGTCGGCAGGCGGTTTGTTCTTTGATGTCCAATCCTGGTTCTGGGCCGCCTCAGCGGTGATCGCCGTCTCGGTGCTTTGGTGGTTTCCGTTCGTGCGGGGAATTACTCGATCCGTCTCCCAAATCTCGGCCGCCACCGAGCGTATCGCTGAGGGTCGATTCAATACTGTGGTGCCCGAAGAGCGCGGAGACGAGTTGGGCCGATTGGGCGGTGCCATCAATCGCATGTCAGCTCGATTGGAAGGCTTAGTGACTGGGCAGAAGCGGTTTCTGGGAGATGTCGCCCACGAGTTATGCTCGCCCCTAGCTCGCATGGAAATGGCGCTGGGGATCTTGGAGCAGCGGACCGACCACGACGCCCGTTCTTATGTGGACGACGTGCGTGAAGAAGTTCGTCACATGTCTACCTTGGTGAATGAATTGATGCAGTTCTCCAAGGCGGCGCTGAAACCCGCCGACGCGGAGATGACGTCACTCCCTCTGGCTGAAATGACTCGCCGGGTCATGGCCCGGGAAATGCCCGAGGCGACCGGTCTCACGGTTCAGGTACCCGAGGAGTTGCAGGCTCTGGGGCATCCGGAACTGGTGGAGCGAGCCATGGGAAATCTCCTAAGGAATGCCCGAAATCACGCTGCCGCCTGCGGACCCATCCGGATCGAGGCCTTTTCCTCAGGCTCCCATCAGGTGCTCTGGCGAGTGGTAGATTCCGGTCCGGGTGTCTCTGAATCCGAATTGGGCCGATTGGGCGAACCATTTTATCGGCCGGATCAATCCCGTTCGAGTGACACCGGAGGCACTGGTCTGGGTTTGGCTATCGTGAAGACTTGCATGTCAGCGTGTCAGGGACGCCTCGAATTAACCCGAGGCCAGGAACGTGGATTGGTGGCGACTTTGGTCCTTAAATCGACCTCTGAGTCAAGATTCACGGGAGCCTCCAATGGCGAATAAACGCTTTCCGCGTTTGCGGTGAGGGGGATTCCGGGTCTATCCATGTCCGCGATGCGGATCACGAACCTCAATCCAGACAACGACATCGGAGCCAGTGCCTGGATGCTCTCCGTCGATGGGCACCAACTTTTGATGGACGCCGGGACTCACCCGAAGCGCGAAGGCCTTTCCTCTCTCCCACTGTATGAATCGGTGAAGGATCTGGAGGTTGACGCCATCGCGCTCACCCACTGCCACCATGATCATGTCGGATCGCTACCGGTGGCCCTTCAGTATTTCCCACATGCTCGGGTGCTTATGACGGACCTGAGCTACTTCATCGTTGAGCGAGTCCTGCATAATTCGGTCAATGTGATGGTTCGCCAGCGCGATGAGCTGGGGATACGCGAATACCCGCTCTATACGCATGAAGAGGTGGACGATTACGCCCCAGTCTTTCAGGGATTCGGCTACCGTCGCGAGATCGAGTGGGCTCAGTTTGCCCGCAGCCAGGGAGCCACTCCGGCGCGTCGGCATGGACCGACCTTAGAATTCTTCGATGCGGGTCATGCCCTAGGTTCGGCCGGTGTTTTGGTGCGGGGTCGCAAGCAGACCATGTTTTATTCGGGCGATGTCTGTTTCCACGACCAGACCCTCCTCCGCGGCGCGGATTTCGAGGGGGTACGAGCCGATGTGTTGGTGATGGAAACCACTCGGGGAGCTCGTCAATTGCCCCCCAATTTTAGTCGAGATCAAGAACTGGAGCGTCTGGCCGAAGGAATCAACCGGGTTCTGGCCCGCAAAGGTACGGTACTCATCCCGGCCTTTGCGCTGGGGCGAACCCAAGAGATCCTCGCCTACCTTGCCTTGCTCATGCGGGCGGGAAAACTTCGGGAACAACCGGTGTACATCGGAGGGTTGGGACGGGTCTTCACCGAGATCTACGATCTCCAGTCCAACCGAACCAATCGGCATCATCCGAACCTCAAGTTGACCAATGCGCTGAACATTCAGGTGGTCTCCACCAACGACATCGAATCCATGTCGCTGCGTGGCGGTAGGATCTTTGTCATGACTGCTGGCATGATGAGCGAAAATACCGGAGCCCACGCCTTGGCTGCACGCATTGTGGGTGAGGAACGGCATGGTATTTTCTTTGTGGGCTACGCCGACTCGGAGACCCCTGGTGGTCGTCTCAAAGCGGCCAAGCATGGTGAGCGATTCCATTTCAGCCCTTCGGTTGGAAAGTTGAATCGAAACTGCGAGGTCTTCGACTTCGATCTAACCGCGCACGCCCATCGTGACGACCTCATGAACATGGTTTCAGAGATCAATCCCCGCGTGGTGGTCTTGGGTCATGGCGACACCCAAGCCAAGGGTTGGATTTGTGAGCAAATCCAAACGCGCCATCCCAAAATTCAGGTGCTGCAACCAGCACCGGGCGAAGCCTTGGAGGTGTAATTCTAGTAGGGAAGTTGCGTCATGAGCCCGGTGCAGATGCTCTTGGGGTGTCTTCTTTTACTGTATTTGTCCGAGTTCTTGGTTTGGGTGCGCTCCGACGCTTGGCTTTTCAGGCGTCGTGGGCGCGGGTGGGAGGCGCTCACCCGAGGGGGTCTGATATCCTCATCGCGTGGATCTCTGCACTGGGTGTACCCGGTTCCTCAACTAGGTCGGGCCTATTCGGTCCGAACGTCTCCACCCAAAGCGTCCACCGTTTCAACCGCCCTGAGGCCTTCCATCGAAACAGCCTTCAGTGTGGTGGATATCGGCAGGCGGTATCAGGGCGTTGAGGAGGCATTCCAGACGCTCCGCTGGACCTCGTGGTGCCTGTGGGCTCTGGTCTGGGTTGTATGCCCGTTGCTGCTGCAGTTCATGGGGCTCCAGCCGATGCTCTGGATTCTCGCCTCCGGAGCGTTGATTCTCATGGTCGCCAACGCTTGGATCCTTGCCCGAGCTCACAGCAAAACCTTCTCCGAGTCTGGGGACGAGCGTCTCAGGTTAGTGCTCTCGGCGTGTCTCTCTCCGCTGGCGGCGATTCGGTCTTGGGATCTCGCTCAGAAGCAGGCCTTAGACGGATTTCACCCATTGGCTGTGGCCGCGGCCTTGCCCGGTTTTCAGGGATGGGACGAATTAGCCGCCGCTGAATGGCGCCGCTTGCGATACTCGGTTGCCTCTGAGAGTTCGGCTAGTTCGGCGATCACTGTCGATGCAGCGGAATCTGCGGAGGTTCGTGCGGCCATTGAAGTGCTGGCTCGAGGGCGAGGTATCGACCCAGCCCATTGGGACTCGCCTCCCCGGGCCGAGGATATGGCTCACACGCAATATTGTCCGCGATGTCGAACCCAGTACACCGGACAAGCGACCTGTTGCCGCGACTGCCGCTGGACCGCGTTGCTGCCGATTCCCCAGTGACCCGACGCAGGGATCCCTAGTGCCTCAACTCGAAGAAGATTTAGTGCAGGATGCACAAATCGTGTCGGTGTCCCATCAGTTCGCTATCTCGGTCGAGGAACCAATCTAGACGCGAGTTTGCTTCATCTAGGTCGATCTCCCGGGCCATGATAAGATAGGTTGCGTAATGGTTGCCCTCCGACTCGACCAACGACTGATAGAAGCGCGAAAGATCCGGTTCAACGTTGGCGAGATAGGTTGCGAGGATTTGAAATTTCTCGCAGCTACGGCCCTCGATTAGGGCGCACACCACCAAGTGGTCGATGGCAGACTCGCGGCGCCCCTGCCGAACGCCTCTCATCATGCCCGTGATCCATTCACTGCGCTGAGGTTGGTCAAAAGCCCAACCGCGTTGCTCTAGAAGCCCTAGAACCAATTCGAAGTGCCCCAACTCCTCCATCGCGATCCGGTTGAGGGCGTGCACCTTTGGAAAAAGCTCCCGATATTTTTCGAGATGGATGGCTGTGGTTGCAGCCTTGCGCTCGAGGTGAGCGTGATCCACCAGCAAATCGTGAAGACAGCGGGTCACTCGAGGGGCCCATTCCGGATCGACCGAACGACGCAGCATCAGCATGGCAAAACCTACATCGAACCCAACGGGTAGATAAAGCAGATCGAGACAATCCGGGAAATCCTGATTCCAAGCGCTGTGAACCAAGCGCTCGCTGCATTCCGGGGTAACCGAGGGTGTGAGGCTTGATGGTCCTGGGGAACAGTTCAGGTTAATTCTCGAGCCACTAACACCGCCTCCAGCTCCTAAAAATCTAAAAGCCTCAGCAAAACCATGGTTTCGCCCACCACTAAGAGGTGAAAACAACGTCAACATCTGTCCCCCAACAGGGGGATCGCATACAGAAAAAGGTGCGTCCCTGGATGCGGTATTAAAAAACTTCTCGCAGAAATTCTGCTGCAAAAACCCCAATGAAACTGGCTGTTCCCGATCAGTTTCAAAAATTTCACCAGAAAGGTGTTGTCAGTCTGAAGGCCGTAGGCTTAACTGTAGTCGTTCTTACGAACAAAGCGGTTAAAAGCCGCTGAGTTCATCAGCCGGATCGGGTTGAAGCTGAAATAATCTTCAATCAAATTTTTTCGTCGCCTGAAAGGGTGGTTTTCGACCGAAACGTTGAAAATCTGAGCGTTACAAGGTTTTTGCAAGTTTGAAATGAGGTTAAACTCAGGTCAAATAATGTTAAAAACAGCTCGGAGCGAAAGTGAAAGTCCGCTGAGTTCATTGAAAATTGAAATGCACGATGAGTGAAGAGCCCGGCAGCTGAGCAATCAGTTGCCACAAAAAATAACTCTCGCAGTAAGCTGGTCTGGTAAAACAGGCCGTGCCGAAAAGGGGGTTACAACGTTATATTTAAACGGAGAGTTTGATTCTGGCTCAGAACGAACGCTGGCGGCGTGGATAAGACATGCAAGTTGAACGGTTGATTCAGGGTAGCAATATTCTGGGTTAGCAGTGGCGTAAGGGTGCTTAACACGTGGGTAATCTGCCGCGAAGTGTGGGATAACTCGCTGAAAGGCGAGCTAATACCGCATGTGATCTTCTTGAGGCATCTCAAGGAATTCAAACATGGGTCGCAAGACCTGTGGTTTCGCGATGAGCCCGCGGCCTATCAGCTAGTTGGCGGGGTAAAAGCCCACCAAGGCTAAGACGGGTAGCTGGTCTGAGAGGACGACCAGCCACACTGGAACTGAGACACGGTCCAGACACCTACGGGTGGCAGCAGTCGAGAATTTTTCACAATGGGGGAAACCCTGATGGAGCGACGCCGCGTGG
>Ga0208960_1001679_pt1 | contig 11603 bp, 13 predicted proteins | sample GreLakmeON33MSRF_FD_187703 | JGI IMG/M metagenome (GOLD analysis project Ga0208960, IMG submission 187703) | Freshwater lentic microbial communities from great Laurentian Lakes, MI, USA - Great Lakes metaG ON33MSRF (SPAdes) | ecosystem: Environmental > Aquatic > Freshwater > Lake | place: Great...
CGGGTTACAACTTCGCTGGTGGAACCATCGGACTCGCATATCTCGGCGTGGTTTGCAGAGCTACGAATGACGCGCAGTACGGAGTCGTCGAGAGTCGTTTCACGACGGCGCTGAGCTCTCGCATTGCGCTTTCTGCACACGAGCTCGGACATAATTGGGATGCGACACACTGTGATGCACAAGGCGCGGCGGCATGCCACATTATGTGTGCTAGTTTGGGAGGTTGTGGCGGTATTTCAGGAACGAATCTAAAATTTGACCCATCAACGGTTTCGCAAGTAGTTGGCTATTTAAATACTGTTGCGTGCGATTTTGTGCGTCCACTTCCCGTGACTCCACCATTCACCGAGACATTTGCGGCCACAACTCTTTCTACGGCTCGATGGACTTACAACGATGGTGGCGTTGTGAATATAAATGCTACGAATGAGCCGAGTGCACTCTATTCACTCAATCTCAACTCAACTGGGGCGGCTCTTTATGACGACGACGAAGTCCGAACAAATTTCATTCTGCTCGGAGGAACTTCCACTGCGACTGCTGAATATAAGATTGAAAGAAACGGTGTTGAAGCTGGCGAAACACTCATTGTTGAATATCTCAACAATTTGCTCGATTGGACTCCGCTCAATACGCTGACTTCAGACGGAACAAACCAAACCGTATTTACCAACTATTCCCATTCACTTCCTACTGCCGCTCGTCATAATCAGTTCCGACTTCGCTTCCGCACCGATGGCAATGACACCGGCGACAATTGGTACATCGACGACGTGAGCGTCTTTGTAGTTGTTGCACCACCGCCACCCGCAAATGATGAATGCTTGGGTGCGATCACGATCGGTCTTGGGACAACTGGATTCAACAGCACAGATGCAACGAACACAGAAATTGTGATTCCTACATCATGCACTGCGAATAGTGACGGCGTTGTTGCGAAAGATGTCTGGTTCAAATATGTCGCATCATGCACAGGATTGACCACCATCTCGACCTGTGGACTTGCAGCATTCGACACTCGAATTGTTGCCTATGTGGCCAGCACGATTTGCCCATCACTTTCTTCGGCGGTCGCTGGATGCAATGACAATGGCACAGGATGCGTCAACGGAAATTCGTCTGCAACCTTTAACGCCGTCTTTGGGAATTCATATTTCATTCGAGTCGGCGGCGCTTCTGCGGGAGGATCTGGATCGATCCTTCTTTCTTGCGCTGTGAATTGCCCGGCCGATGTCAATAACGATCAATTTGTTGATGCCGCAGATCTCACCGATGTTCTCGCAAACTGGGGCGGGGCCGGAACTGGCGATATCAATCAAAGTGGTATTGTTGATGGGTTCGATCTGACAATTCTTCTCGCTGGCTGGGGACTCTGCCCCTGAGCGAAACTGACCAACCTGAACAACCGCTTGTTCAAAATCCAATTGAGCCCGCTGCTCGTCTGGATCCTGTCGCGCTTCTTGCTCTTGGGATGACTGTGCTTGCATGTTGCCCAGCATCTGCGGTCTTTGGAGTCTTCGCAGGGCTGATCTCGTATGGGCGCATTCGTGCATCAAATGGAAAATTGGTCGGGAGTCGACTGGCTATGACCTGTGCAATCGCAAGTTTTGTGATCGGCATTCTGTCTTGGGGAATTGGCGATCGCTTCCAATCCGCTGGTCGAGGATCGATGAACTCAGAAGTCCGCGTCGCAATGGACCAATTTCTCACTGGAACGGTCGACCCGAATGCATGGTGGACAGGAATCGATCCAAAGGCGCTTCTCGCCTTTCAACAAACTGTGCGCGAACGATTTGGCTCATTGAAAACAACCAGCGTGACGCAGACCGAAATTGCGATGTCGCTGAAGTCCACGGCGCAATTTCGGATGATGCTGGAATCCCCACATATTCAAACCGTCGCCTCGGTGACAACCGATCTGATCACAGACTCTGCGACATTTCTTCCAACCATACGAATTCGTTCGATCGAGATCCGTATTCCTAGCGACCAAACCTCGCAGGAAACCGAGACGGCAATGACCTTTCCTGCAAAGGATGATTCCGCGATGCCTGATACTCTGCCGAAACAATGACAATTGCTGACTTATCATCCCCCCAAGAATTCAGCCAGCCTCGCACAGTCAGTCGACTCGCGATCGCCTCTTTGGTTCTTTCGCTCATCTTCTGTTGTCCACTGACAACAATCGCGGGAATCGTGACTGGCGCAATTGCAGTTGTCTTCACCACAACCAATCGCTCATTGTCGGGTCGCTGGATTGCGATATTGGCAATCGTCATCAGTATTGCAGGAACCGCAATGCAGGTTGGCTGGACTTTTTGGGGATACAACACCGTCTTGATGCCAATCTTGACTGGACCGCAATCGGCACTGAAAGATGGCGAAGCTGGCGATGTCTCCGCATTCCAGTCGCACTTCGCGCTGACGCTAGCCGAGGGAAACACGCAAGAGGATGCCAAATCTTTTCTCGATGATGTGAAGCAGCGATACGGCGCATTTACTGGCGCGTCACTTGATCAAGGTTCTACCCCCAATAAGATGCCTTCGGCCACGCAAGCCTTTACAGCGGATTATCAATTGGACTTTGCAAATGGCAAAGTGCGCGCAACTTGTGCGATCGAAATTGCTGATACATCGGGATCACTCTCCATGAAATTGAAGAGTCTGCTGATTCACGATGCCAAACTTGGCGACATTTCTTTTCCAAATTCTGAAACGCCTTTGACGAATCCAAAGCCATAAGAGGATTTTTTTATGCCCACCGACGAAATCAGAATCTCCGTTCGCGACCTTGTTAAAAAGTTTGGCAGTCAAACCGTTCTGACTGGCGTGAATTTGGATATCAAAGCTGGAGAAACCATTGTCATTATGGGTGGTTCTGGATGTGGAAAGACCACATTACTGCGCCTGTTGATCGGGTCGCATCAGCCGACGAGCGGAACGATTTCGCTTCTTGGCCAAGACATCGCATCGCTCGATGGCGATGGATTCGATGCGCTGAAGAAACAATTCGGAATTCTCTTTCAGTCTGGCGCGCTGTTTCAATCTATGTCTGTGGGAGACAATGTCGCGCTGCCTTTGCAGGAGAACACTGATCTGGCTCCAGAAACCATCGAGATGATTGTCAAGATGAAACTGGAACTTGTCGGATTGCGTCAACATGCCAACAAACTTCCTTCGCAAATTTCTGGCGGAATGATGAAGCGTGCTGGACTTGCTCGTGCAATGGCGATGGATCCGAAAATTCTTTTCTATGACGAACCGAGTGCCGGACTCGATCCCGTCACAAGCGCTGAGATCGATCAACTCATTCTGGAATTGACCCGCAACTTCGGCGTGACAAGCGTTGTAGTGACCCACGAAATGGATTCTGCGTTCACAATCGCAGATCGTATGGTCATGCTTGATGGCGGCCGTGTGCTGATGATCGACAAACGCGAAGAGTTTGACCGCATTCGAAAGTTGCCAGAGAGCGAGGCGAAAAATTTGACTGAAGACCAACAGATTGTGTATCAATTCTTGCGTGGTGCAGCCGATGGTCCGATCACTCGGCGCAGAAGCGCAGATGATTATCGAGAGGATCTGCTTGGAATCGACGCGCAGGGAAACGATGTTGTCGGTGGATCACACTCCGCTCGACGTTGACGATTCCTGATGCCTCCCATTTTTCAATATCAACCCGACGAATGGTTCGCAGGACGTCGCGTGACCGTGATGGGGCTTGGTCAATTTGGCGGAGGACTTGGCGTAGTGCGATGGTTGCATTCGCTCGGCGCGCGAGTACTGATTGCTGATCTTTCGACTGAAGAAAAACTGTGCAGTTCGCTTGCTCCGCTCGCGTCAGCGATTGCAGATGGAAGTATCTCGCTTCGACTTGGTGCACATCAACTTGTCGATTTTCAACAAACAGATCTCGTCGTTGCAAATGCTGCTGTTCCTCGCCCGTGGGAAAATCGTTTTCTCAACGCTGCGCGCGAAGCTGGCGTTCCCGTGACGGCGGAAATTTGCTTGTCTGTTCAGCGGCTGGGCACAAATCGAGTGGTTGCGATTACAGGCAGCGCAGGAAAATCGACAACGACTGCGATGACCGTTTGTGCGCTCAAAGCATCAGGGCGAGATGTCCGATTCGGTGGAAACATCGGAGGGTCGCTCTTGAATCCATCGGGAACGCCGGCAGTTTCAGAGCGCGGATGGACCGTGCTGGAACTTTCAAGTGCCCAACTGTGGTGGCTTTCGAAATCGAGTGGATCTGCTGGATGGTCGCCGAAGATTGGCGTCCTGACCAATATTGCGCCGAATCATGTTGACTGGCATGGGAGCGTCGCGCATTACATCGAATCGAAAGCGCAGATTCGCCGGGAACAATCAAGTGACGATATTTTCATTTCTTCATTCGGTGTCGAAGGCAAAGCAGACGCTATTCGATGCGCATCGGAATCTTCTGCTGGCACGTGGTGGAATGATGGCTGGGATGCCGAGGCTCCGAGTGCGGATTCGATTTCGCTTTCCATTCCTGGAGAGCATCAACGAAGGAATGCGCGCATTGCATTGGCAATCACCCTTGCATGCGCAAAAATGGATGGAGAACCAGCGCGCATCGACTTGGCGCGTGCTGCGCTGAGCACTTTTCAAGGACTTGAACATCGACTGCAATCTGTTGGCACGATTGAAGGCGTGCTCTGCTTCAACGATTCGAAAGCCACGACCCCAGAAGCAACTCAATTCGCCATCGCCTCATTTCAAGACATCGCACGAATTCATCTGATTGTCGGCGGATATGACAAGAAAATTGACCTCTCGTCCATCCGAGATCTTGCGCCACGATTGGCTGGGCTCTATGCAATTGGTGCAACGGAAGAAATGTTGGCGCCCGCCCCACCGTCAATGCGCTGCGGGACACTTGCGAATGCGGTCGAATGCGCGTTCTCTCGTGCGAAAAGTGGCGACATCTTGTTACTTTCTCCAGCGTGCGCAAGCTATGGGCAATACACAAATTTTGAAGAACGCGGCAAACAATTTGTCCAACTTGTCCTCGCTCGCCAAACACTCAACCACTGCTAGACTGCGAAACCATACAACCTTTGAAGGCAACTATGAAAATCTGTACTCCAATTTCTCGATGTATTGCAGCAATGACAATGACAACTGTGCTGCTCACTGGCTGCTACGCACCTGATGGCGGATTCATGCCGAGTTCAGGCCGAGGCTATACTTTTATCTCGACGCCGACTCGACCAGTGACTGTGACACTCGTAGATACGCGCACGCAAGAAACGTTTTTCAAGTTGGATATTCCAGCTGGAAAACAGTTGACCTTCAAGTTCATCGAAGGTTCTGGCAGCGGTTCGCGAGCGGAACCAACCAAGATGATTTGGGAGATGTGGGAAGAGAAGACGGAATTTGGTGAGCTTGATAATCAACTCATTTGCCCTCCCGCATCATGTCGGCGAATCGATGTGACATATCGCCCTGCTCCAGAAGATATGCCTGAAGATCCGACACTGATAATTCCGCCAGATTTTCAGGATCAAACGACTGGTGCGAACTCTCCAAATGGTGGTCCTCAACCTACGAATCGAACGAAGGACTGATCGCTCGATGCGGATCGGACATGGATATGACCTGCATCGCCTCGAGCCTCGACCCCCTGCAGGCAAGGGCAAGTCGTTTGTGCTCGGCGGAATTCAAATCGAACATTCGACTGGTCTTGTTGCACATTCGGATGGCGATGTTTTGCTGCATGCAGTCACTGATGCAATTCTGGGTGCACTTGGGCTGCCCGATATTGGCCAACTCTTTCCAGACAACGATCCCAAGAATGAAAGCGCAGACTCTGCGATTTTTCTGCGTGAAGCTGTCGACAGAATGCGCAAAGCGGGATGGGAGATTGGCAACATCGATTGCACAATCATCTGCGAACAACCCAAGATCGGACCACGCAGAGGCGAAATTGTCGCCAATATCGCGCGGTTGATTGGTTGCACTGTGGACTCGATCAATGTCAAAGGCAAGACCCACGAAAAAGTTGATGCTGTTGGCGAAGGCCGTGCGATCGAAGTGCATGTCTGCGCGCTACTGAAGCCTCGCTGATCCTTGGCGCCCTTGCCCCGTATACTCGGTTGATGCGAGCAGTCGTCACTGGACAAATCGGCGTAGACAAGAAGCCTTATCTTCGGGATGTTGTGACTGCCGCAGGTGAACGCGGCGAGCGTATCGAGGTCTTCAATATCGGCGAGTTGATGTACGACGAGGCCTCCGATGTGACACCTGGGCGCATTTTGGACCTTCCCATTTCTCGGCTTTCCAGCCTACGCAGAGCTGCATTCAAGGATGTCATCGCGGCGACACATCCAAAGAATGAACATCCCAATGTCATTGTCAATACGCACGCCACATTCCGATGGCGACATGGGCTCTTCAGCGCATTCGATTTTGATCAACTGCAAAAGCTGGAACCGAATTGCTTCATTTGCCTCGTTGATAATGTCGAGACTGTGCATCACAGATTGCATCAAGAACATGTCATCGATGCGACGCTGAAAGATTGCATGGTCTGGCGCGAGGAAGAAATTCTCGCCACTGAAATCATGGCCCAAGCGGTTGGATGCGCGAATAATTTTTACATTCTCAGTCGCGGGCGACATCAAGACACGGTTGAAACTTGCCTGCGTCTGATCACACGACCAGATATGCGCAAGGTCTATCCATCGTTTCCAATGAGTCACGTGATGGATATGCCGGATGTCTTGGCAGAGATCAACCACTTTCGCGCGGAGTTGGCGCGACACTTCATCACTTTCGATCCAGGAGATGTCGACGAGAAGATGCTCCTCGACCGCGCCATCGAAGCTGCGCGCAAAGGCGAAGACTTTGTCGAAATTCATCCGCACTCATTTGGTGGACGCGAAGGAAATCCTGTGATGCGCCTTCCTGTTCGTGAAGTGCTTGATATTGCGGGTGATATTGATGGTCAAATTTATATGCGTGATTTCAAACTCGTCGATCAGAGTGACATGATCGTCTCTCTCGTTCCCGAATTGGCTGGCGGCGTTCCCGCGCTCTCGAGCGGTGTCGAACGCGAACTGCACCATGCATTCGAACACACTAAAGAGGTGTATGTGGTCTGGAAGCCAAAGAAAAATCCGAGCCCATTCATTACTGAAACGGCGACTAAAATTTTTCGCAGCGTTGACGAAGCGCTCAAATACTTCGAGGATAAAGGGATGCTCTCCCCCACTTCCCTGTTCGGTCACTAGCCCACAGGGCGAACTTGGACCGTGCCACGCTTTCGACTACTCGTCGCATACGACGGAACAGACTTCCATGGTTGGCAAAGGCAAGAGCCGCCCAATCTGCCTGCGCTGCGAACTGCGCAAGGAGTTCTCACCGATGCTGTCTCGAATTTGATGCGCGAGCGAGTGACCGTCGATGGCGCAAGCCGAACGGATTCTGGAGTTCACGCGCGTGGTCAAGTCGCCGCATTTTCGATCGCTGACCCGCGAATTCCTGTTGATCGAATGGTGATGGCTCTCAACACGCGACTTCCGCAAGATCTGGAAGTTCGAGGGGCGTGGGATGCCGAAGATTCTTTCGATCCAATTCGAAATTGCAGAAGCAAAGGTTATTCCTATCGACTGCGCCACGGATGCGAAGGAAGGCCACATGGACTTGAAGGACGCGCCGATCCATTCGAGCGTCGCACAACTGCGCAGTGTCGGCATCCGCTGGACATCGCACGAATGCGTACCGCAGCTGCGTTGATGATTGGTACGCACGACTTTCGTTCTTTCGCGCATTGTCCAGAGCAGCGCGAATCCACAGTCCGAACTGTTCATACATGTTCTGTCATCGAACCATCGCCTGGAGTTGTGCGCGTCGATGTTGCAGGTGGCGGTTTTCTCTATCACATGGTTCGAATTATGGTTGGGACACTCGTCGAAATTGGTCGAGGACGATTCGAGCCCGAGTCGGTTACAGAAATTCTCGAAGCACGCAATCGCGCGCGCGCTGGACCAACAATGTCGCCCTCGGGACTCTGCTTGGAATGGGTTCATTATGGCATCACAGATTCCTCTGGTGAATTGGATTCCGTCGCCGAAGGAAAAGATCAATCTGCGGAAGAAGCGTTATGAGAATCTTGCATATCTCAACACGACTCATCATCGGAGGCTCGCAAGAAAACACAGTGCTTTCATGCATTGGTGCCGCAGATCAAGGGCACACAGTCGCGCTGGCATATGGGCCGATCTATGGACCCGAAGGATCGCTCTTGCCAAGAGTGATCGCAGACCCGCGCATCGAACGCTTTGAGATTCCAAACCTGGTTCGGCACATTGCGCCTCTGCGGGATCGTCGCTGTTTGAAAGAGTTGCGAGAACTCATTCGAAAATGGAAACCGGATGTCGTGCACACGCATTCTTCGAAAGCTGGAATACTTGGCCGCAAAGCTGCATGGTCTGAAAAAGTTCCTGTGGTTGTTCACACAATTCACGGACTTGCATTTCATCCATTTCAATCGTGGTGGAAGAACTTCTTATACATCCGCGCGGAACGATGGGCTGCGCATCGCTGTCATGCGATGGTCAGTGTCGCTGATGCGATGACCGTTCAAGCGCTTGCGCAAGGAATCGGACGGCCAGAACAATTTGTCACTATTCGAAGCGCTATGGAAACAGAGCATTTTATTGCACCTGCCACGAAGCGTGAAGAACTTCGTGCAAGATTTGGTTGGGACGAATCAGTTGTTGTTCTTGGAACCATCGCACGATTGGCGGAACTGAAAGGTCACGATGACATGATCGATGCGTTTGGTGAAATGCTCACCCAAACCGGCGCGACTGCCAACGCGCCGAAAGTTGCGCTGCTTTGGGTGGGCGATGGTTGGTGGCGAGATCGATTGGTCGCAAGACTGAAGGCACTTGGAATCGCCGATAGAGTTGCGATGACTGGTCTCGTCGATCCAAGCGAAATTCCTGCCTGGATTTCTGCGATGGATGTGGTTGTTCACCCGTCTTACCGCGAAGGTTTGCCGCGCGCCGTTGTTCAAGGAATGCTGGAACAAAAACCAGTGATTGCCTATGACGTCGATGGCGCGCGCGAAGTCTGTCAACATGAACGCACAGGGATCTTGGTGAAGGCAGGCGACCGCACTGCGCTCCGTGCGGCGGCGCAGTGGATGATCGATCATCCAAATGAAAGGCGTGTGATGGGAGAACGCGGGCGAGAAGTGGTGCGAGTCGATTTTGACTGGAGGACGATGAACACACATCTACTCGAGTTGTATCGTCGCCTCGGCGCCGCACGCTGATAGAGTGACACGATGCGCATTGCAGTCTTTGGCCCACATCCAGATGATCAAGAACTCGGCATGGGCGGGACGATTGCTCGCCTTGCTGCCGCAGGACATCAAGTCACCCTTGTCGATATGACGACTGGCGAACCAACGCCATTTGGTTCGCCAGAAATTCGATCTCAAGAAGCTGCGGCTGCAGCGAAGATCTTGGGTGTGACTCGTTTGCAATTACCACTCACCAACCGAGAAGTCGTCAACGACCTCGCGTCACGTGCCATCGTTGCTGGTGCTATCCGCATGCTCAAGCCACATGTGCTTTTCGCTCCGCATCCTGAAGATGCTCATCCAGATCATGTTGCGGCGTGCGCAGTGATCGAAGCCGCTCGATTTGCTGCGAAGTTCACGAAGTGCGATCTGCCCGGCGATCCTTGGCATGCGCCTCATCTCTTTCACTTTTATTCAATTCACTTGAGAAGCGTTCCCCAACCATCGATCATCGCTGACACGACTGGATTTGCGCAGACGAAACGTCGTGCAGTGTTGGCATACGTAAGTCAGTTCGTTGCAAATGAAAAGAATCGCAAAGTCCCAGAGTGGCTTGATGCTGCGGGAATATATTTTGGGAGCCGTATCGGCACCGAATCTGGTGAACCTTTTTTCAGCCGCGAGTGCGTTGCATTTGATTTCGCTGCGATGAAAAGTGAATAGGCCAGAAATGTTTTACGCTTCAACTGCCTGTCGAGCCAACGCCAGTTGAACCAAATCCACCAGAACCACGAGCTGTGTCACTCAACTGAGTCGTTTCACGCAGACGTGCGCGGAGAACCGGCGCGATGACCAGTTGCGCAATTCGCATTGAAGGTTCGACCGTGAAAGCCGTGCGCCCAAGATTGATCAGCGCAACTTTCATCTCGCCTCGATAATCAGCATCAACTGTGCCAGGCGAATTTGGAATCGAAACACCATGCTTGCATGCCAAACCACTGCGTGGACGAACTTGGCCTTCATATCCTGGTGGAATTTCAATTGCAAATCCACATGGAATCATTGCAATTGCGCCAGGCTCGATCGTCACTGGCACTTCAATCGCAGCGTGAAGATCCATGCCCGCGGCAAGTTCGCTTTGATACACCGGCAGTGTTGCAAGTGGTGAAAGCCTGCGAAAATTGATTTCGATTTCCTGCATAGTTGCAGTGTAGAGATCCATCCCATTCTCATCCTTCGTATCCTCCACTTCATGATCTGCCCCGTCATTGGACTCTTGATACTTGCCATCGTTGCATGGCTTGCCGTCTCTGGAATGAAGATCCGAGAATTGGCCAAAGCGCCAGCTGTCGCGTGCGGACGATGCGGACACTTTCTTGCTGCAGGACAATTGCAATGCCCCGAATGTGGCACTTTGTGGACTGAGGAGTGGATTGAAAAACTCAAGCGTGCACGCAAAAGATCGTGGCGAATGCGACTGGCAATTGCGGGGATATTGTTGGCAGTGATTCTGGTCGCAGTTGGATTGGCGATTGCAGACCTTGCCAATTATGTAAACAATACGAATAAGAATCCGACTCAACCAATTTCGCCAAGTGCCGCAAGCACTTCTGCACCGTGATCGGTGACAGAAACTTTATCCCACCGCTTCACAACTTTGCGATCAGCACCAATCAGATATGTCGTGCGGACGATGCCCATATACGACTTGCCATACATCGATTTCTCTTGCCACACGCCATATGCATTGCTCACGGCAGGCGTGCCGCTTGCTGCAGGTTCGTCAACAAGTAGAACGAAAGGAAGGTTGAACTTCTTTGCAAATGATGCGTGGCTCGACTGCGAATCAGGAGAGATCCCAAGCACCACACCATTGCGCTTCTTGACGGCGGCATGCAAGTCTCGAAATTGACACGCTTCTTGCGTGCAACCTGGAGTGTTGTCACGAGGATAGAAATATAAAATTACTGCGCTTCCCGCATAATCCGCGAGTGAATGCGAAACGCCAGCGCCGTCGACAAGTGTGAAGTTTGGCGCAAGTTTTTTGGGTTCGATGAGCGCGCCAGAAGCCACGCTCGTTTTCTTGACCGAAGTTTTCTTGGCCACAGGTTTCTTGGTCACGGTTTTCTTAACCGCAGTTTTCTTGGCTACAGTTTTCTTGACCGCAGTTTTCTTGACCGCGGTTTTCTTGACAATAGTTTTTTTGCTCATAGTTTTTTTGACCACCTTCTTCATACGGAAACTCCTGCGCCTACAACTTTACGACGATAATCTAAATCTGCTCTGCGCGAAGGATGAGCTTCAATATGCGGAGTACGCCAGCAAC
>Ga0208960_1001681_pt1 | contig 11596 bp, 7 predicted proteins | sample GreLakmeON33MSRF_FD_187703 | JGI IMG/M metagenome (GOLD analysis project Ga0208960, IMG submission 187703) | Freshwater lentic microbial communities from great Laurentian Lakes, MI, USA - Great Lakes metaG ON33MSRF (SPAdes) | ecosystem: Environmental > Aquatic > Freshwater > Lake | place: Great...
GCCGTAGTAGTTGTGTACAGATACGACTTCACGATACAAATCATACTGTAAGTCATACGCGATATGTACGTGCCGGTTGGTATACGTGCCGTTATTCTCCGTGCGGAAACTGATTTGCCGCCGCTCAGTCCTGTCGTACGACAATTGTAAATCTGGCGCGCCGGCGTTGGAGACGGCATTGCCGTAATTAAATTTAATAGATTTAATGTACGTATATCCAATCCAAGAAGAAGAAGATGGCGCCACGTCTAGCTTAGTATTGATATCCGCGGCCAGATTATTGATCTTCTGTCTTTGAATTTCAAATGTATCCGATTGCAATACCGGAATGCTTGGCTTTGATGTAATGAGTGGCATAGATTAAAATTGTGTTATGATTGTCAATGCTTCGCTCTGACCCGGATACTGAGTCATTGGAATTCGATTTTGCACGTAGATGACTTGACCTGTTCCACCCACATATTCTTCCGATACTGTCACTGCCGTTATAGACCGATTGGAGTAAGTTGTCGGTGCAGCGTAAAACGTCGATTTCGACCAGATTGCATATCCAGATCCAGTAGAAAACGGAATGGGTGTAATCGACTCTCCATTTAAACCAAATCTAGAGGAATTCTGATGGTAATATACGACAGAGGTATTTGCCGACGTATTAACATGATCGATCCATCCGCGCGCGCGATAGCCGGCCGCCGAAGTGGAAGTGAGCTCAATGACATCTCCAACCGCCGGAAGTCCTTCTCCCGACCCCGTTGATATGGTCAGGGATTTCAAGCATCGAAATGTAATGGCCGAACCCGACGATGATGTAAAGACGACAGGATTTCTAATCAGGCTAATCTGACGAATCTGATCCTGTGCAGGAACATCCATAGTTCCAGGATAGGTGGAATCGTAATCGAATTTACCGTAGAATCCAGCATAAAAGCATGGAAGATTGTCCGTCAAATCATATCCAAATCCATCGCGCGGCGCAATTCGTGGAAGAATGGTGGCCGGCGAAGTTCCCTGTCCCGATGTGAAACGTACGACACCAGTAGTATATGACAATCCGGCCGCAGTCATCGTTACACTGAGAATCGCCCCTTGACTACTCGTGCTAGTTACAATTCCAGCTGCGCCAGAGCCATCTCCGTCAACTACAAACGTAGATGCCGTTGAATAGCCTAGGCCTCCACCAACTACACGGCACGAATAAATTCCTCCAGCAGAATTTGTAAATGTCGACGACGTATTTGCCGATGACGTACCAGTGGTGGTAGCTCTTCGATATATCTTAAAAAATTGGTTTGAATCTAGAGTCGACGAAGTATTTCCAGATGCCGTTGTAAGATTTTTAGAAGTCAATGTTCCGGTCGTGTCCAGATCCAAGTTGCCAACGTACACCCATTGATATCCACACGTCGAAGTAGTTCCGACCAGGCCCAATACTGTAGCCGAATTATTTGGCGGAACGGAAACGGCTTTCGACGTCGACCCATCCATTCCAGACTGAGCGCAGATATACAACCTCGCACCAGATCCAGAATTATGGACCGTGTAGCACGGATAGGCCGTAACGATGCCCGATACCGTACTCACCGTAGAAGGAAATAGGCAGCTTGGATCTGTCGAATCATATGCTTTAATGTACGATCCAGAAACCCAATTAAAGCGAGGGAGTACATAACCAGCATTTCCATAGATGGCATATTTGGCCGATGATCCTGTATTATGCGCGACGGATACTCTCTGAAGTGCAATTAGATTGTTTTTTACATCAACATCTGTTCGAGGAGCCGCAACAGGAGATCCAGGACTCTGATCTAAGCCATCTAGCTCTCCACTATATGAATCAGATTTACCAATGCCAATGTAATATTGGGAATGGAAGTGGAAGTCGACATCCCCGACGGCCTGGACGAGCGGCGGATGAACTGTAAATGTAGTATCTGATATCGACGTAACAATTGTTACAGAGCTAGTAGTAAGCACCGTTCCGAGGGCTTGGAACGGCGTAGAGACTGCCATGCCAACTTCTAGTCTAGAAAGAATGGAACGATAATTTTCGGCAACAACAAATATTTTAAGGCTGGTGATCTGCGAGATGGCCAGGCCGTTGTTGAAGAATGTGACAGCAGGAAAACACATTTCGTTGAACACATTCTGAACATTGTTCTTTCGAAATTGATGAGTAATAATAGCTGACATATTGAATATTTATTTATACAGATCTATTATGCATCAATCTCTATTCTATCAGTTAAAGCTGTAAAGTTAGTCGATGTGGAAGTGAGATTGATAACTCCGCCGTAGAATGTTACAGATGCGGTTGAAGTAGTTGATGTTGCAGCTGCCGATAGATGAATTATTTTCGTATTTGAATCGTAAAATGTAACATCTCCACTTATCGTAGTGGTAGCAGACGATGAAATTGCCAGAATACATTTTGAGAAAGTAACCTCGGTCAAGGCGGCCGGCCAAGCGAAAGATATGCCAACTTCCCCTGTCGTAATTCGGTACCACGTTGTTTTTGGACCGGAGTTGGTCGCTTTCTCCCACCAGGTTTTGTTGTGTCGTGTAGTATATGTCTTAACACTTTTTACATAGGTTCCATCTGGAATGCCTGGATAGTTCGGTGAACTAATATACAATCCTGGGATAATCTTACTATGTTTCGTACTGTTGTACTTAAAATCGATATATTCGGTTATGCCGTACGCCCCGACTGCTCCATCGATCGCTTTCGATCCAATAACGGATATTGAAGTCGCGACGACTATTGCAGTAACTGTCGTTCCATCGGCTATACCTCCGCCACTTACAATCATGCCAGGTGAAATGCCAGAATGAGGCTTACGAAATGTAATCAGATTAGTAAGATCTGCAGACGTCGAATTCCAGTAAGGCCTAGCCGGCCGATCTGATTCAGTATCCGTATTCAGTGTATAATCATTTTTGATTAAGATCGCCGAAAGGGTGCTTGTCGAGATTGAAGTGACGTAGGTATTCAATGGAATACCTGAAGCGCTTACGAACAATCCAGGAAAGATAGCCGGATCGTTGAATACTTCGAATTGCGTCGCAGCGCTCGATATACTAACTGCACTTACTGAAAAATTGACGATATTCATACTTACGACTGTTGTATAATACGGAATCGCCGAAGAAGATGTTATATTTCGTATATCGTTTCCAAAAGATATGTTGTTGAAAGAGGTAGTTGTGCTTGGTGTTGTTAGATAATCGTAGCCCGACAATCCAAGCATATTGGATAGATTAAATCGAGTTTTAGATCCAATGTTCGACCAATCGGCATAGGTATAACCTAATACATTTCGATTGTCGACAACGTAAGGATTTGATGCATCTCCGACCCTATAGTCGACATATTCGGCCAACGTCGTTGAATCCAGACACCATAGAGCTTTTTGATAATCTTCTCGCGCATGTACCATTCGACTATCGGCTAGCTTATTCTCACCATCTCCATCCGACGCCAACGGTTGAAAGTGATATTTAAATCCGATCGGATGAACCATGGTTTGATATGGCACGTCGAAAGTACTGGTTCCACCTATAACAGCTGTCGAAATTACATATGTAAATGGAGTCCAAGCCTCCACTGGTGTTTGTCCATAGACCAATGAACCACCACTAACTGTCGTCATGCTAATCGGCATTCCCGAAGTAGTAAGCCAGTCCTTAACGTAGTATTGAATCGTGCTTGGATAATCGTTATTATCGATGATCGATGCCCCAGCGTTGTAGAATATTCGAAAGAAAGTCTTTACGGAATTACGAGAACCTCGTGTGCTATAGAAGTATTTAACGATCTTTCGATATAGCTGAGCTCTGAGAAATGCCAATTCTTCTGTCGAATGATACTTGTACAGTGCAGGAGGATTGACCGTCACGGTCGAAGTTGTCGACATGTATGATGGCAATGGAACATATGGAGCGATTGCCGATACAATATGTGTAAGATAATCCTCATCAACTATATCCGGATCGAGTTGAGTAAGAATTGAATGAATGACATTCGTTGGGCCCGAGCCTGATTTTCCACTCAACTTCGAAGAATTTGGCACTGAGGTTGCAACTGTTGCAAACTCATTCAGATTCATGAACCTATAGTACTCTTCGATAAGCTGGAGAAAGTTCGTAGCCGTTACGCGTATTTGCTCTGGAAGCAATTCCGCCGATCTGGGAATTTCCAGATTGCGCGGTTGCTGTTCATTGATTCCGATCGTAGATGTCATTTTTATTGAGGATCGCGCGAAAAGGTTGTATATGCCTTTGCACCAAGGACACCCGACTGAGCAAAAGTATCTGCAGTTGCCGTAATAACAGCACTGGAAATGGATAGAATTTGATGTCGACTCGGAGCCACATCATTCGAAGCCGGGCGCGAATAAATTTGTATATTTGAGCTAGTGACGCTAGTATCGATGACAGAGCGAATAATAGTGTAGCGCGATGTGGCATCCAAGAGAATAGTCGGGGTTGTCCAATTCAGTTGATCGGCCGAATTTGTAGTGATCACGGCCGATAGTCCAACACCGCTGCCTGCAACGATAGCCAGAGAACATGACGTAAATTGATTGTTTAACCAGTTTTTGTCGATCGAACCTGCCGGGTTGCCCGAGTTTGTATCAATCAAAGTAGTTCCGGCGATAGGTTGACTACTAACCTGTCCGGTGATATACGTATATAGTTCAACTTTTCCAGTCAGTGGATATACCGTGCCAATGTGAATATCCGATCCAGTCGAAACATATTTTGGATCAGAGGCAATTTTGTTCGTCGAGTAGGTCGACATGAACAACTTACGAGTTGTAGTCGATTCAGGATCGGGCCCGTCTTTAAGATAGAAGGTGCCTCCTGGCGGAGTGATGGTCAACATTGAGCTCAAAGATCGATAGGATGATATTGTATTCAATGTTAGAATTGAATAGGACCCCAGGTTGTCGATTGACGAAATTATAGCCGCGCGGCTCGTAGAAAAACCACCAGACGATAGAGTACCCGTGTTCACAAGTGATCCGACAACTAAGTATGGGTTCGTGATATTATTCGACGCTGCAGTAGATGTACCCGGGCTAGACGAAAGATAGACTGTAGTAGAATTAGTTGAAAATGATCCAAACACTCTAATTTCAGTCTGCGGCGAGTTTAATACGGATGAAAGGGCAAATCCCGATGATGTCAGCATGGGAGTGGTTTGATTCATGGTACCATATAAAGCATTTCCAAATGTAGTCACCAATCCATTTGGAAGAGCTTGAGTGCCATATGTTGTAACATCGGCTGCCCCTGTCAGCTTATTGAGAAAATAGTTTTTATAGAAAGAAACCTGCATGTCCGAATTCAAGATGGAAGGATCGGAGGTATCGATCTGACGCAATAGATTCGAGTGACGAAATACATCTGTAAAACGTTTTATCGAATTACTCTTATATGTATCAACGACATTTCCAATCGTGGCTGCCAGGTCTGTCGAACCCAATGTAGTTTGATTGGGATTAAATTTGGCATCAATCTTCAAAACAATATTGACTATATCTGGAGCATAGTATATCGGAGTCACCGACATTACTTTAAATGGTATCAGACGTGCGATGACGTCGATCGAATTGAGAGGCTGACCAAATTTGGTCACATATGAGATAAAAACCTTTCCGGCAAATCGCGCGGCGTTAATCGGATCATATGTGACCTCATCTTCTCCACCCCACACGCTCGAGCTAATAATTTCAGGATTTTGCTTTTGAAGGATAGCGATATAATCGAGGGCCGTGACGGCTCGATTTTGTGCAATCAGCGATGGCGGGGCATTGATTCGAATCGATTCAGTTGATTCCTGATCGGATCCGCCGGCGGAATATGTCAAAGCTACTATAGCCGTATCTGTTATTAGCTCGTCATTACTCGCCTCTAGCGTTTCGTCGGCATAGGTAAACTGCGATACGTTATTTGCCACAGGACCCAGTGTTGAAAGATACGTAAGTTGAACAACACTTAGATTATTCAGTGGCTGGCCAAGTACACCATCGCCAAAGGTAACATCATATTTGCCACTCGAATTAAGTGAAAGGTAGTAGATTTGAGAAAGGCCATTCACATTGGAGATGTCATCCTTTCCACTATTTCCAATGTAAGTCGAAATAGGAAAATAAGGAACGGGGTTTGTGGTATTTTGATTTGGAAATACGCTGACTTTCAGAGTAGATATATCTGCCGATTCATCATCAATTGTAAAACGCTGATTGGCCAAAGCATTATCGACCTGATATGTCTGAGAACGAAACACTCCTTGAATCAAAGAAAGATTGGCAACGAAGCTATTACTTCCACTTGTCACATTTACAACTGTGCTATATGGAGTAATGAATGTAAAAGATCCGGCCGGAGATGTTCCATTGAACTTGGCGCCAGCTGGAATAATCAGAGTATCAGTAGAGCCTATAGTTCCCGAAGTTGTAAATGTGGCTGTAACATTTGCGCTTGCCGCGCCGATCGATGTTGGAACATATCCAAGCAACTTAGCCAGAGAGATTACCGAAGAGCGAAGCTGTGCTGTATCGATGAAACTCTCATTCAAGTTTAAATGGGCCAAGACAGCATTGTAATGCGTATTGTAAGCCAATACGTCTAGAAGCATGTTAAGACCAGAGCCATCGTAATTCCAATCTTTAATTGGAGATTCTTGACGTAGAAAATACGCCTTTAGATTACTTTTAATCTGATCGAAATCGAGTTCCGTTGCGTTTAAAACCGGTTGTGCCATAAATTATCTAAGCCTCTCGAGGAAGAAATTGACCGACGATTCTTTATTTAGGACGATGATATTAAAATTGATTGTGACTTCATATGCATTGACGTCAGATTGATCGATCACATCTATCGATGACACATTGACTCGAGGCTCATATTGAATGAGTACGCGTCTGATCTCTTTTTCGATTGTCATCGCCGTATATGCATTGGCATTCTCAAATAGAAGGCCACGCACATCAGATCCACGAAATGGATCGAATGGTGTCTCGTAGAAGTTAGTCAGAACTAAGTTCCTCACGGAATTTTTAACGGCCATCATATCTTTGGCTGGCACTACGTCCCGGGAATATGGAGAGATGAATGGATCTCGAAGATCTAGATCTGAATAGGTTTCTCTGGGGCCAAAGAGCGATGGTTGAATAGTCGGTGCACCGGCTGCCGCTTCTACGACTGGTATAACCACAGTCTTATACAGGACCAGTGGTGTTGCTACCGGCACCGGCACCGGCACCGGCACTACTACTACCGGTATATCTTCTTCCTCAGTAGGCAACTTCGGCGTAATAAACGGCGCAATAAAGAGACTTTGGCTAGCCATATAGTTGTTCTATTTATAGCGAATTGAAGAGAGATCTAGACGATAGTATTAGTAATGCACGGCTATCCAGTCGCAGCCGGGCATTGCGCTGTCGTGAATATTCTTGATGGTAAAACCATTAACGGTGTGTAACCGCGAAAACGCACCATAAACGTCTGCACCCGTATGGTTAGCCGTTAGTGCTACGGCATAGCTAGCTGTCGGCATTGGAGTGGAAAATGTAACCGCCATGGTGCCATTTCCAACAATTGAACCGACGGTGCCAGCTTGAATACAATTACTTCTAATATTAGATCCGACGATGTTGATTAGACCTCCCGGAGCCAATTCGATAAATCCGCCATCTTTGTGGAGAAGAGAAATTCGCTCCTTTCCAGGACTATCATCATATTCAATGACATGTCCAGATCGAGTTTTGAATGCCTGATTCATTGGATATATCGGAGCAATGTAACTCAGAGATATATCTCCCGCATACGTAGCCTTAGCCGTCTTAGTTCCAGCAGCTGCTTCGGTCGGAATATCTTGCCCTATTTTCGTAGGATTGGCGCCCGAAGGATCGGAGAATCCTTTGGTTTTATCCGGCTTCGCATTTATTTTCGAAGCAATCGATCCCATGATGATTGGATCCTGACCCGATAAACCATCTCGAAAAAATCCAATTACCCAAGAACCAGCCTGCAGACCAGTTGCAGACTGTCCAACTCCAGCCATAGATGCCGACGTATTTGGAAGGAGGCACAGCGCCCAGGGAAGTCCAGACGTCGGGAGCAAGCCACGATCATCCGTATGATATCCAATGCAACGAACTCTGACCCTTCCTAATTTCAAGGGATCCATGACGTCTTCGATCACTCCATGAAACCAGTGAAAGCCACCGCCGTTTAATGCAAAGTCGTCTCTATGATGTGTAGTAATCATGTCAACTCTTATTTACATCATAGGTCAATGAGTCACGTTTCAGACGCAAGCGACAGTGATATTCCGTATCAAACATGTGAATGACCGACGTAACCAGATACTTGCCCGAGACCGTACGATCGAAGTAATTATCAAATAGACCTTTCATAGCTTTATAGTTAAAGGCTTTAAGATCGATCGCCTTTGGAATCTCAAGTGAGACTTTACGACCAGGTCTCATATTAAAGTCTCCAGCCGTCGTAATCTCGTGGGTGATAGTATCAAACGTTTCAACTATAGAATTATACGTGCCCAGGCGTTTGACCATCAAATCATGATAGCTCTTTGTAGATCCATCGGAAGAATAGGCCAATGAATTGATTGGTAGATATTGTGTATATGCATCATATATCTGATCGATCTTTCGAACCTGCGCAGGCAATTCATAGGGTATACCAAATGTGCTTGACAGCACCTTATTTTTATTCAGAGTCGACTTGGCATCGATCGAGGCATAACTAAATCGCTCGGCGTTAATCGTCTTGGTCGATAGATCTAACAATATATTATTCGAAGCATATGCTCCCTTACTAATCGTTGGAAGAACCTTTGACAACTTGAAGTCCGATGCTATCTCTAGAATGCGCTCGATGCTTTCTTTAAAGTATTCAGGCGATCCAGGAGTTGCAACAAATACTTTGGCATCTCGATATGTTCGATATTCAGGATTCTTCTTGTCATCAATCAAATTGGTTAAAGACTCGAGACGAACGCCGCCAATCATCGATTCATATAAGAAGAATGGCCTCGAGTTCTGATCGTAGGCTCGTCGAAGAAGCCAATACGCTGCATCCAGAGGATTCATCAGAGGTATGACGCCTCGAATTCGTCCTACAGTAGGTTCGACGTAATTCACATTTTTAATCAGCAGATCGATCGAGAGAATCTTTTCTATTTCCTTTGAGATCAGATCATCGACGGCTCGCGAAAGACGTTTGAACTGAGCGACGTAGGCTGATTTTGTCACACCTACAATTGAGTATGCCTGTGTATTCTGTTGATCGCCCCGGGCGAATAGAGGATACTCCGTAACATAAAAGATCAGATCTACAGATGTCCAATTGAGAGACGTATAATCATGTCGACCCATTTTAATTCGAATAGTCTCCTGACCGACGAGCTGATACTCTTCGATGAAGTTAGCCGAATCTTTGATATTGAGCTTTACAATCATCGCGGCCGTATAGAGACTCTCGGTAATTGAGAAATCCATTACGATGTTCTGAATATCAGCCTCCTGTCCTTTATGATTAGTCAGAGTGATAGTGTCGATCGTATACGCATATGGCGTCAGCGCCTTATCCGTATTTGGCTTTATGTTGCCACGTTGATTAGGCATTTAGCAAGTCTCGATATTGTTTGGCAAATGCACGAATCTGAGTCGAATTCACTACTCGAATATTTGACTTTCGTTCATTCTGAGAATATTCCCATTCCATATACGTCACAGGAATTATTCGATTTGTCGGATAAATTTTAAATTTTGAGTCGGTGCTACCCAGAGCTGGATTCTGAATCAATACCTTGTGCACATCCTGTGCAGTCAGAGTGAATTCACCGTCTTTGAAATAATGATATTGAACTTTACCATTGCCAATCTGAAGCTTGATACTGCCATATGAATCTGAAGTAGGTTGAAGAATTTCAAGAGCTGTACCTTTGATTCCTTGGAAATTTCCGTCATTGTCATCATATCCTAGCTCTATATAATCGCCCTCAGCAGGAACAAAGGCATAATGATGAATGGCATTTCGGCCGGCCGAAATGTATGGCAATATTCCAGGCGAAGCAATATTATTGCTCTGTTCGCTTCTAGCGGGGTAGAATTTATCGTATAAGTTTCCATCACTAGATACTGTTGCAAGTGTAAATGGATGGGATGATTGTGTTGAAAATCTGAATGAGCCAGATTGTTTAAGAGTGTCAATAAAGGTATCTGAAGAGCCTGAATTGTACAACCATATTTGCTGCATCGATGGATCGTACTTCATCACTTTACGCGAAGCTCCAGATTGAAGATCTACAACGTACTGTAAATTTGAAGAGAAATCTAAATCCTTTCCGCTATCCGTAGCCACGGTCGTCGAAAACTTTTCGCCGCCTAGTTCATACATATGCTCATCGTTATCGCACATCTGAATAACGGAATACCCATCATATTCATCGGAGAGGAATGATTCGAGCCCCGTATCCGTCATTGGCCATCCAGGATGCCCAATTTTAAGATCATCATTGATGATAAAAAAAGTCCAATAGTAATCCGGATCTCCATAGATGATTTGAGATACGACGTCTGGCCGCGCTCCATTGATAATGTGGTAAGTCGCGAATGCGCTCGTCGGAATGTTGAGCTGACGAGACGTCACATTGCGAAATATATCCGTGATACGTGTTAGCGCACCATTATTTAAAATATCATACGTCGCCTCGGGAAATTGTCTAAAGAATGCCATGATATCGTATTTAGGATTGAATCATCAAGGTAAAGCAAACCGTCCACTGCCAGGGGTATTTGCAGGTCTATTCTTATCATTCGACGGCGGCGGAGTAGGTAAATTCTCGTTATATGGATTCATCGGCAATTTAATACCAGACGGTGCGGTCGACGTAGCCAATCCAGTCTTTAGACTAATACCGCGATCCGATTTGTCCATCTCGAGAAGATCAATATCATTCCTAGTAAGAGTGCGTGTTTCTTTGAATGAGACTGTACAGTCAACGGAAAAGGGTGAGCCATCACGTCTAAACATATTTGCATCTCCATTAAATATACATTGGGAGCTTTCAAGGTAGCACGCAAAGATCTTAGGTAGGTATGCATTCTCGCGCCCCCCTTCGAGGAATTGAATCTTCCAGAGAGGAGGATAGTCGAGCACGATGTTAGGAGCATCATCGGAAGATCCTGCATATGTGTAACGACGAAATGTACGTTGAATGCGTGCAATTGCAAGCGTATCTCGTTCAGAGACAGCTATCAACTTGAACTGAAAGGTGAAGGAACGCATGCTGTTACCCGTAAAGGTGGTATTCTGATTCGGCGCTTTAATCTTCTTCTGTGCAAACATCGCCGTTTCTTTATCGATACCAGCCACCGCGGTCGCCAGGATTTGTTTGCCTTTACCGCCAGCTATGGACTTACCTATCTGCTTTACAGATCCTGCGGCCGAATCAAGCGCCCCCCTTTCTCCGGCCATAACGGCGGCCAATGCATCGACTCCTCCACTTGCGGCGATATCTCCTAGATCCATCGTACCATAAGTTCCGGCATCGGTAAAGCTC
>Ga0208960_1001686_pt1 | contig 11571 bp, 8 predicted proteins | sample GreLakmeON33MSRF_FD_187703 | JGI IMG/M metagenome (GOLD analysis project Ga0208960, IMG submission 187703) | Freshwater lentic microbial communities from great Laurentian Lakes, MI, USA - Great Lakes metaG ON33MSRF (SPAdes) | ecosystem: Environmental > Aquatic > Freshwater > Lake | place: Great...
AGCGGCTCTTCTGTTTTGCAGCGCTCGATGGCTTCGGGGCAGCGGGTGTGGAACCGGCAGCCGGCCGGCGGGTTGAGCGGGCTGGGCACATCCCCTTTCAGGATGATGCGCTCGCGCTTCAGGCGCGGGTCCGGCACCGGGATGGCAGACATCAGCGCCTTGGTGTACGGATGGCGCGGATTGCGGAACAGCTCGCCGCGCGGCGCCACCTCCACCAGCTTGCCCAGATACATCACGCCCACGCGGTCGGCAATGTGTTCCACCACGCTCATGTTGTGCGCCACAAACAAGTAGGTCAGCTTGTACTCAGACTGCAGGTCTTGCAGGATGTTGAGCACCTGCGCCTGAATGGACACATCCAGCGCGGACACGGGCTCATCACACACTATGAATTTGGGCTGCAGTGCCAGGGCGCGCGCAATGCCAATGCGCTGGCGCTGGCCGCCGGAAAACTCATGCGGATAGCGGCGCGCGTGATACTCCTGCATGCCCACGCTGCGCAGCGTCTGGATCACGCGCTCAAAGCGCTCCGAGCGCGTGCCGATGCCATGCACCAGCAGGCCCTCGCCAATGCTCTCGCCCACCGGCATGCGCGGGTCCAGCGAGGAGTACGGATCCTGAAAGATGATTTGCATGTTGCGGCGCAGCTGCTTTAGCTGGCGCGGGTTGGCGCCAAACACATCCTGACCGTCAAAAGTTACCGAGCCGCCCGTGGCCGGCACAAGCCGCAGAATGGTGCGGCCGACGGTGGTCTTGCCGCAGCCAGACTCGCCCACCAGCCCGAAGGTTTCCCCGTCAAAAATGTGGAAGCTGACGTCCTCCACGGCGCGCACCTGCGCCACCACGCGCTGCAGCAGGCCGCCGCGCACCGGAAAATGCTTGACGAGGTTGTTCACCTCCAGCAGCTTCTTGCGGCTGTCGGCACCGGCGTTGACGCCGTTTGTCTGGGTGGTTGCAGCGTTCATCTAGCGCTCCTTGCCCGGCGCCAGGGGCGCCTTGTGGCCTTCTGCATCACTGTATAGCCAGCAGCGCACAGTGTGTCCGGCGGTCACGGGCTGCAGCCCGGGCTCAATGCGCGTGCATATTTCCAGGTTGTGCTCGGTGCGCGCCCGGCAGCGCGGCGCAAAGCGGCAGCCCGGCGGCAGGTCAATCAGGCTCGGCACCGTGCCGGGAATGGTGTCCAGCTTCTTGCGCACTGCTCCCAGCACCGGCACGGAAGCAATCAGCCCCTGCGTGTATGGGTGCATGGGCACGTCAAACAAACTTTCCACATCGGTCTGCTCGATGATCTGGCCGGCGTACATCACGGCCACGCGCTCGCACATCTCTGCCACCACGCCCAGGTCATGCGTGATGAGGATGATGGCGGAATTGGTTTTGGAGCGCAGACTGCGCATCAAGTCCAAAATTTGCGCTTGGATAGTTACATCCAGCGCCGTTGTTGGCTCATCGGCAATCAGCAGCTCCGGCTCGCAGGCCAGCGCCATGGCAATCATTACGCGCTGCGCCATGCCTCCGGACAGCTCATGCGGATACGCATGCGCGCGGCGGCCGGCGTCCGGAATGCCCACCAACACCATCAATTCCACGGCGCGTTCCCAGGCTGCCCTGTAGCTGAGGCCGCGATGGGTGGTCAGCGACTCGGCAATCTGGTCGCCCACCTTAAATACCGGGTTCAAAGAAGATTGCGGCTGCTGAAAGATCATGGCGATGCGGTCGCCGCGCACCTTCACCATGTCGCGCTCTGCCAGCTTCAGCAGGTCGCGCCCCTCAAAGATCACCTCGCCATCAAGGATTTTGCCCGGCGAGCCCACGAGGCGCAGGATGGAAAAACACGTAACGCTCTTGCCGCAGCCGGACTCGCCCACCAAGCCCAGCACCTCGCCGCGCTTGACAAAGAAGTCCACGCCATCCACCGCCTTGACCACACCGTCCTCGGTGTGGAAGTGCGTTTTGAGATTTTTGATCTCCAGCACAATGTCCGCAGCGCCGTTGGCCGGCCCGGACCCGTTGGTGGTCTTGGTTGCAATCACGTTATGCGCCTCCATTTCTTGCTGCTGTCAATTGTACCCCAAGCTGCCGCCCGCTTTGGGGCAGCCAGCTGTGCGGCGGGTGCGCCGCACTGGCTGCAGGCTGCGCATTGCAGACTCCATTGCTACAGCTGCAGGCGCGGGTCAAGCGCATCGCGCAGCCCATCACCCACATAGTTAAATGCCAGCGCACAAATAAAAATAGGCAGGCCCGGGATGAGCGGCAGCCACGGATGCGCGAACATGTAGCTCTCGGTAAAGCTGAGCATGTTGCCCCACGTGGGCGTGGGATCCTGAATGCCAAAGCCCAGGAAGCTGAGCGCCGCCTCGCTGATCACATAATCCGCAAGGCCCAGGCTGGCGGACACCACCAGCGGCGCAAATGCATTGGGGATCATGTGGCGCAGAATGATGCGCGTAGTGGAGACGCCGGACGCACGCGCAGCTTCCACAAAGTTCATCGTCTTTAGCGAGAGCACAACGCCGCGCGTCAGGCGCGCGATGCCCAGCCAGCCCAGCGACATCAGCACCAGCATGATCATCACCACCTGGCGCGCCTCGAGGGCGGAGATGTACATGAAGCCGGAGAGCCCGTTGATGATGAAGTCCGGCACGGGCACAGCCTTTGGGCTTTGCAGCAAAATAGAGGACAGGATGAGCAAGATGGGCAGCGTTGGAATGGTGAGCAGAAATTCCACAAAGCGCATGAGGATGTCGTCCAGCGCACCGCCAAAGTAACCGGAGAGCGCGCCCACCAGCGCCCCAACCGCGGTGGCGCCAATCACCGACACAACGGCAATCGTGAGCGAGATGCGCGCTGCATACAGAATGCGCGACCAATAGTCCCGGCCCAGATGGTCCGTGCCCAGATAATGCGTGCGGCCATCCTTGGGTGAAACGGAAAACGGCACAGCAAAGCTGTTGCCGACTTCAATCTCTGTGGCGTCGTAGGGCACCAGTGACCTGACCGCGCCAGCCAGCAGGAAGATAAAGACCAGCACTGCGCTGGAGACCACCGCCAGGCGGTGGCGCGCAAAGCGCCGCAAAATCAGCCGCAGCTGGCTTTGCTCCACAGGCATGGCCTCGGTCTCCAGCACGGGCAGGGCTTCGGCAGTGGCGGCCATAGGGTGCGTGGCTAGCTCACGCGAATGCGCGGATCCACCACGGTGTAGAGCACATCTGATAGCAGTGTGGCCAGCACGGTCAACACCGCCGAAATCAGCAGGATTGCCATGGTCACGGGGTAGTCATTGCGGCCAAGCGCATCCACAAACAAGCGCCCCATGCCCGGCCAGTTGAAGACCGTTTCGGTGATGACGGCGCCGCCAAAGGCACCCGGCAGCGCAAACACAACAATTGTAATGAAGGGTATCAGTGCATTGCGCATTGCGTGGCGCACAATCACCCGGCGCTCGCGCACGCCCTTGCTGCGCGCCGTGCGCACATAATCCTGGCGCAGCACCTCCAGCATGCTGGAGCGCACATAGCGGCTCCAGCCGGCCACACTCACCAGCACCAGCACCGTCACCGGCATAATCATGCGCAGGGTCTGGTCAAGCAAACTCTTGGGCTCCACGCGGCCCAGCAGCGGCATGGTGTACGCGCGCACGCCGGCCGCGTCCCCGGAGGGCAGGTATGCCCACCCCGCGCGCTTAAACAGAATTGATAAAACTAGAATGAGAATGAGGCCAAAGAAAAAAGTGGGCATGGACGAGCCAATGAACGAGCCGGTGGTTGCAATGTAGTCAAAGCGCGAGTATTGGCGCACCGCCGAATACAAGCCCAGCGGCACGCCGATCAGCAGCGAGAGCAGCGTGGCCACCACCTGCAGCTGCAAGGTGCGCGGCAGGCGCGACCAGATCAGTTCGGATACCGGACGGTCGCGCAGGATGGCCCACGAGTTGCCAAAGTCGCCCCGGATAATGCCGCGGCTGGTGCGGCGGCCGACGAGGTCGCGCATGGACACAGACTGCTCGCAGCCCACGGTCTGCAGCGTGTCCTCGCCGCCGCTGCGCACCACGGCCTCAATCGGGATGCGGCAGCCCACCACCACATCTCCCAGCAGCGCGCGGCCGCCGATGGAAAGCGGCCCGCGCGGCACGCCGGCCAGCCAGCGGCTGAAGCGCACAGAAAAATACAGGTCCAGCTCAAATTGGGCGCGAATGCGCGCGATGTCTTCCTTGTCAATTTTGCGCGTGCTGGATTGGGTTTGCTGCAGCAAACCCTGCAGCGGCCCGCCGGGAGCCGCGCTCAGCAAGGCATAAGATGCCAGCGCAGAAAAAAACAGAACCAGCAGCATTTGCGCGCTGCGGCGGATCAGATAGTTAATCATTTACGGGCGAGGCGCGCACACGGCGCATGGCGGGGGGCGGTACGCTGGCCGCCCCCCGTTTCCGTTCAAGTGACGCGGGCGCGCTACTTGGTGTTTAAGTTGAAGTCGACGTGCTCCCAAGTGGCGCTGGGCGTGAAGAAAATCTTCACATCACCCTTGTCTGCGGCTTCCTTCACGGTAGCCACTTCTTCGCCGGCACCCAGTGTTTCACCAAACACCACATCCGCGTCACCGGTCAGCAGCTGCGCCACCGCCTGGTTGGTGTCCTGCACAATCTTGATTGTGAGTGCGGGCGTCTTGGGCTTGCCCTTATAGAAGTTGGGGTTGGCCGCAAAAGTCATCGAAACACCTTTCTCCCACTTTGTGATGGTGTACGGTCCCAGCCCAATCGGGCTTTCCGAAATCTCAGGCAGCGTTGTCCACTCCTTGGCGGGCACATCCGCCAGCTTGCGGCCGTCGCTCAGCTTGCGGTGCGCCGGATACCAGCCTGGTCCAATGGAAAAGTACAGCGGCGGGGTGTAGCCCGGCATCAGCACAATGCTGTATTCAGTGTTCCCAAAAGTTTCCTTGGCGGTGCGTTCACAAATGGTGAAATCCTGTGCGCCCGAATCCGGGTCGCAGTTAATTTTCGACGAGAGCTCGATGTCAGCCGCCACCAGCGGATTGCCATCCGACCACTTGAGGCCGCTCTCAAGCTTCCAGTTCATCGTCATCTGCGGCATCTGGGCGCCGCCGCCCTTGTACTCAATCTCCTTCAGCTTGAGATCGCCGTACAGTGGCAGGTCGCCGGCGGCATCCACCACGCGGATCATTTCACCGGCCTTAAGCTCCACCACATCGCCCTTGGCGTTGACAACCTTGTCGCCATCCTTCACATCCGCGGTCAGCAGCAGGGCGCCTTTGTTTTCCAGCGTGGGCAGCTCTTTAAAGTACAGGTTGGCTGCAAAGTCATAGTCCAAGCTAGTGATGCCCACGCCGTTGATCAAGGAGGCGGCTAGCGAAGCCACCCAGGCAGTCTCCACCAACGTGAAGAGTGATGCCGGCTCCTGAGACAGGGCCAGAATCAAGTTTGTTTCGCCGGGGCGCTCCCAGTCCGCAATGTTATAGGTTGGATACGGCTGGCCGGGGCGCGGGTCAAAACCTGCCAGATCCGTGGCGGTGGCGTTCACCTCCACCCGGTTAAACATCGGCAGGCTTGGCATATCGGCCGCAAACCCGTCTTGAAAGAGCGCGTACTGCTTGACGCGCTCGGCGCGGTCCAGCGTGTTATTGGCAGCCTTGATGGCATTGCTTGATGCTTCGTTGCACCAGCCCATTGTGTTCTGGCCTTCCCAGCCATTGCTTGGCAGCGGGATTTTGTCACAGGCATACAAGGACTGGCCACCGGGGTCGGCATCGCCGACCCAGGCAAAAGCACCCAGCTCGAAATCGCGCCGCGAAAGGCCGGTGGTATCACCGAACCACCACGAGGCCGGCGCATGCAGGCGCACCACGCGGACACCGCAGGCCTTCATGTTGGCTTCGAAGACCGCAGCCCAAGTCTGGCGAAATTGGGCGCTCGTAGTTGTAAAGCGCAGTGAAAGCTCGTTGCCATCCGCATCAGCCCGGTAGTCGGCGCCTTCGCCCAGTTTCCAGCCGGCTTCATCCAGCAACGCACCACCCTTGGCCACATCAAAAGCGTATTGCACCTTTGGCTTGGTGTATGCCCAATGGCTGGTGGGAATATTGGTGTCCATCAGAATGGCAGCCTTGTCATCCAGCCAGCCGTATACAGAGGCAATCACCTCCGGCCGGTTGGTGCAATGCGCAATTGCCTGGCGCACCTTCAAGTCGCTCAAGACCGGGTGCGGCGTGGTGAAATCCTCCGTCGTCACCTCAACAATCTTTTCTTTCTCGACGATCTTTTCTTTCTCGACAGTTTTCTCAACGATCTGCGTAACAACCACTTCCTTCTCCACAATCTGTGGCTGGCAGGCGCCCAGCACCAGCGCTGCAACTGTGGTGCACGCTAGCAGAATAGAAATGCGATTTGTGTTCTTCATGATGGTTCTCCTTTATTTCTAATTCCTAAACACAATTTGTAACAGCCCAAAATAGTAGCTCGATTAAACGTTGACGGGAAACCTTTTCCCCTTCTTTAATATTGGCCGCCGGGCGGCAGATTATTTTATTTCGCAACTGTACCACACCGTACCCGGGGCGTGTCAAGCTACGGCGCACGCGCTAAAAGACAGAGTGGCAGCGCCGGCCGCTGCCACCAGGCTGGCAGCTACGCCCAAGGGCAGTGTCCATTGGTGTGCCGTATGGCCGGCGGGCCAGCCGTACACAACTGGCACCTGCAGCGGCGCGAGCAAATCCTGCAGCACCTCCATCAGAGACAGCGAGGCAGCGGGGTTGGCTGCCTGCTCGCATGCGGGCGATGCGCCAAACACCACACCCGTGCAGCCAGCCAAGCTGCCCGCCTGCAGCAGCTGGTTGAGCATGCGGTCAATGCGATACGGCGCCTCATCCACATCCTCCAGCAGCAGCAGCGCGCCAGCGCTGCGCAGCTGCCAGCGCGTGCCGCTAAGGGCCGCCAGCAGGCTGAGGTTGCCGCCCACGAGCGGGCCGTGGCCGCTGCCGCTGCACACTACCTGTGCCGGCTGCTGCCAGCCCTGCGCAGCAAGCGGCACGGGCAGCGTGCCCAGGGGCGTGCGCTGCGTCCAAGCCTGGTGCAATTGGCTGCGCGTAAAGTCCAGCGCCGCCGCATCTGGCACGGCCAGTGCCGCAACCGGGCCATGAAAGCAAACCCAGCCCAGTTCCAGTGCCAGCGCCTGATGCAAGGCCGTGATGTCGCTGTAGCCGGTCACAATTTTGCAGGGTGCGGCGCGCCGCAGCAGGTCCCAGTCCAGCAGCGGCAGCAGGCGCGTGGTGCCATAGCCGCCGCGCGCGCACCACAGCGCCTGCACCTGCGGATCCAGCAGCGCACCCTGCAGTGCGGCAGCGCGGGCGCCGTCACTCTCACCCGCCAGATAGCCGCGCGCCGCACTTGGCAGCCAGCGCGTGGTGCTGTTTAGCTGCCAACTTTGCAAGAGTGCCATGGCGGATTCCAGCGCTGCAGGCGCCACCGGTTTGGCGGGCGCCACAAATGCCACGCAATCCCCCGGCTTTAGTGCCGGCGGAATCCGGCGCGCAGCAGCAGCCCTCATTGGCGGGAGAAGCACGCGCAGGGCTGCGCGCACCAAGCGCCAGTGCTGCGTGCGCGGCTAGGTTTTTGCGCGGGGGTCAAGTGCATCGCGCAAGCCATCCCCCAAAAATGTGAACGAGATGACAAACACGGATACGACGAGCGAGAGTATCAGCAAAAAGTCCGGCTGGCTGGCAACGTTGCTGTACGCTTCCAGGAACAGGCGCCCCCAGCTGGTGACAAAGAATTCTTTGCCGGTGATGGAGGGGCGCAAGCCCAGCCCTAGATAACCCAGGATGGCCTCCGCAATAATCAGGCGCGGCACGGCAAACGCCGCCCACACCACCATCAAGCTCAGGCTGTTGGGCAGCAAGTGGCGCGTGATGATGCGCCAATTCGATGCGCCCAAGCCGCGCGCTGCATCAATGTACTCAAGGCTCTTCAAAGACAGCGCCGACCCGCGAATGAGGCGCGCCAGCCCGGTCCAGGAGACCACCGCCAGCGCCGAAAGGAACAGCACCAAACCGTTGGCCATTCTGCCCAGCGGCGTGGAACCCAGCGTAACCATGATGAGAATCAGAAACAGCACATCCGGAAAGGCATAGAAGATGTCGGTTGTGCGCATCACAAGGTTGTCTGTCATGCCACCGGCCCAGCCGGCAATAAACCCAAGCGTGGAGCCAATCACCAAAATAATCAGCGCCGGCATCAGGCCGGCCACAAGCGAAGAGCGCGTGCCATACAGGATGCGGCTCAGCACATCACGCCCCTGCGAGTCCGTGCCCAGCGGAAAGGTGCTGTCTGGAGCCATGCCGGCCGGTGACTGCGCGCGCCAGAAGGGCGGTATATAGTCCCGGCCGCTGTGGTCCTTTACCGGGTTATGCGGCGCCAGCCACGGCGCAAAGAGCCCGCCCAGCGCGTACATCACGATGATGGCGATGCTGACCAGCGCTGCCCGGTTGCGCCGGAAGCGCCGCCATGCCAGGCTCCACTGGCTGCGCGGGGCTGCGCCCTCCGGCTCCGCCAGCACTGCGGGTGCTGCTTGCGCCGGCAGTGGGCGCGCATCCGTTTGCATTTGCGTCTGCTACTCGCTGCGCACGCGCGGGTCAATCAACCCGTAGAGCACATCCACGCTCAGGTTGCCCAGCACAATCAGCACAGCGTATAAAAGCGTGGTGCCCATAATCAGGGAGTAGTCACGGTTGCCAATGGACTGCACAAAGTCACGCCCGATGCCGGGAATGCCAAAGATGTTTTCGATCACAATTGAACCGGTGATCAGGCCCACCAGCGCCGGGCCCAGATTGGTGACAACTGGTATGAGCATGTTGCGCACGGTGTGCTTCCAGATCACCACCCGCTCGCGCAGGCCCTTGGAGCGCGCGGCGCGGATGAATTCCTGGCGCATCACCTCCAGCATTGCGCTGCGCGTGAAGCGCGCTGTTTGCGCCAGCGTGCCAAAGCCAAACACCATCGCTGGCACAATCCAGGGCGTAATGCCGCTCCAGGACTTTTGCACCACCGGAATGAGATGCAGCCCGACCGCGAACACGATGATGGCAAAAAATGCCACCACAAAACTCGGCACCGCCACCCCCACGTTGGTAACCAGCGTAATGATGTAGTCCACGCTGGTGTTCTGGCGCAAGGCAGACAACACGCCCAGCGGAATTCCCACCACCACGGCAAAGCTTAGTGAGAGCAGGCCCAGGCGCAGCGAATAGCCAAATTTAGAGTGAAAGAAATTGCGGCCGTCGCCTTCCGGCACGCCAAAAAATATATCCTGCACACTCTTGCCGCGCTGCCGGTAAGACGGCCCCAGATTGCCGCACACCACACCGCATTCAAAACTGCCCTTTGCATTCGGGTAGCCGACCATGTAGCGCAGGTACTGCTCCGGCAGCGGCCGATCCAAACCAAAGCGCTGGTCCAGCAGCTTTTGGGTGCGCGGATCCACTTGTTTGCTTTCGGCGTCGCGGTCCCACGGTCCACCCGGCGCCAGTTTCATCAAAGCAAATGTAATCAGAGATATGACAAAAATTACCGGGAAGAACCAGATAAAGCGGCGAAAGAGCAGCCCGGTCATGGCAACAGGGGATTAAAAAACGAATGGCAGAACTTGCGCTGCCATTCGTTTGTTTCTATCAACTAAAGTGCGCTAAGGCACTTGCGAAACATCAATATCAATTGTCTGCGGCGTGATGTCGCCGGGATAGCCTGCATCTTGCGGGGTCTTGTTGTAACCAGACACCCACGGCTTGACAAGGTAACTGTTGACGTTGTTCCAGAAAAATCCCACCGGGTTGGCATCAACCAGCTTGTCCTGCGCCTGCTGATACAGGTCGGCGCGCTTGGCGGCGTCCAGCTCCACATCAGCCTGTACGGTGAGCGCATCAAACTCTGCGTCTGCAAAACCAATGCGTGAAGCAAAGGAGGTGCTGCCGTTAAAGTAAACGCTCAGCCAGTTCTGGGGGTCCGGATAGTCAGCACACCAGCCGCCAATGAACATTTGCAGGTTGCTCTTCATGTCTTTTTGCATGGCGGTGAAGGCTGTCGGCTCAATCGGGTTGAGCTCCAGCTTCAAGCCGGTGCCAAACACTTCGGAGAAGCGCTGCCCCAGCCACTCGTAGCGGGTGCGGTTGCGCGGCGTGTCGCCAAAGCTCAGCACAATCGGCGGCAGCTTGTCTACCGAGCCGTAGGTGCTTGCAGCAATTGCAGCTTTGGCCTTGTCAGCATCGTACGCAAAACGCGTCTCGCCCTCTTTGAAGCCCGGGAAGCCCGGCGGAATCCATGTCAGCGCGGGTGCGCCAAGGCCCTTTAGCACGTCCGTTACCCAGCGCTCGCGGTCCAGCGCATAGGAGAATGCTGCGCGCACCTGCGCGTCATCAAACGGCTTGGTGAAGTTTCTGAACTGCAGCGCCGTTGTGCAAGAACCCGGATACACATTGATATCCTTGCTCAGGTTGGCATCTGCCTGCGCGGTCTTCAGGTCTTCGGCTGCAAGACCAACCACATCAAACTCATTGTTCTGGTAAGCCTGAAAGGACACTGCCGAGTCTGTGATGTAGGAGTACTCCAGCGCCGTCATGGCCTGGTCACCCCAGTAGTTGGCATTGGGCACAAAGGATGCGCGCACAAAAGGCTCCAGCGCTTTAAGCACGTACGGGCCATTGCCCACCTGATACTTGGAGCTGTTCCACCATTGGTCGCCACCCGCGTCAATGTTCTCTTCTTTGGCGGGATAGGTGACCCACAAACCCATGATGGTGTGGAAGTACGGCGCGGACTTGGACAGCTTCAATTTGAGTGTGAGGCAGTCCGCCTGCTCGTAATCGGCGCACGGTGCGCCATCTTTGCCCAGCGCCTGCACGCTGGCGCGCACAGCCGTCTCGCCGTCAGCAGCCGCCTTCTCGGCAGCGGCCTTCTTGGTTGCATCGGTCTCTTCACCGGCTGCCGCCGTATTGTCCTGCCAGTCGGGCGCGCCCACGATCTCGTTTGTGATCGTGGCGTATTCGCCAGCTGTGGCGGGGTTGATGTTGCGGATGATGGAATACTCAAAGCGCTTGGCGTTGAGCACGGAACCATCGCTGTACATCAGGCCGGCGCGCAACGCAAAGGTAAGCTCGGTGGCATCGGCGTTGTAGGCCCAGCTTTCAGCCGCTGCCGGCACGGTCACCAGCTTGGCGTCGAGGCGGGTCAAGCCCTCATAGAACTTGTTGAGATGCGCAATCTCGTTCACGAACGAGGACTTTTGCGGATCAATCAAATCCGGGTAAGTGCCCAGATTGACGCGCAGCACCTTGGCTTTCTCCACCGGCACGGCGGTGGCCACCACAATCTTCTCAACTTCTTTCTCAACTGTCTTCTCAACGATCTGCGTAACAACCACTTCCTTCTCCACCACCTGCGGCTGGCAGGCGCCCAGTACCAGCGCGCCAGTGGCCAGCGCACTAAGTGCCATCAAACTCCAGTTTCTGTTTTTCATGTCTCTCCTCCAAATAAGATCAAATTGCGCACCACAAGCGGTGCGCACCATAACAGCC
>Ga0208960_1001693_pt1 | contig 11546 bp, 10 predicted proteins | sample GreLakmeON33MSRF_FD_187703 | JGI IMG/M metagenome (GOLD analysis project Ga0208960, IMG submission 187703) | Freshwater lentic microbial communities from great Laurentian Lakes, MI, USA - Great Lakes metaG ON33MSRF (SPAdes) | ecosystem: Environmental > Aquatic > Freshwater > Lake | place: Great...
AAAAACAAAAACACAGTCCGACGGAGAATCGTTCTAGGAAAAATCGAAGTTCCCCGTGCGCCAGAGGGGCTTCTTCACGTTGTGTCCACCGCACTGATAGAACCTGTGGCCTCTGCGATGCTGCTAGTGAAAACAATCTGGTGGCAAAATTGGAACCGCGTGAGACCTCCCTCGAGGTGACAACGTTCTCAATGAGTTGGAATCGATGATTGAGTTCGAGGTTGTCCGTTTCGTGGGCTTATCCGCGATCGTTCGGACAGAGACGGAAAAAAAGCTGACTGAATATTTTCAAGACCTTTCCTTGTCGAGGAGTGTGCTGTGGCCAAACAAATGGTGTTCGACGATGTCGCCCGACAGGCGTTGCTTGCTGGAGTTTCAAAACTTGCCCGTGCTGTGCGAAGCACTCTTGGGCCCCGTGGTCGAAATGCGGTGCTTGACAAAGGTTGGGGTTCTCCCAAGGTGACCAAAGACGGAGTGACTGTCGCTGAGGATATTGATCTTGAAGATCCGTTTGAAAATCTTGGCGCCCAGCTGGTGAAGGAAGCTGCCAGCAAAACCAATGACGTCGCTGGCGACGGTACGACAACGGCGACAGTTCTCGCAGAGGCAATTTTTCGCGAGGGCCTAAAAATGATCGCTGCCGGAGCCGATCCGATGGCGCTTTCGCGTGGTATTCACAAAGCAGTGAACGCCGTCAGCAAGGCGATCATTGATATGGCGACCCCTATCAACGAGAAAAATAAAAAGGAATTGATGCAGATTGCAACGATTGCAGGAAACAATGATCCTACGATCGGCAATGTTCTGAGCGAAGCTTTTTTGAAGGTTGGCAAAGACGGTGTGATTACCGTTGAGGAAGGCAAGCAGTCTGAGACGAGCGTCGATGTGGTTGAGGGTATGCAGTTTGACCGAGGCTATTTGTCCCCGCATTTTGTTACGAATGCGGATTCACAAAGCTGCTCGTTTGAAAATCCTTACATCCTTCTTTTTGAAGAAAAAATATCGAGTGCAAAGGCTCTTGTGCCGTTGCTTGAAGCCATCAGCAAATCGGGAAAGCCCCTCGTGGTAATTGCCGAAGATGTTGAAGGCGAAGCGCTCGCAACATTGGTGGTGAATAAATTGCGAGGTATCGTTCAGTCGGTGGCTGTGAAAGCTCCTGGCTACGGCGATCGTCGCAAGGCAATCATGGGCGACTTGGCGGTGCTCACGGGTGGTCAGGCGATTTTTAAGGATCTCGGTATCGCACTGGATGCTGTAAAAATCTCGGATTTGGGCCGTGCTAAAAAAGTGATCATCGATGCGGAAAATACAACGATTGTAAGCGGTGGTGGGTCGAAAGTAGCCATCGACGGTCGTGCCGATCAAATTCGATCAGAGATTGGATCGACTGATAGCGAGTACGACCGTGAAAAACTGCAAGAACGTCTGGCAAAACTTGCTGGCGGAGTCGCACAAATTAACGTTGGTGCAGCGACCGAAACAGAAATGAAAGAGCGAAAAGCGCTCATTGAGGATGCCCGAAGTGCTACTCAGGCTGCACTGGCCGAAGGCATTGTTCCAGGCGGAGGCGTCGCTCTTCTGCGTAGCGAGAAAGTGATTGAAAAACTTGAAGTTTCAGGCGATGAAAAACTCGGAGCATTGATCGTTAAAAATGCTTTGCGATATCCGCTTGAGGCAATTGCCGCCAACGCCGGTATCGATGGACCGGTTGTCGTCAATCGCGTTCGACAGATGAAGGGAAAGAACGACGGATACGACGCCGACAAAGAGGAGTACTGTGATCTTGTAATTGCGGGCGTTATTGATCCAGCCAAAGTGGTGCGAACAGCGCTTCAAAACGCTGCGAGCGTTGCTGCTCTTTTGTTGACGACTGAATCGCTTATTACCGATGTCCCCAAAGAAGAGGAAGAGGGTGCTGGCGGCGATCATCACGACCATGGTATGGGTGGCGGTGGCATGGGCGGCATGGGTGGCGGCATGGGCGGCATGGGCGGTGGCATGCCAGGCATGGGTGGTATGGGCGGCATGATGTAGGCCCCGAGTATTCCATGTGAAATCAATGAACGTGTTGAACAGAAGAATTGAAAAATAAGTTTGGGCAACCTTTTGAGGAGTTTTGGAAAATGAAAAACCTAAAGATTCGACCGCTTGATGATCGTATTGTGGTGGAGCCGGTTGAAGCCGAAGAACGCACTGCAGGAGGAATTGTCCTGCCAGATTCTGCCAAAGAAAAGCCACAGCGTGGTCATGTCATGGCAATGGGACCAGGGAAACTTCTCGACAGCGGTCATCGTGCTCCCCTCTCGGTGAGTATTGGTGACGAAGTGATCTACGGGAAGTATTCCGGAAGTGATATCGAAGTCGACGGCCATGATGTCAAGATTCTTCGCGAGAGCGACATTCTGGCAAAAGTAGTCGGCTAACGACGGAGTTTGAGAGCAAGCGTTCTCGAACTGCCTTAGAAGTCCAATTCAATTTTGTCGGTTTGTGTTGTTGAGTGTTTTTATTGTTCTGAGCAACTTTATCCGGCGGCGCATAGTGCCGCCTATGACGAGGGAGATTTCGACGTGCCCAAGCAACTCCTGTTCGATGACAACGCCCGAGCCAAACTACTCAAGGGTGTCGAAAAACTTGCAAGCGCCGTGGCGGTAACGATGGGGCCTACGGGTCGAAACGTAATTATCGACAAGTCGTTTGGTGGACCAACGGTCACCAAAGACGGCGTCACTGTGAGCAAAGAAGTCGATCTTGAAGATCACTTTGAAAACATGGGTGCCAAACTCGTGAATGAAGTGGCCTCAAAGACGTCTGATCTTGCGGGCGACGGAACCACAACAGCCACCGTTCTGGCGCGAGAGATTTTTCGTGAGGGATCAAGAAATGTTGCCGCTGGATCGAATCCCACAGCCGTACGCCGTGGAATCGAAAAAGCCGTTGCCGCCGCTGTGGGCAGGCTTCTTGAAATGGCGAAGAAAGTTGAGCGTCCTGAAGAAGTTGCTCAAGTTGGTGCAATCAGCGCAAACAACGATCGCTCGATCGGTGATCTCTTGGCCAAAGCCCTCCAGAAGGTTGGAAAAGATGGCGTGATTACTGTTGAGGAAGGCAAGACTACTGAAACAACTGTTCGATTTGTTGACGGCATGCAGTTTGATAAGGGCTTCGTCTCTCCTTACTTTATCAATCGAACCGCCGAAATGGATTGTTTGCTTGAGGATGCCCTGATCTTGATTCACGAGAAAAAGATTTCAAATTTACGAGAATTGCTTCCGTTGCTTGAAAAAGTGGCGCAGTCAGGAAAGCCGCTGCTGATTATTGCTGAAGATATTGACGGTGATGCTCTGACGGCACTTGTGGTGAACAAGTTGCGGGGTGTTCTCAATATTTGTGCATCGAAAGCACCCGGATTCGGCGATCGACGCAAGTCTATGCTTGCTGATATTGCGACTTTGACCGGTGGCACTTTGGTGAGTGAAGATCTTGGATTAAAGCTCGAAAACCTCGACCTTTCTCATCTTGGAAAAGCGAAGAAAATTACAATCGACAAGAGCGAAACAACCATTGTTCAGGGGGCTGGAAAGCCTGCCGACGTTCAGACTCGGGTGCAACAGATTCGCAATCAGATCGACGCAACTGAAAGTGAATACGATCGCGAGAAGTTCCAAGAACGTCTTGCAAAACTTACCGGTGGTGTGGCCATCATTTCAGTTGGTGCCGGCACGGAAGTTGAAATGAAACAGAAAAAAGCTCGCGTTGAAGATGCATTGCATGCCACTCGAGCAGCAGTCGAAGAAGGAATTGTTCCAGGAGGTGGCGTGGCCTTGCTTCGCTGCCAGCAGGCTGTCGAAAAAGCTCGTCAGCAAGCCAAGGGAGATGAGCGAATCGGTGTTGACATCGTGCTCAAATCGCTTCAGGCCCCCATTCGTCAGATTGCACAAAACTGTGGAATCGATGGATCGGTTGTTGCTGACGAAGTGGCTCGCAAGGATGTAAATATCGGTTACGACGCCAATCGAGGCGAATACGTCGACATGCTAAAGGCTGGGATCATCGATCCTGTCAAAGTAGTTCGCGTAGCGCTTACCAATGCGGCAAGCATTGCTGGATTGCTTCTAACGACAGAAGCCCTTGTAACGAATCTTGACAAAGACGACGCGAAGAAGCATCGCATCGAGGGTAGCGTTCGATAAGTCGCAGGAACTCGGTTCAGCTGCCGGGTGTACGGTAAGCGTGTGCTCGGAGGCGACCGAATCGGTTCGTAAATTGTATGGCCGAGCAACGTGACTTTTACGAGGTGCTTGGCGTTGAACGAGGCGCCGTTGATGCGCAAATTAAGGATGCCTATCGCAAGCTCGCGATGATGTATCATCCCGATCGCAATCCGGGTGATGCCGATGCCTCGGATCGCTTCAAGGAGGCAGCACGAGCCTTTGAAGTGCTTTCGGATAAGGCTCTCCGAACGCGTTATGACCGTTATGGTCATGCTGGAATTCAGGGAGGAGGCGCTCACGATTTTGGAAATGTCTCCGATATCTTTGAGGCCTTCGGAGGCATTTTTGGAGGCAGCATTTTTGGAGATGCCTTTGGGAATGCTCAGAATCGAACTGCTCGAGGACGCAAGGGACGGGACGTTTTTTGCACGATTTCACTCACGCTTTTAGAAGCCGCCCGCGGTGTTGTGAAGTCGATTGAGTTCACTCGGCATGAGGCCTGCGGTGAGTGCAATGGCACGGGAGCGCGTAAAGGAACCAAGCCACAGCGATGCGATTACTGCGAGGGTCGCGGTCAGGTAATTCAATCTGCGGGTCCATTTCGACTTCAGGCAACCTGTCCAGCCTGCAGCGGCACAGGAAAGATCGTGCGCGACAAGTGTTCGGCATGTAGTGGCGATGGTGTCAAACTCGAACGCGTGGAAAAGCGTGTGACAATTCCTGCAGGCGTTGATCGCGACGTGCAGGTGCGACTCGCCGGCGAAGGTGAACCTGGTGGCAACGGTGGAACGCCCGGAGATTGTTACTGTGTCATTGGCGTCGAAGAACATCCATTTCTCACGCGAAGTGGTCGAGATCTCTCCTGCCAAGTACCCATTACCATCTCTCAGGCCGCCTTGGGAGCGATCGTCGAAGTTCCGATTCTTGATGGCACCCATGCCGTCGAGATGCCTCGGGGTACGCAGCCAGGCGATGTTCTTCGGCTTCGAGGATTCGGAATGCCGGAAGTTCGAGGGCGTGGTATTGGCGATTTACTCGTGCAAGTACATGTTGAGATTCCACGCAAACTCTCGCCGCGAGCAGAGCAACTCCTGCGAGATCTCGCCGAAGAGGAACATGCCCTTGTGAGCCCGGCCCATAAAAGCTTCTTTGTAAAAATGAAAGAGTACTTTACGAGTCATCAGAGCGCTGAGGAGAAAGAATGATGTCTGATCCACAGATTCACAAACCAGATTCATTCGATGAGGTTGAATCTCCTTGTGAGGAACCATCTCCAGATCAAATCAGAATTGCGGAACTGGAAGACAAGCTCTTGCGCACACAGGCAGAACTTGAGAATTTTCGCAAGCGATCTCGCCGCGAGATTGAAGAAAACTTTCGCTATCGGGAGATTGATCTTTTGCGGGACATTCTTCCTATTTTGGATAGTGTCTCGCGGGCGATCGAGGCCTCTAAAAAAGTAGCCGATGTCGAAAGTCTTGTGTCTGGTTTTGAAATGACATCGCAGCAAGTGTTAAAAGTATTGGCCAGCCACGGATGTTCGCCAATTCAGACGGATGGAAAACAGTTTGATCCCAGTATGCACGATGCAATTTTACAGCAGGAAGTTCCCGGAAGTCAGCCGGGAGCGATTCTCGCAGTCGCCAGTCGCGGATTCATGCTTCATGACCGAGTCGTGCGGCCCGCGCAAGTGATTGTTGCCAAGGAGCCATAAACATATGCCTACATACGACTACCTGTGTGATGCATGCAATCACAGCTTCGAACTATTCCAAGCGATGAGTGATGGAGTAAAGCGGACGTGCCCGAAGTGCGGTAAAAGAAAGCTGCGACGATTAATTGGTGCTGGCGGCGCGATTATGTTCAAGGGATCGGGGTTCTACAAAACAGACTATCGCAGCGATTCCTATCAAAAAAGTGCCGATGCGGATAAGCCAGCCTCCAGCGGCGACTCAAGCTCCTCCAAAAAAGATTCCGGTGGTTCCGCGCCAACGACCCCGAGCAGTCCTCAAGCAACTTCATGAAGGAAGGGCGTGGAGATGGCAACATGCCCGACATGTCAAAAGAGTTGCACCCAAGCCCCTGATTTACAGCAGTGGCTTCCGTTTTGCTGTCAGCGTTGTCGTCTCATTGATCTCGGCCGCTGGCTCACGGAGTCGTACAGCGTGCCGTCACTGCCACGATCTCAAGACGACGAGGAAGAGGCCGATTTTCAATCTCAAGACGCAGATTCGGTTGAAGAATAGCATCGCGTTTTTGTGGGAGGACTCGCGAAGCTGCCATGGGGACCGTATACTCCGCGCTCAAAAGATCCCAACAGGAATAAGTGCGTGTGGTGATCATTGGAAAAAGACAAAGAAGTAGGCCACGGAGAATCGTTTATGTCATCCGCTTCGAGTCAGACTGTGACCGACGTTCGTTGGAGTGATGCGTTTTCGTGGTGGATTATCTTCCGTGCTGCTGGACGTTCATTTTCCCCAACCATTATTCTTTTGGCTTCGCTTGGCACACTTGGAACTTGGGCAGGACTGTCGTTGGCTGACAGGATTGGTCTTGCCGGACATAATCCAGCCTTGATTGTGATTGCTGGGGATTCTGTACCGGATGCTGGAGTTTTTGGACTTCGTCCATCGCAACGAGCGATGCCCGGGGTCGCTGCTCTCGGAATGAAACTCCCAGGATTTCTTTCCGATGGAGTGCGTCTGGTATCGATCCCATTTTCACCGACTGCCACAACACGAGAAATGGCTTCGGCTTTCGCTAGAATTGGCTGGGTGGTACTGGTCTGGTCTATTTTTGGAACAGCGATTACCAGAGCGGTGTCGCTTCAACTCGCGGGCGAGGAATCCCCGGGCCTGTTTGGTTCACTCGGATTCGGTATGGGTTTTTGGATGTCATCGTTTAATTCCGTCATTTTTGTTCTGCTCGGCATGTTTGCCCTCTCCATTCCAGGTGCTCTCTTAGGATTGGCGATGAGAACAGATATCGGCCTGATGCTTGTCGGAATTTTGTGGCCGGTGGTTCTGGCAGGTTCACTGGTGCTCTCGATTCTCGCGATTGGCGTTATCGTGGGTTGGCCGCTGATGGTAGCGACGGTTGCAGTGGAACGTGGAGATAGTTTCCAAGCGATTTCAAGTTCTTTTTCGTATCTGTATCAACGTCCTTTGCATCTTTTTTTCTATGGCACAGTAGCACTGGTTGTTGCCTTGCCTGCGTTGGTCGCTGTGGCACTTTTTGGTGACGTAACCACATCACTTGCTATGTGGGCAGCGAGCTGGGGAATGGGACACGATCGCACCGTGGAAATACTGACAAATCTTGAATCGACAAAAGGCAGCCTCGGAATGGACCTGCTCCTCTTTTGGCGGCAGTGCATCGACGGGATTCTTCAATCGTTCGGTGTTGGATACTTCTGGGCGGTTGTGACGGCTTTCTACCTTCTGCTGCGGCGTGATGTCGACGGCACTGAGCTTGACGAGGTGGTCCTTGAAGAAGCCTCCTCAGCGACTTCTGCATAGTCTCATCGTTCTCGCCGTTCTCATGTGCCTAGATTTTTTTAGCTTGTTGCATAGCGACGCACGATTTCGGTGAGTCCTCCAAGCACTTCTCCCCTGCTGAGTGCCGCCGCTGCACCCGCGGCGATCGCATCAGCGAATCGATCTTTTGCCACATGGGGTCCAAATGTGACAATTGGTGGGCCACCGCGAATCGCGACAAGATCACGCGCACTGCAAAGCAGTGTGGCGGGGTCTCCGGAAAGCGAACCGATATCGAGCAGCACAAGGTTGAACTGTTTTCCTTCGGGAACGGCATCGAGCGATCGAAGTGTCTCGACATGCACATTTGCTTCTTTCGCAAGTCCAGACAGGCGACTAATAGCCAAGAGATCCGGCGACACAAGAAGAATCTGAACACGAGAATCGTTCACAAGAGGTATCCAAGGTGTAAAAGTTTAAAGAAACTTCAGGAGACACAAAATTTCATAATTCTGAGTGAGAATCGTGAGGACCGACTTTTTAAATGGCTTCGGGCCCCCGCACCTCGCGATAGATTTGCACTGCGTCTGTCATGGGAAGTGTGTAGAGGCGATCAGAACCGAGCGAGTGTTCTGTCACAAGAGCCGCACGAATGGTGCTCAGCGTTCGGTCAACAAAATCATCGTTGACGGCCACCTCAATGACAACCTGTTGAGAGAGCATGGACTGGTGGCATATTCCGTAACCGTGAGCATCAGCAATCGACAACCGCGTTACGTGAACTTCCGCCAAGGCCTGTCGCACGGAATCAAGCTGATAAGGCTCTAGGACAGCAACCACCAAACGCATAGCAGTTCCTCGATTACGCTCATTGAGGCTTAGAGACGCGGAAGCTCGAGGCTCGCATCGATAACTTTTTGAATCCGTCCCTGTGTCTCAAGGAGATGAGCGCGGGAATAATCATCAAGTTTCACCTGTTCATTTGCCAGAAGAACAGCAATCCGAGCGTTGACATTTCTCAACTGTACGGACGCAATCGACTGGCAATCGGCCGGCGCCGCAGTGGAACCCATGGCGAGTGAACCGAGACGAGCGACATATTTTCGTTGAAGATTTCGTCGCAGACTACTGACGGCTGGCTTTCTCACGGTGTACTCGCCGGGCTGTACGGTCTCGAGTTCTGAAAGAACAGATTTGGTGAGTCGATCAAGTAGTTCTGCGCTTGTGAAAGCATCTTGATCGGCAGGCACCTTCAATTCGTTGTCCCGAATGCGTTCAAGGGTTAATGGATCGAGCAGGCGAGATAAAACGCGATCCTGCCAAGAGAGAATCACTTCATGTACAGGATAGTCATCGCGGTTGATCGATGGCATGCCCCAGTGCAGCCATTTCGTGGCAGCAAGCTGGTTGTAGAGTTCAGGCGAAAAAAGAAACGGCTTTTCGCTGAACATCTGCATTTCAAGCAGAGTCAGCGTGTCTCGTTGCCGCTGAGGTTCTACGACGCGAAAAGGTGCCTGTGCGTTGGCGTCTGCTTTGTGAGCGCGGGTGGTGTAGAGCCCTCCAACGAGCCTTGATGCGGTGTACATCGACTGACCATAGGCGGAAAGAAGAACGCCAAATGCCTGCCTGACTCGCTCGTACCCGGTCTCCTTGGATACCATTCTTTCAACAATCAAGGGCATCAGTTGCTCGACGAGTTCCGCTCGAGTGCGGGCGAATTCAAGAGGATCGTTTCCAAGATCAAATCGATTGGAAAGTGGGTCGGGAGCACCGGCCACCGTGTCTTCATCAGTTGCATAAGCCAGCATCGGTTCGCCACTTCGCGAAGCGATCTTGTCGAGTTCTACGCGTTCGGATTCCGACGAGGCTGCCGGAATCTGGCGATAACCATATTCGATGGCCCAGTAGTCATAGGGACCAAGCTTCGCGGTGTAGTAGTCGCCCTGAGTCTTTCCTTTGGGCATAATATTGGCTGGCATATAATCCATCACACTCATGGATGCCCCATTTTGGGAGGCCTTATTGACGTCATTTATATCTGCGAGTGAGAGCATCGTGCTCCCCTTAAAATTGTGCCGCAGACCGAGTGTGTGTCCTACTTCGTGCATGGTCACAAGCTTCAGGCCCTGTGCAACGAGTTTTTCTTTTTGCACTTCTGATAATGGGCCGTCACCCATTGCCGCAATGGAGGTAACAGCAAGCGCGGTTTCGCGAGCATGACCATGTACCAGTGAGCAGTGATTGCATGCGCGGGAGCCCGTCGAAAATTCGAAGACACCATGAGAGTCAGTTGCTCTGGCAGGATCACCGCCAGTGAGAGCGACAACCGCCTGGGGAGTGAATGTTTCGTACTCCGTTCTCCAAAATTGGAGAAAGTCTGCGTCAAAGATGATGTCCGCATCGAGAATTTGACCGGTACGAGGATTCACTCGCGATGGACCCATCGCAAATCCGGCGCCGGCTGTGATCCAACGAAAGGTATTGTAGTTGATGTCTTCGGGATCCCAATCGGTCTGATCGGGTTGTTGACGCACTTCGATTGCGGTTGAAAATCCTGCTTTTTCAAACGCAGAATTCCAGCTTTCAATTCCTTCCCGGATTGGTTGACGGTATTTGAATGGAACAGTTTTCTCAATCCAAAAAACAATCGGTTTTCGCGGCGGCGAGAGAGGCGCTGAGCCGTCTGCTTTTTCGAGATTCCATCGGTTGACGTATCGCACGAACCGATCTTCGTCGACTTTTTGTGAAAAATCCTTGAGCGCCGTCACAAAATAGCCGACTCGATCATCAGCGAGACGGGGACGGTATGAGTTTTGAGGAAGCAAACTGATTGAATAATGAACGTTGATCGTCACGCCTCGACTGTCAGGAACGGTGTCGATGGTGGTGGTTCCGGCAGAACCGTACGTGGCCGCTACTTCAATTTCGACGTTGTCGGCAAAGCCTTTAATGCTTGCCCAGCTCGAACGATTGGCGGCAAATGAGAATCCAGCCAGTTGATTTGAAATCTGGGGAAGATCGCTAAAAAAGATGCCCGTCAATTCAACGATCAGGCCGCCAGAGGGGCCTTTGGTGAGAATCGGAAGACTAAATAAAACGCTATCCGTGTAAGCAAAATCGACAGCTTTTTCTTCGGGGCTTCCCTTGTCGGCGAAGAATCTCACATTTCGTCGCACGACTTGAACATTGTCACCGACCTGCCGAAACTGCCAGACCCAATCGTCTCCGTCGCCCCAGCTCATGCCGCCAAGAATTGATCGATCGCCGATCCCACGGGCAATGGAAATAAGAACGAAGAAATCTCGTCCGAGTTGACCGGGACCGAGATCAGCAAACAGTTTTTCATCCTTGCGATACAGCGGAATGAGTCCGCCGAGACGCTGTGCATCTTTTAAAACAACATCAAAAGTTGGCTTGTCAGGTCTCGAAGAAGCAGTTGCACTGGCTCCTGATTGCCCCCCTTGCTGCGCCGCGGGAGGTGTGGAGTCAGCCTTCACGGCTGGGTCAGTCGAATTTTCAGAGTCAGACTCCCCAGTCGCTTCAGATCCTTGGGCTTCTGCGGCGGTGGTCTGCCGGGCATCTGTTCCAAGAAGAATTCCTGAAGAGGTTTGCAAAAAGAGCATGCATAGAAAGCAGCGATTGCAACGAAAGAGACGTTTCAAGAAGTGCATTGGTTCAGCAATCCAGTGAGGAAAGATACGAAATAGGAAACAGGCCCAAGAGAGTGTATGCCCTGTCGGGTTTTTAGAAAATAAAGTCAACAGAGTTGTGGTGGAAAGGGGTTTGGTAATCAATGTTTTTTCTGTGTTTTCAAAACGACCATAAGCAACAGAAAGAACGTATGAACCCTGATCAGAAAAGG
>Ga0208960_1001696_pt1 | contig 11545 bp, 8 predicted proteins | sample GreLakmeON33MSRF_FD_187703 | JGI IMG/M metagenome (GOLD analysis project Ga0208960, IMG submission 187703) | Freshwater lentic microbial communities from great Laurentian Lakes, MI, USA - Great Lakes metaG ON33MSRF (SPAdes) | ecosystem: Environmental > Aquatic > Freshwater > Lake | place: Great...
CCGCGCGCGGGCATGGTCTTCGCTATCCAAATCATCAAGCCAACTGCAACAAGTGCAAGTGCTGCAAATGCGCTAAAGATCAGATTCAGTGGTTGCCCCGCATCGCGCAGAATGCCGAATCCCCAATCCGCGGCGCCGCCACAACTGATGCTGACAAAGTTCATGATGCCATATCCAGTCGCGCGCAAATGTGGCCGCGTGATTTGACTGAGAATTGGCATGTTATTGCAATCAAAGAATCCCCATCCAAGTCCGAAGAGCGCAAGAAATGTCACGGCAATCGTTAATGTCCCAGCATTGCCAACGCCAAAGAGTGCAGGGACAAGCAGTGCAATTCCAACAGCACTCGTATATGCACGACCGCGTGGAGTTCGTTGCGACCAGCGATCTGCAAGCCAACCACCGATCATCACACCAATGAGCATCGCGATTGTTGTATAGAGAGTCGCCGAAACACCGGCCATACCTTGTCCGATTCCAAATTCTTTTTTCAGTATCGCAGGCATCCAATCGCGGACCACCCATCCAGCAAGTGCAGGAAGTGTGAAGCACGCGACAAGCAACAAAAATGGAAAGCTAGTCAACAATTCGCTCGCCACGGCACGAATTGAGGCCGGTTTTTCTTGGGCAACTTCAGCAACACGTACTGGCGCTTCCCGCAAGAAAAACCAAAGCGGTACTGCATACAGAATCCCAGCAATTCCCGCAGCATGAAATGCAAAGCGCCAACCGAAATCCTGCGCATCTGCGACGTATCCGCCGAATCCTCCAGCCATCATGCCAACATAAATCGCCGTCTGGTGAAAGCCGATTGCGCGCGAACGTGTTCGCTGCGAGTGATAGTCAGTGATCAATGCAAGCGCGGCGGGAATATAAAACGCCTCACTCACCCCCATCAGAGTGCGCGTCCACAGAAGTTCTTCATACGTCGTCACATTGCCTGTCAACCATGTCACGACTGACCATGCAAAAAGACTGCACACGATTGTCGTTCGTCTTCCAAATCGGTCAGCGATGAATCCGCCGAGTGGGCTCAAGAACGCATAGACCCATTTGAATTGACCGAGCATCAATCCCCAGTTCGCATCGGTTGCGACATCAGCAATATCCTTCATCACCGAAAACTTCATCGACGCCAACATCTGTCGATCTAAATAATTCAACAGCGCCACAGGCCACAAGAGCGCAACAATCATCCATGCGATGCGCATCCAGTTGCGGTCGTATGGTGTGGCAAGGATTGGAGTCACAATCACGCTGTCAAGAATAGAGAAAAGAACCGCCCGCAATTTTGTCTCAGGCGAAATCTCTCTACTACAGTAATGCCAATGATCAACCACTCATTTTTATCCTTATTCTTCGCCACTTCATCTCTGATCGTGCTGTGTCAGGTTGATCTGGACAATGTCGCGTACGCGCAAAGTTCAGTCGCTCCTCCACAAGTTCTGCATATCTATTGGCTTGCCGGCCAATCAAATATGGAAGGACACGGTGTTGTCGATCTCGATGGGGCAGATGGATACAACGGCGGTCGTGGAAATCTTGCAAAGTTTGTCGATGATCCAGCGAATCAAAAGCTCTGGGGCGATCTTCGGGTAGCAGATGGATCTTGGGCGAAGCGTGATGATGTTTTCGTTTCATATCTCACCGAGAACAAAAATCAGAAAGCGGGAGCGCTCTCCGTTGGCTATTCGTGTTATGACGATGCACATCACTTTGGACCAGAACTTGGAATAGGCCGCGCACTTGGAAACCACTTCGACTCACCTGTTCTGCTCATCAAGACTGCATGGGGCGGAAAAAGTCTTATGAAAGATTTTCGTTCGCCAAGTTCTGGTGGAGTGACTGGTCCTTTTTATAACCAGATGATCAGCGAGTTCCGCGCCGCACTCGCTTCGATTCCAACTGCATTTCCACAACTTGCAAAGTGCACGCCGCAAGTTGATGGCTTCATTTGGTTTCAGGGATGGAACGACGGTTGCGACAGCGCAGCTGCAGCAGAGTATGAAGCGAATCTCGTGCATCTCATCGCTGATGTGCGCAAAGAACTGGGCGATCCAACGCTTCCTTTCATCGTTGGCGAAACTGGCAATATGGACAGCACCGATGGAAAGATTCTCCGAAATGCTCAGCGCAAAGCCTGCGAAAGCAAAGATGTGATCGGTGCGCGTTTCGTGCCGACGGCACAGTTCTTGCGCAAAGCTGAAGATTCTCCCAACAAAACACACAGTCATCATTGGTTTGGAAATGGCGAGAGTTACCTTTTGATCGGTGATGCACTCGGTCGTGCAACTATCGAAATGGTTTCAACGCGCAGCAAGAGCAATCCCGAATCATCTCGCACAATCATCGACTTCAAAGGGCTCGATGTCGCGAAGCAGTGGATGACTGTCAACGATGGAGTGATGGGCGGTAAGTCCAAAGGTGGGCCATCGTTTGTCGATGGAAAACTTGTCTTTGCAGGTTCAACCAATACTGATGGTGGCGGGTTCTCATCGATTCGTGGTGATTCGAAGCAGTGGGGTATCGACGGATTCTCTGGTTTCGTCATGCGTGTTCGCGGTGATGGCCGAACGTATCAACTCGACACTCGAATCCAATCTCCCAATAGTCGCCGAGACATTTCATACCGCGCGGATTTCAAAACCGTTGCAAACGAATGGGCCGAAGTGAAGGTTCCATTTTCAGCATTCAAACCATCGTGGCGAGGGACTGATCTTGAAGGGCGCGTCCCAACTTTCGATCCTGCAAAACTCTCGTCGATGGGAATTATGATCTACGACGGAAAAGACGGACCCTTTCGCCTCGAAGTCGAAACGATCGGGGTGTATCGAGATTCAATCCAAAGATGATTTCAAACGCATGGCGTGCAAATAAAATCGCGAGCGCCAGTCAATTCAGGCAAGGTCACCAACTGCTCAACAGGATGCTCCGGTCGAGTCCTTCTGTCACGACATTGCTGTCGACACAAGTTTCTTTGCAGCGATTTATGACACGTGTTTGGCGTGCTTGCCGCCCAACTTCTTTTTCTCGACTTCTTCCAAATACCGTTTGGTTGCAGCCGGAAGAACATTCCACATTTTTATGGCGAACACCAATCCAAGAACCGTGAACGGCAGCAGGAACATTGGCCAATAGGACCAACTTTCCGTGGCGAGAAAACCGATCACAAATGATTGGATCGCGCTGCCTGCATACGCAAACGAATCTGCAATTCCCGTCGCAGTCGCCGCAGCTTTTCTGCCGCCAAAGTCCGCTGTCGCTGTGCCCGACATGATGGAATGCACGCCAATCACCGCCATCATGATCGTGACAGCAGAAATACCCATAACAAGCATTCGGTATTCCAAGAAGAATCTCAAGAGAGAACTATCTTCTGGTGTTGCGACTGCATTCATTGGTTGAACCGTCAGGCACACAATCATCAATGCGGTTGAGATCAACATGATGACTTGCATAAAGCCAGCGCTTGGTGCACGGCGTGAATTGAAAAACTTGTCGCTCATAAAACCTGCTGCAAATCCACCGGCAATGCCAGTAATGCAACCCCAGAATCCCCAGTTGGTAGTGATCTGCGTCACACCAAGCCCAGTTTCCTTGGCAAAGGTTTGATACCACTGCATAATGCCGTTGCGCAAAATGCCAGAGGTGAACTCGATCACACCAATGATCAAGATGATCTTGTTGGTGAAGATCTTGCGCATCAATTCCCAATAGCCATATTTTTTCCCATGCGCATCATCATGTGACGCATCATGCGTTTGAAAATCACTGAAGCCAGCTTCATCGGGCGTGTCTTTGAGAAGGATGACATCGATCAAAGCCCACACAATCATGATCATTGATGGGATGAGGAAGATCAACCAGAACGCTGGAATCGTTCGGCCATCAAGTGCAAACATGTAATTCAGTATTTCGCGCACTGCAGAGGGAGTACTTGGTTGAGCAATTTTCACCGCATCAGCAATTGCGCCGCCCCAATCAAATGCAAAGTAAACCCCGAGCGAAATCAGCGTTCCAAAGATTGCTCCAAATGTTCCGCGCTCCCGAACATGAAACCAAAACGATTTTACTTTGATCGTGGAAACAGCGCCGAAACTTTGGAAGAACATGTTCAATCCATAGAGCACGGAGAACGCCACCACCAGATTGACTTTGAGCGCGCCGTTGAGAAAGAGATACAGCACGCCCGCCATCGCGGCGTTCATAATGCTCGAACCAATGGCACCCACAAGAATTCCGCGCTTGCCTCCCACGCGATCCACGAGCGGACCAATAAAGAAAAGCGAAACGGCGTACACCGTGAAGCCCACACCGCCGATGATTCCAAAATCCTCCTTGGTCATCAGGTCGCCTAATGCGCCCTTTGCAACCACCAAGTTGTAACGTCCCATATACAAAAACGCATATGTCATTCCAAGCGGGAACCAATTCACAAACCGACGCAGCATAAATTTCCGCGTGTGATGCAGTGGATTGGTCAAAAAATACAGAACAATGATGTACGTCAAGGCCAAGCTGACAAGAAAGAGTTGCATAGGGTCCTTTGTTCTGGATTAAATCAGGACAAATTGATTCTTGATTTCGGGCAATTGTGATTGTTGGATCAAATGAATTTTTGCAGCAGCAGAATATGGGGAGCGTATCCAATGCATTCCCAGGGGGATGCGTGGTCAGATTACTGATTTGCCACCTCTCGCAATTTGGAACTCTACCCCTTGCGCCTTGGGGCGTTGTGCGAGAGTTTGCGCAACCCCATCGGATGCGGCATCCATAGGCAGATTGAACCTCCCCAGAATTCCTGATCATTCACAATCGTCGAGTTTGATCTCGCATGAAGAAGCGAGTCGCTGGGAATCATTCTTCATTACTCCGCGTTCATTCACACCATTCATAGTTGGGTTGCAAGTGCCCGTCGTGCAACTGGCGGCCTGACTATGCCAACATGCCAGCGATCCAGTCGCATGACTTGGCAAACTTGAAGCCCCGCACCAAATACCAGGAATCAAATTCTCAAATCGCGCGTGATTTTTGAATGGCTGGTTCACTTTCACCATGCGAAATTAAAGACTTGTGCGCATACAATGGTCCTCGCATTGTCACCTCGATCCGCATCTAGACTTGATTGACTATGAAGCGCAAGCCGATCATCGTTCTGTCGATTGTGACTGCGCTGATTCTTTCGGTTCCACTTATAGCGATGCAGTTCTCGAAGGAAGTGAACTGGAGCGTGATGGACTTCGTGGTTGCCGCCATATTGATCATGGGTAGTGGCCTCGCAATTGACTTCACTGCGAGAAGGTCTCGCAACATCACGTTCAAACTCGGCGTTGTTGGAGCCGTCGGTACGTGCCTTTTTCTGACATGGATAAATCTTGCAGTCGGCATCATCGGCAATGAAGACAACCCTGCAAATCTGATGTATTCGACGGTGATTCTAATCTGCATTGTTGGAGTCATCGGGTCTGGATTTCAGCCACGCGGGATGTCCTACGCGCTCTTCGCAACTGCGATCGCTCAATTCTTAGTTCCCGTGATCGCAGTCTTGATCTGGCACCCGCCGCTTGACGACGGTCTTATCAAGACATTCGTTTTGAACACAAACATTGCTGTGCTCTTTGTTGGCTCAGGGATTTTATTTCGTCGAGCAAGCGTTACTTCGCCTGATGATTCCACGATTCCGTGCACACCGAAATGAGCAAGTACTCCATTGCGCACGACTCGCATCACGTCTCAAACCCGACAATCCAGAGCACCAAACAAAGCGTCGCAACTCACTCTCTCACGATGTTGCGGAGTTCCAGAGTGGCCGACTGATATCAGACGACTTACCCATCCATATTTTTCAGTATGTTGACCTCGATTTCTCTGTTGAGCATCCGCATCGCTGGCGTCAACGACATCGGCGAGCCACGTCAATCTTGGGACTGGGATGAACCTGTGGATTCGTCGTGAAGTGACCCAAAATATCGAACAACGCTCTCTACGCAAATGCAGAAAAGCCCTTAAATTGAAAAATTTTTGTCTGCAAAATTTGACGAACTGTTTGTTGGGGTTACATTTATGCCAAACATAGGTCCAAAACCCGTGTTTCGTTCTACCCCCATCATTAGACACATTCACAGCACTCCTTCTAGCCGAAAGATTTTTCTACATGATCCGCTCACTACTTACCGTTGCATCTGCAGTTTTAGTTGTTGGAACCCTTACAACTTCTGCAGATGCAGTGACTGTGTATCTTCGCACTAGCGTCACTGCTTCTGGCTCCACTGAGTTATATAGCTACCCGTCGCTCCCTGATCTGGCCGCCAACACAAACGCACAGCTATTGGGGGAAACCACCACACTTAAGCCTACAGACGGTTTCTGGACTGACGGTCTCCACGTCTACAAGACCACCAAGACCGCGGACATAAATTACAACAATGCTTTTGTCAGATACGCAAACACATTTGATCTTGCTACGAACACCAACGGAACAGTCCTCCCATTTAATGGTCGGGGTATGTATCACAATGAGGAAGTTGTCGCTAGGACTGGAGATGGCGGTAACGGGACCCCTTGGTTTTTCCGAACCAATGGTGGAGATGGCGGTGTAGGTGATGGTCTTCAAGATGGACTGACCGCATCGAATTCCTTTTCAGATTTGTTGAATAACGTCTTCTTCTATCAGAGTGGTTTCACTGGCGGCACGCAGAACGCCGGGAACAAGTATTGGGGTGGTGGCGGAATCGACAATTCCCCCAGGTGCTACAGTACCGTGGTCGTCAAAGGTGTAGTGACGGCATTCAGGGTTTACCTTATTGGTAACGATATGTTCAACAACAACCCAAGTGAAGTCATAACTAGCACTGCTGGTTATGGCGTTGATGATCACTTCATTATGATCGATTCGTCATTGGTTGGGGCTCCACCGCCACCTGCAACGTGTCCTGGTGACATCGACGGGGACGGAGTGGTCGCCGGTGCCGACTTGGCTGCACTTCTATCCAATTGGGGCGTCTGTCCGCAACCTTAAACTGGTGGGATTCACAATTTTGAATTCACAAGTTCGAATTCACAAGTTCGAATTCATTTTGCGCGCGCAGAAAGTCCATCGGACTCCTGCGCGCTTTTTCATTTCGGCGCAATTTATAAAGTCGAATGTGCATTTTCTCAATTATTTAAAAATTGTTGGCTCCAAAATTTGACTAGGATGTTTTTGGCATTAGTTTAAGAGTGGAGAATCAGGAAGAAGGGGCGTGTTTCATTTTCTTACGCGTCATTCCACGCCTTCACAGGCCTCCTTCCACGAAAGGTTTTTCCAAATGATTCGTTCCTTACTCTCCGTTACCTTTTCAGCGTTAGTTGTTGCTGCTTTTTCAACTTCTGCGGATGCTGCGCAGGTCTGGGTTCGTTCTACAAACCTTGGTGGCGGTTTCACCGAGTCGTTTACCTACGGTTCGCTTACCCAAATGGCCTCCAACACGGGCGGTCAAAGCTTGGGTGTAACAAACACAATTAATTATCAGGATGGAATTTGGACTGACGGTAACCACGTCTATAAAACCACGCGTACCGATCTCAGCGCGAACTACAACAACGCCTTAATCAAGTACACAAGTCTTTATAACTTGGCCGCGAACATTGGTGGCGAAACGCTCCTTTTCAATGGTCGGGGTATGTACTTCAATGAGGATGTCGTAGCCAGGACCGGAGATGGCGGCGGTGGGACCAATTGGTTCTTCCGAAGCAATGGTGGAGATGGGTTCGAAAACGCGGGCAACCAAGATGGTTTCGCCGCGAATGACGGCTTTACCAATATGCTGAATAACAGCCCCTTTTTTACTAGTGGTTTCGCTGGCGGCCTTCAGAACGGCGCGAACAAGTACTGGGGTAATGCTGGAATCGATAACAGCGCAGTGTGTTACAACTCAGTAGTCGTGAATGGTGTAGTAACAGCATTCCGAACCTACGCGAGAGGTAACGATATGTTTAACAACGATCCCAGTTTAACTCTCTCGAGCTTTGCTTACTCGGACTCGGACCGCTTCATGACGATTGATTCGTCAATGATCCCAGCTCCTGGCGCCATCGCACTACTCGCCATCGCTGGCGTGGGTGTCAAGCGCCGTCGTCGCGCCTGATCGCCACTCGCGCAAGCGATTGGATTCACTCAAGTTTTTATAAACGCCCCGGCCTTGCGCTGGGGCGTTTTCAATTGAGTATCGAGACATTTGCACTTGGTTACTGCGCAGTTAGACTAAATGTGGAACCACCACTTCACAGTGAACTTGTCGGCCGTCTGTCCGCGACATTTGAAATGCGAGTTCCCTGAATTGATTTTCCCGATGTCACTCGCATGGGCTCTTGCCATCCTCCTCGCTACTGCATCCTCTGCGTCGCCTGAACACGACGGCGCCGATTGGATGGCGGCGATCCCTAACAGTTGGAGGCTCGGATCATTTTCGATTCCTGGTACTCACGACACTTGCGCACTGCACGAGACAGTACCGAACACAGCGCGTTGCCAATCGATGACTCTCGCCGAGCAACTCAACGCTGGCTTGCGTTACCTCGATATCCGATGCAGACATATGAAGGATCGATTCGTGATTTATCATGGAATCGAGTACCAGCACTTTTCCTTTGAGCAGGTGCTCCAGACGGTGAATTCTTTTCTTGATGCTCATCCCTCAGAGACAATTATTTTGTCGGTGAACGAGGAGCATAAACCCAGCAAAGTAACGCGCAATTTTTGGGAGACTTTCGAGTGGTACTACGCTCAAAATCCCGCGCGTTGGCATATAGGAGAAGTACTGCCGGAGCTCGGTTCTGTGCGTGGAAAAATTGTCCTGCTCAGGCGGTTCAACACTGCAGGCAGTATTCGTGGGCTTGATGCCGCTACGAACTGGTCGAACAACCATCCTGGCATTTTGCGCGTCGGCACGCAGTTCAGTATTCAGGACTGGTATTTTTTGCCTGACCTCGAGCCCGTCTCGGTCAACGCGAAGTGGGCGCTTGCGAAAGATCTTTTTACAGAAGCGACCAGCGAAGCCGCACAGCCTCCACGGATGAGTGTGAATCACATGAGCGGTTTTCGCATGATGTTCGGTTCTATCCCCACGGGCTTGACTCAGCTTGCGGATGATTTGCGGGACAGACTGAGACTCCAGTTCCTCGCGGAGCCACATTGCCACGGCGGTACGGTGCTCCTTGACTTTGCGACTCCAGAAGTTGTGCAACTCATTTATCGTTCGAGTATTCCCAGATCGGGCGACAGCGATGTTGATGGTGTGCCCGATGCGCAAGAAGTATCTGCGGGCACTGATCCATTTACTCGCGATAGTGATCGCGACGGTACGACCAATAGCGATGAGGCCGCGGCAGGCACCAATCCGCTCGATCCATTGTCGAATCCCGCACCGTGGATCGAAGAGAACGCCTTTGGCGCAATCATCGCCTGGAACGCGCAACAGCAGCAGACATATTGTGTGGAGGTCTGTGGGATCGATCCGGTCACGCGCGCTTTCATCGATTGGCATTCTGTTACTGCGGAAACTTCGTGCGGGATCGCTTCAGTCTTTGCGCCTCTAGGCAGCGACGGCACACCGCTGCCTCCACATCTGCGGCGTTGGCGGATTGTGGCGGAGTAGTAGGGGCGTCTGATTTACGGACTCTTCACGCCGCTGATAGACACATTGTGTAGAAAGTTTCATTAATTATTTCGCATCGTGGCATTTACGAGTTATTATTTGCTTATGCAGGGCTTTAGAAACTTTTTGTTGTGCGCTGTCCTGCCTCTTTGCATCAACTCAGTTGGTGCTGCTCAGGGAACTGGCCCGTGTACCTCCGACATCGTGGAGAACTTTGGCACAACGGCTACTGGCACTTTCTTTAGTCAGGCACAGCCCGTCACGATCAACGCGGTCACTCGGCTTCGAGCAGTTCGCGATACTTTTCCCAACACTTGGGGTACGTGGCGATCTGCGCCGATAGCGGGCACCGTGAAAGAGTTCACCGCGAGCTTTCGATTCAGCATTAAAAACGGCAATGGCACTGCGGGAGACGGATTCTCTTTTCTTTGGGGTGACCTTTCAAATTCCACAGGAACCCGCATGTCGGGGGGCGAGGGGGGAATTCAAGCTTTCAATCAAGACGCAGCTGGGCTCAGTGTCGGCTTCGTCACATACCCCGGAGCAAGCGCAAACGGCATCAACGGGAAGTGGGGCGGAACCCAGTTCGTGTTCAAGCCTCTGTCCTTCGCGCAGGTGGCTTGGACGACCACCACATCGGCTGTCGACCGAACCAAAATGGCTGTTGCTACGGTGCATTGGTCCCGCACCACTGGCACGCGAGTCACAATCACCTTTCCAGGATCTACTTCAGCGTCCACCATATTCATCGATCAGGGCGCACAACAGTTGGCGAATATCGATCCAACTGGATGGTCGTTCGGAATCGCCGCACGCAACGGTTCGATTGACCACGACCTCTACATCGCAGAATTGCAGATCAACGCCATCGTAGATTGCCCGCCTCCAAGTCCGGCTGACATCAACGGCGATTGCGTCATCGACGGTAACGATCTCTCGAGTTTGCTTTCGGCTTGGGGGCCGTGCACGGCTTCGCCTTGCACTGGGGACATAAATAACAACGGTGCTGTGGAAGGAAGCGACCTTACGATGATGATCAGTGCTTGGGGTAATGTTGGTTGCGTTCCGCCAGTCGCCTCAGATCGACATCGAATGCGCCCAAAGGGGACAACCACTTCTCAGCAGGGGTTCTGGGAATACTTACCTGCTGGCTATGCCACTCGCAATGACTGGCCGCTATTGGTCTGCCTGCACGGCATCGGAGAGAATGGCAATGGATCGTCCGCCGAACTTCCACGGCTCAATGCTCACGGCCCTACTAAGTTAATCACTTCCAATCTTTGGCCCGTGGCCGCTTCCACAGCTGGAGATGCCTTCGTCGTTCTCTCTCCCCAGAACTCCAACGGTGGGTCAGGGGTGCCGCTGGGCTGTCACAGTGCTACTGACGTGAGCGCCTTTCTGCAGTGGGCTTCAGCCAACTACAACGTCGACCCCTCCCGCATCTATCTCACTGGGCTGAGCTGTGGCGCTATCGGTACCTGGGAATACATTCGCACGTTCAGCTCGAACTTGCTACCTGCGGCGTTTGTTCCTATCTGCGGCAATGGCATCAACGCGTTTAACGGGCTCGGTTGTCTCCTTGCTAAGCAGCCAATCTGGGCATTCCACGGTAGCGCGGATGCAACGATTCCCGTTTCAGGTTCAACCACTCCGATCACAGGTATGCAGAGCTGTTCTTCGCCGCCTGCGGTGGATGCGCGCATAACCGTTTATCCAGGTGTTGGGCACGACTCTTGGACGCAGACATACGACCTATCAGCGGGACACGACATCTACGCTTGGCTGCTCACGCACCGGCGAACGATTCCGTAATTTTCCGCTGGCTCTTTGCGAGCGAGTATCAGCAGGGCGGCCGATCGCTTGCAAGCATGCCCAATCAAAGTGTTGAACAATGAAAAGTATTTTTGATG
>Ga0208960_1001697_pt1 | contig 11540 bp, 6 predicted proteins | sample GreLakmeON33MSRF_FD_187703 | JGI IMG/M metagenome (GOLD analysis project Ga0208960, IMG submission 187703) | Freshwater lentic microbial communities from great Laurentian Lakes, MI, USA - Great Lakes metaG ON33MSRF (SPAdes) | ecosystem: Environmental > Aquatic > Freshwater > Lake | place: Great...
GCGGAGCCAACCGCCAGCACCGCTGCACAAAGCGGCGACCAAGTGGAAAAATGTCATGGATGACTTTTATCCGGAAGTGAGAGCTTTGCTGGAAGCCATGTGGGGACCAAGACGTGAATGGCCGCCAAGGCCACCAGGTACGCACAGGCTGCCATGATAAAAATCGGTTCGTAGCGACCTGTCTTCTGCAGAATCTCGCCCACCACCAACGCGATCAGCATGCCTCCAATGGAACCGGCCGTGCCGCCAATGCCCACGACAGAACCCACTGCCCGCTTTGGAAACAGATCCGAAGTGAGCGTGAAGAGATTTGCCGACCACCCCTGATGGGCCGCAGCAGCCAACGAAACCAACGCTACGGCTACCCAGAGATTCGTGGTTGTGGCGGCAAACCAAATCGGCACAACAGCCAATGCACACACCAGCATGGCTGTCTTGCGTGCGGCATTCGTCGACCAACCGCGCCAGAGCAAGTGCGACGAAAGCCATCCGCCCCCAACGCTCCCCACATCGGCCACGAGATAAATCGCCACCAGCGGAAGGCCCATTGTTTTTAGGTCAAGACCGTGGTTCCTCTTGAGGAAGTCGGGGACCCAGAAAAGATAGAGCCACCAGATCGGATCGGTGAGGAATTTGCCAATCGCAAAGGCCCACGTTTCGCGGTGAAGAAAGAGTTGACTCCACGCAACGCTTCCCGTGGGCTCCGGAGGATCGCTCTCTATCCAGCCAAGCTCCGCAGGATTCACGCGGGGATGGTGCTCCGGACTCCGGTACAACACCCACCACCAACCCACCCACACAAAACCCAGCAGGCCTGTGATCAGGAAAGCCATCTGCCAGCCATACTGCAACGTGATCCATGGCACCACGACAGGTGTCAGAAGGGCGCCGACATTCGTGCCCGAATTGAAAATGCCCGTCGCCAGCGCGCGTTCTTTTTTTGGAAACCACTCCGACACCGCCTTGATGGACGCCGGAAAATTTCCCGCCTCACCGAACCCCAGCACAAGCCGCGAGATCGCGAGGCCTGCTGTTGCTCCCCCTAGGAAAACGATCGCTGGCGGATCGATCGACACCGTAGGCATTCTGAGCCACGGCACCAGGTGAGCCGCCGCGTGCATCGTGGCTCCAATGCTCCACACCACCACAGCCAACACAAAGCCGCGCCGCACGCCAATCCGATCCATGATCCTTCCAGAGAGTAACAACCCGATGGCATACGCGGCCTGAAACGTGAACACGATCGACGCATAATCCCTCTCGTCGAATTGAAACTGCGACTGCAGCGTCGGCTTTAAGATGCCGATGACCTGCCGGTCGATGTAGTTGATCGCCGCAGCAGAAAAAAGCAGTCCGCAGATCACCCAACGAAATCGAGTTGGCCGCTGAAGCATTGCGTCGGATTGGATGGACACGAGCCACTCTCGATAGGTGCGTTTTTTGACAACCCCACTCTCATACGTTTCGCACGAGCAGAATAGGCCTGCTGCGACAGAAGCGAGGCCTGCACAGGCAAAAATTTTAAGAAAAAGCCCTACGAAAACAGAGGCTCGCAGTCGGGCCTCCGATCCGCTACTCTGACTTCCAGCAGAGCCCTTGCATTCGACCACCGCCGCCTACGATCTTGCAGCGTTGCCGTTGGACGTTGAGGCTTTATTCTCCGATAGCTCAATGGTAGAGCGAGCGGCTGTTAACCGCTAGGTTCTAGGTTCGAGTCCTAGTCGGAGAGCTATTTCTCACCGGAAAAATCCTCTGGGCTCAAGAGAGCCAACGCTCGGCCGAGAGAGCCAACGGAAACGCCCGATCAGGCGATCAGGCGATCAGGCGATCATGCACGCGGGCGTTTCCGGAATGCGTGGCGGGTGGCTTGCTTGAGCCGATGATTGCCTAAGCGATGATCTCCGAGATCGGCTCGACGTGTTCGACGCCCACGAGTTTCTGATCCAGGCCACCAAAAAAATAGCTCAGCCGGTTGGGATCAAAGCCCAGTTGTTTTAAGACCGTGGCATGCAGGCTCTTCACGTGAAAGCCCGTGCGGCCATCGTGTTCTGGCGCAATTGCCGCAGAGCCCAATTCATCGGTCTCGCCCACGCTCACGCCTCCCTTGATGCCACCGCCAGCCATCCACATCGTGAAGCCGTAGGCGTTGTGATCCCGGCCCGTACCCTCGGCATATTCGGCCGTGGGCTGCCGGCCGAATTCGCCCCCCCAAATCACCAGCGTGCTGTCCAGCAAACCCGATCGCTTCAAGTCGGTGAGCAGAGCCGCCACTGGCTGATCGGTGTTGCCCGCGTGGAAGTTGTGATTTTTTTCTAAATCGCCGTGCGCATCCCAGTTGTCGTCGTTGTGGGCGCCGCCCGAGTAGAGCTGGACAAACCGTACCCCTCGTTCCACCAATCGCCTCGCCAAGAGGCAACGCCTGCCGAAATCCGCCGTCCGAGGATTGTCGAGACCGTAGAGCTTCTGGGTGGCCGTAGTTTCCAGCGAGAGATCCACGGCCTCCGGCGCGTGCTCCTGCATCTTCCACGCCAGTTCGTAGGAGGCAATCCTGGCAGCCAGTTCGGTGTTGTCACCGCGGGGTAGCAGGTGCGCTGTGTTGGCCTCTCGCAGCGCGTCGAGCATCATGCGCTGCGCCTCGGGCGGCATATCATCCGGCGGGGCAAGATCCAGAATCGGCTCGCCTTTACTCCGCAACAGCGTGCCTTGATATGTTGCCGGCATGAATCCACTGGACCAGTTTTTGGCTCCAGAAATCGGGCCCCCTGTGGGATCCAGCATCACCACAAACCCCGGCAGATTCTCGTTCACACTGCCCAGACCGTAGTTGGCCCACGAGCCCAGGCAGGGCGAGCCGCTTTGAATCTTGCCTGAATTCATCTGCAACATGGCCGATCCGTGAATCGGCGAATCGGCCGTCATGGAGTGGAGGAATGCGATGTCATCGACGTGCTGAGCTACGTTTGGAAAGAGGTCTGATACCCATTTGCCACATTGCCCGTACTGTTTAAATTTCCACTTGGGCCCCACAACTCGGCCCTGACTTTTTTCGCCGCCCCGTCCCTTCGTCTTCACTTCAATCGTCTGGCCGTCCAGCGGATAGAGCTTCGGCTTGTAGTCGAACGTGTCGACATGGCTGGGGCCACCGTACATAAAGAGAAAGATCACGCTCTTGGCCTTGGGCGCAAAGTGCGGCAGCTTGGCTGCAAGCGGATTGAGAAACGCCGCAGGGCCGCCGGCCGCCTGTGCCTGCCCGGCAAAAAAGCCTTGGTCAAGCAAGCCAGCCAGCGCGAGGCCTGTAAACGACGCGCCTGCCTCCCAGAACAATTCGCGGCGTGTGCGCCCGCAAAACTGTCCGTGCGACAGATCGCGGTTTGTTTTTTTCAAGGCTTGTCTCCCGTTTGAATTTTTACGTGCTAATCCAGATAGGCAAATGCATTGAGATTGAAAACCATCAGGCAGTAGAGTTCCATCGCCCGGCTTGGGCTCACGCCATCCTGATCCTCGAGCCTGTCAACAAGCGCGACGCCCTGGGCCACCTCCTCGTCGCTGGCCGTGCGAGTCAGGCCCAACTCCAATGCCCGCCGAACCTGCGCGGCGATGTTGGCTCCGTTGGGGCCGCCCACCTCGCGGCGCACCCGAGCAGCAAACACACGGGCCTGCTGCTGGAGAAACATGCCGTTCATCATCCCCAAGGCCTGCGTTGGCTGCGTGGTGGCAAACCGCACCGGGCAACTGGTGTCGGTGTCGGCCACATCGAAATCGGCGAGGATCGGCGTGATCAGCGATCGCTTCACGTGGGCGTAAATGCTGCGGCGAGCCTGCTCCTCTGGCGGCGAACTGCCCCAGCCTTCGCCCGGCCTCGACTGCCCGGCCATGACGGCTTTGGGAATCTCTGGGTACACGCCAGGCCCATACATCTTGGGATTCAACGCGCCGCTGACAGCATGGATTGAATCGCGAATCTCTTCGGCCGTGAGCCGCCGCATATCAAATCGCCAGAGGGAATCGTTCAAGGGATCCTGCGCAAGGGCTTCTGGATTCCCCGTCGAAGCGGCTTGGTAGGTCTGCGACATGAGGATCATTTTGTGAAGGGATTTCAGCCGCCAGTTATTGGCCATCAATTCTGTGGCCAGCCAATCCAGCAACTGCGGATGCGTGGGTGGATCCCCCATCATCCCAAAGTTACTGGCACTTCGAACGATGCCTCGACCGAAGTGGTGCTGCCAGATGCGATTGGCGATCACGCGGGCTGGGAGCGGATTGTCGGCCGACACGAGCCAGCGAGCCAGCACCGTGCGGCGGCCAGTCGTTCGGGCGTTGGGGGCTGGTGTGGGAATCACCGGCACCTTGGCCTTGAGAATCGACAAAAACGCAGGCTCGACTTTGTTTTCCGGCTTCAGTTCGGCGTGCGGATTCCCTCTGAAGAGCACGAACGTGTCGGGGGCCTGCGGGCCACGTTCAGTCATGACGAGGGCCTTCTCCACCGGCACCTGCTCTTTTTTGAGCCTGTCGAGCAAGGCCACCTTCAGGTCGTATGCTTTCTTCCATTCCGCACCCAGCAGGCGTTGGCCATCCTCCCGAATCGCGTCGGCATCATTCCACTTTTTGTTTTTGTCGAGCTTTTTGTCGTGCTCAGCCGAGAGCGATCTGCCGGTGAACCCTGGCCCCGACCATGCCAGCGAGAGGCCTTGGCCATGCAAGCCTTGAAAATACTCGAGCTGGATTGGCAGACGGCCCTCCTTGAGCGACACCACGGCGGTTCTGGGATCGCCCTCTCCGTGAATGCCGTCGTATTGAACGACCACTCGCCCGTCGACTGTCAGCCGAGAGCCATCATCGGAATCCAACACGAAGGTGTAGTCGCCATCGGCGGGCACCTTCAAAAAGCCGTTAAAAACGTAGCCGAACGCATCCGGCCGCAACGATGTGGCAACGGTGATGTCGAAGCGATTGCCCGGCACCACCCCCACATCTTCCGGCTTGAGCTCGTCGAATGCGGGCAAGGTCGTCCACGAATCGCGAAAAAAACGAAACTGGAGATCGTCCAGATCGCTGGCCACCACATCCCCCGCTTCAGTGCGTTCCCACTTCAGACGGAATAACGCTTCCTCATCGCGCACAGCCTTCTGTGCGGCGTTGCGGCGGAGAGTGAGGTCGGCCACGGCTGCCTCATAGGCCTTCTCGGCGTTGGCATCGGCGAAAATCGGGCGTTCGATCTGTTCCCCACCTGTGCCCATCGGCGTCATATTGTGAAAGAAAGAGAGCAGGCTGTAGTAGTCTTTCTGGAGAATTGGATCGATCTTGTGGTCGTGGCAACGGGCACAGTTGACCGTGAGGCCAAGGAATGTCTGCCCCGTTGTCGCCACGATGTCATCCAACGCGTCATAGCGGGCCTGTGCTTTATCCGCTGGCTCGTCGTCCCAGAGCCCCAGTCGGTAATAGCCCGTGGCAATCAAGGCATCGGACGTTGGGCTGGGAATTTCATCGCCGGCGATCTGTTCGATCACGAATTGGTCGTACGGTTTGTCGTCGTTGAAAGAGCGGATGCAATAATCGCGATACCGCCACGCGTGCGGCTTGTTGCCGTCTCGCTCAAAGCTGTTGGTGTCGGCGTACCGCACCAGATCCAGCCAGTGCCTAGCCCACTGTTCGCCGTAGTGTGATGATGCCAGCAGTCGGTCGACGGCCTTCTCCCACGCGCCAGGAGATTCGTCTGCCAGAAAGTCTCGAAGTTCGCCCTGCGTGGGGGGCAACCCTGTGACGCTATACGTGGCCCGCCGCAGCAACATCGTTTTCTGAGCGGGCACAGGCGGTTTGAGGCCGGCTACAGCAAGACCCGCTCGCACAAAAACATCAATTGGATTGACGGCTGTATCGCTGGCGGTGGCAACCACTTGAATGCCCGCAGCAGGAGCCTCGTTCCCATCGGGCAATGCCGGCCGCACCAGCGGCCGAAACGCCCAGTGTTCCTTCCAGTGTGCTCCTGCTGCTATCCAGCGTTGGATCGCATTGACTTGTGACGAAGTGAGCCTCGCCCCCTCGGGCGGCATCTGAATATCGGGATCGGTCGAAAGAATTCTTTCCAGCATCAGACTCGAGTCGATGCTGCCAGGCACGATGGCGTGGCCGCCGCTGTCGAGTTCAGCAGTGGCTCCTGCCCGCTCGTCGAGTCGCAAGCCGCCCTCCTGCGTTGTGGGGCCATGGCACGCAAAGCATCGCTTGGCCAAAAGCGGCACAATCTCTTTGGCAAAATCGACGCCAGCGACGACCGCCGTGGCTGGATTCTCAGCCGCAATGGCCACTGTCACACCGAGCAGAACGATCGCCCCTGCGACAAAGGCTCGGCAGCCTTGACGCTGACTACCCGACGGGAACCAGTGCCATCGCTTTGGTTCTCTCTGGAAGCCTGTCTTTGGAGAGCCCATACAGCCTCTGTCAGAACACCACCAAGGAAGCCAGTTCGTTCTCATCCGTGAGGCTACCATTCGATGATCTGAATTCTATGTTTATCGGGTATTATAGTTCCTCAATGGGCTTTACAAAGCTCTTTGACGGACATATCATAAATTGCTATGGCAGTTTCGGTAGAAAATCGTATCGGATCACCTCTGCTGCGTTTGATAAACGAACGCAGGATCTTGGAATTAATTCAGCACCTCGGTTCGGTGTCCCGGGCTGGCCTCACGCGGGCATCTGGTATGACAGCCCCCACGGTTTCCAAGGCTGTTGATTCGTTGCTCAAACGAGGCCTGCTCGAAGAATCGGACCCAATCGATCAAGCCTTGGGGCGGCCTGGCCGCTTGGTGCGGTTGGCATCCGAATCGGCAACTGTGTTAGGGGTGGTGGTCGATCTTGGCAACTGTTGCGTCGTGGCCTCGGGCCTCGACGGCAACGTCACCGAAGCGAAGACAGAACGTTTTGAGACTCCCGATACGTATGCCGCCCTGCTGGACAACCTCGAAGCACACTGCCGCCGCCTGATGGCTGCCACGACGGGAACCATCCGCGGGGCCTGCGTCAGCGTGCCAGGATTGGTGAACGAACGGTTGCAGGAGATTGTGTTTTCTCCAAATCTTCATCTGCTCAACAGCCGCAACCCGGCCCGCGATTTAGAAAAACGTCTTGGAATCCACTGCGTCCTGCTGCACAAGACCTCCGCGCTCTGTTTGAGCGAGCGAATGTATGGCAGCGCAAAAGGCCTTCGCGATTTTGCGATGCTCGACGTGAGTACGGGGTTTGGGTTGGGGGTTATGAGCGGCGGCCACTTGCTCTCTGGTCACAGCGGCATGGCAGGCGAATTGGGGCACCTCACAGTCGACCCCAATGGCATTCGCTGTGGCTGCGGCAATCGCGGTTGCCTCGAAACGCTCGCCACGGATTCGGCACTCGTGCGTCTGGTTGCAGAGCAGCTTGGCCGGCCTACAACGCTCCAAGAAGTGGCTGATTTGATCCGCAACCGAAACAGCCAGTGCGAGGCTGCGGTGAACGTGGTGTCAGAGTATCTGGCGATCGGGATAGCCGCCGTGATCAATCTGTTTAACCCCACCTCACTCTTTTTGCACAGCACGCTTTTGGTGGACTCCGAGGATCGCTTTGCGATGGTGCTGGATCGGGTGCGGCAACGCACGCTCACTCCATCCCTAGCCGATTGCAAGATCGTGCCAAACACGTCGAGCAAGCGGCAGGCCGCAATCGCCGGCATCATCCACCATCTGATCAATACGTGGGCACCGTCTGTACGGTAACACAGTTGGCTCACAAGCAACTCTCTTTTGAATAGCCCATTTTTATAACAGGATTTTCTTCCATGGCTGTTGATTCTCCGCACCGCTGTTTTTCGCTCGCCGGCCGTGTGGCCCTCGTCACGGGCTCCTCTGCTGGCTTGGGCCGAGCTACGGCCAAGTGCCTGGGCCTCGCCGGTGCGAAAGTGGCGATGAACTATGCCAACGCCTCAGCCCGCGCCGAAGAGGCTCGCGCCGAACTCCGCAGTGCTGGCATCGCTGCAGAAATGTTCAGGGCCGATGTCACCAGCGAATCCGATGTAGACGCGATGTTCACGTCGATTGAAAAATCCCTTGGGCCTGTGGATATCATCGTGGTCAACGCTACCCCTTCGCAGCCGCTGAAGCCGATCGAGGAATATGACTGGGCCTTTTATCAGCAGATGCTCGACTTTTTCGTGAAGAGCCCGTTTCTCTTGGCCCGCCGCGGTCTGCCCGGCATGAAGCAACGCCGGCACGGTCGGCTGATCAACATCACAAGCGAAGTTTTCGCGCTGGGAGTCTCTCCGTTCTCCGCCTACGTGGCGGCCAAGGGCGGCCAGATCGGATGGTCTCGCAGCATGAGCCGCGAACTCGCTCCCGACGGCATCACAGTCAATATGATCGCCCCGGGTTGGATTCCTGTGGAGCGGCACAACGGCGATCCGCAGAGCGAAAAAGATGACTACTTTGCAACGATTCCTGTGGGCCGATGGGGGAAGCCCGAAGAAGTCGGCTGGGCGGCGGCCTATCTGGCAAGCGACGAAGCAGCATTCGTGACGGGGCAGACTATCGCTGTCAACGGCGGCAAAACGTGCTGCTAGGCAGTGCCTTCGCAGCAGAACGCTTCTGTCAGACGTCGTAGTAGAGGCAGAACTCGTACGGATGCGGTCGCAATCGCATCGGGCCGATCTCTTTTTCCCGCTTGAAACGCAGCCACGTGGCAATCACGTCGTCGGTGAACACATCCCCACGCAGGAGAAAATCGTGGTCGTGCTCGAGGGCATCGAGCGACTCCTCCAGTGATCCTGGCGCCTTGGGTACCGTGGCCAATTCGTCCGGTGGCATGTCGTAGATGTCCCGATCCAGCGGCGGGCCGGGATGAATTTTGTTTTGGATGCCATCGATGACCGCCATGAGGATCGCCGAAAAAGCCAGGTAGGGATTGCAGCTTGGATCGGGGCAGCGAAACTCGATCCGCTTGGTCTTTGGGCTCGCCGAGTACATCGGGATCCGACAGCTCGCGGATCGGTTGCGCTGCGAGTAGGCGAGATTCACCGGCGCCTCATAGCCGGGCACCAGCCGCTTGTAGCTGTTGGTGGTGGGATTGGTGATCGCCAAGAGTGCCGGCGCGTGGCGGAGAATGCCACCCAAAGCATGCATCGCCATGTCGGAAAGCCCCGCGTAGCCCGTGCCAGCGAAGAGCGGGTGGCTATTTTTCCAGAGCGAGACGTGGGTGTGCATGCCTGATCCGTTGTCGCCGTAGATCGGCTTGGGCATAAACGTGACGGTTTTGCCGTGGCGGCGGGCAACGTTTTTCACAATGTATTTATAGAGACACATCTGATCGGCCATCTTGACGAGTTCTTGAAATCGCACGTCGATTTCGCACTGCCCGGCCGTGGCCACCTCGTGGTGCTGCGCCTCCACATCAATCCCGCACTGAATCATCGTCTGCATCATTTCGTTCCGCAGATCCATGAGTTGGTCTGCTGGCGGGCAAGGAAAATAGCCTTCTTTGTATCGCAGTTTATGGCCTAGGTTTGGTCCTTCCTTGCGGCCCCGATTCCACTCTGCTTCGCTGCTGTCGATGTGGAAGTAGCCCTCGTGGGCGTTCTGATCAAATCTCACATCGTCAAACACAAAAAACTCAGCCTCCGGCCCGATGAAGCAGGTGTCGGCGATGCCCGTACTCTTGAGGTACGTGGCCGCCTTGCGAGCCACATTGCGAGGGTCGCGAGAGTAATCCTCGCGAGTCATCGGATCCTGCACGTTACAGATCATCGAGAGCGTGGGAATCGTCGTGAACGGATCCACGACAGCCGTGTCGGGCACAGGCACCAGCAGCATGTCGCTCTCGTTGATGGCCTGCCAGCCTCGGATGCTCGACCCATCAAAGCCCAAGCCGTCCTCAAAGACATCTTCCTCGAGCTTGCCGACTGGAATCGTGAAGTGCTGCCAGACGCCCAGAAAATCCACGAATCGCAAGTCGATCGCCTTCACTTCTTTTTCGCGACACATCGCGAGCACTTCACGGGGCTTCATAATCGATTGGCTCTCGAGAGAAGGAATGCGACGGGAGAAACTCTCTGGCTCTGCTCGGGGCAAAACGCAAACGACACCTGAAGGAACTCCTGCAACCTGTGCCGTGCGCCCGAGTGTAACGCACCGGTCGCATCAACCGCTCCTTGCGACTCCCGCTGCCCGAACGCATGGCTGCCACCCGGCTTTCCAACCGGAAAATGGCACCGCCCCGCAGCCCAGAGGTCTGGGTTAGAATAGATCGAGGTGCACTGCCTCGTTGTGCTCCACAATCATGACAATCATGACAGACAAAGCCATGCCAGCCATGCCAGGCCTCCCAGCCGCACAAGCCGCCGCCTGCAAGCGGGTTGGCTGGTGCGCCAAGTCCAGCATTGTGCGGTTCGGGCTATGCCTTCTCTGCTGGGCTGTGCCGATCGTCGCGAGTGCCAAAGAGCCGGCCGCGGGCGTGCCTCAAGAAGGAGAGGTGGCGTTTGAATCCAAGGTGCGGCCGCTGCTGGTGGCCAAGTGTCAAAGTTGCCACGGCGAAAAGTTGGCCGAGGCCGGGCTGCGGTTGGACAGTCGAAGGTCGGTGCTGATCGGGGGAGAATCGGGGGCTGTCGTCGTGCCGGGAGATACCGCCCAGGGCAAGTTGCTGGATGCTGTTCGGCATGTGGGACTTCTGGCGATGCCCCCCGACGATACACTTTCAGCCGACGATATTGCCACCTTGGAAAAGTGGATCGCGGCGGGTCTGCCGTGGAGCGGGCCTGGGGGCGATGCACCCGTGGACGCCGGCCCTGCGACTCACACTCCAGACCATCCGGCTGATATGGAGCAGCGGCTTGCAACATCGCTGGCAACCCACTGGGCCTTTACACCACCCCTGCGACACGTTGCTCCCGCAGTGCCGCTGTCGCCACTACACGCCTCGCCCACCACGGGGAGCAGGGCAGACTGGAACACATCCCCGATCGATCGGTTCATCGCGGGCCGAATCATTGCTGCTGGTCTTGAGCCGTCGCCGGAGGCTTCGCCTCGGGAACTCGTGCGCCGTTTATGGTTTGACCTGACTGGCCTGCCGCCTCCGGCCGACCAGGCCGATGCGTTTTGCGAGGCTCCCAGCCACGAAGCGTTTTGCGCGCTGACCGACAGGTTGCTAGCCACCCCCGAACATGCCGAACACTGGGCTAGGAAGTGGCTGGATCTGGCACGCTACGCCGATACGATGGGCTATGCCTTTGACAACCAAGACAGCCGCTATCCGTTTGCGTGGACGTATCGCGACTGGGTGGTGGCCGCCCTGTCGCGGGATCTCCCGTACAACCAATTCATCACGCTGCAGATTGCTGCCGATTGCATCCAACCGGCTGTGCCACAAGAGGATCTGGCGGCTCTGGGATTCCTGACTGTAGGCCGCACGTTTCTGGGCAACCAACACGACATCATCGACGACAGGATCGATCTTGTCACCCGCGGCCTGATGGGCCTTACCGTAGCGTGTGCCCGCTGCCACGACCACAAATACGAGCCAGTCAG
>Ga0208960_1001698_pt1 | contig 11539 bp, 11 predicted proteins | sample GreLakmeON33MSRF_FD_187703 | JGI IMG/M metagenome (GOLD analysis project Ga0208960, IMG submission 187703) | Freshwater lentic microbial communities from great Laurentian Lakes, MI, USA - Great Lakes metaG ON33MSRF (SPAdes) | ecosystem: Environmental > Aquatic > Freshwater > Lake | place: Great...
CACGACATCTGTTGACACTTGGCGCAACTCGGGCATAAGAGCAACGCTGTCGGTTCCCTGCAGCAAGTAGTTCGGATTTTTTCGTGCTGCAGTCATGATTGGCAGATCCATTTGAGTTCCAGCACGGTCGGCGCGCAGAGTAAAAATGCAGTGAACCACCATGAATGAGTTGTGCCTTGCAGTATCTAGCAAGTTGCCGACTCGGTCAGCAACGCCATCGGCAACCGCGTCTTGAAGTGCTCTAAAAGTAGCAAGATCGCCGCACACGCCTCGTTGCATCTCCATTGTGAGTATGGCAGTGGTGGAAGGGCTGAATCGACCGCTGATCTCCATACCCCTCACGGTAGTTGGTCGTTGTTCCCATAGATACTCTCGGGAAGATTTTTGCTACCGTTTTGATAGACGAAATATCTAGTTAAAGGAAAAGCCATGTCAAATAAGCCAATCGAATTAGGAACATTGCTCTTCACGATGGTTGAGCCACGCAAAGGTCATGAAGTGGCCTATAACAGATGGTACGAGACAGATCACTTTTATGGCGGATGTCTCGTTGGTGCTAATACATTTGCAGGAGATCGCTTTGTGGCGACGCGTGAACTAAAAAAATTGCGATATCCCGCAGAGACGCCGATGACTCCCGATCCACAAACTGGTTCGTACTTAGCGATCTACTGGGTGCTCAAAGGGTTCCATGATGAATGGAATCGCTGGAGTGTCGACACGGTGAAGAACTTGCATGCAACTGGTCGCATGTTTACCGAACGCGATCACATTCACACGTTGCTCTATAACCATGAATGGTCAATCCAAAACGGAGAACGCAACACCCCTGTAGAGCAAGCACTCGACAGAAACTTTAAGGGAATCATTATTAATGTCGGAGAACTTGCTCCGGGTAAAAGCCATGCAGATATAGAAGCGTGGACACGCGATGTCTGGGCGCCACGTGCGATGAGCAAGAAATGGGGACCTGAGTTGATTCTCAATTCGACTCCGTTGCCCTTGCTTGATGATGCACCACCAGATGTACCAAGAACTGCAAATGCCGATCGTCGATTTATGCAGATTCATTTTGTTGACCGTGACCCCAGAAAAGGATGGGACAAGGGATACGCAAAATACGGAGAAGCACTGAACGAAAGCGGAATCGCCACACATCTGTGGACTGCACCATTTATTCAAACTGTTTTTGGAACCGACAAATACACGGATCAATTGTGACATCAGTGTCTGACGACTTACACCAGTTCAGTGGCAAGCGAGTTCTTGTCACTGGTGTTACTGGTTGGGTAGCCGGACCAATCGCTGAGTCACTAGCCAATGCGGGTGCAGAAGTTTTTGGAGCAGCGCGTTTTCAAAAACCTGAACAGCGCACGCCGTTCGTTGCCAAGGGCGTGAATTGCGTGTCAATAGATCTTGAAAAAGGACTCCTTGACGAAGTGCCCACTGATCTTGACCTTGTGTTGCATTTTGCAGTTGCAAAGAGCAGCGATTTCGAACAGGCATTTGCCGCTAATGCAGACGGTAGTGCGATGCTGATGGAGACCGTGGCAGCAACGAGCGACAATTTGTCGGCGTTCTTGCACTGCTCGTCAACTGCGGTGTATGCACCACATAATCATGATCCGCGAGCAGAGACGGATCTACTAGGTGATAGCCATCGACCAATGCCCGGAATGCCGACCTACAGCATTTCTAAAATTGCCGGTGAAGTGTTGGTGCGATACACCGCTAAGCGCTTGGGTGTGCCAACGGTTGTTGCACGACTCAATGTTCCGTATGGCGACACATACGGCTGGATGCTGTTTCATTTAATGATGATGGAACGTGGCATCGCTGTTCCAGTTCATATCGACCAGCCAACGAGCTACACCCCAATTCACGCCGAGGACATAGCTCGTAGTCTTTCGTACTTACTTTCAGTCGCGTCTACGCCGGCAACGGTCATCAACTGGGGTGGAGACCAAGTCGTGAGCATCGAGGATTGGTGTCAAGAGATGGGACAACTCACGGGTCTTGTTCCAACATTTGCACCCACAACAGCAACTATCGCTGCAATTATTCCTGACCTTACAAAGTTGCATGCAACTGGTTTCCATTCATCTGTAGATTGGCGTGACGGTATTCGTCGTCTTGTTACAAATAACAGACCTGATTTACTAAAAGGATGATATGAAACTTGGTCTCACAATATTTGCAACCGATCAATCGATTGCGCTCACGGATCTAGCAATCGAAGCAGAAAATCGCGGATACATCAGTCTGTATCTGCCCGAGCACACGCACATCCCTTCGAGTCGCGCCACACCCGCGCCAACTGGGGGACCAGAATTACCGAACGAATATCTGCGCACTCTCGATCCAATGGTGGCACTTGGTGGTTGTGCCGCAGTCACGAAGAACTTATTACTCGGCAGCGGAGTGTCATTGGTAGCGCAACATGATCCAGTGAGTTATGCCAAAGAGTGGGCCACTCTCGACCACGTAAGTGGTGGTCGCGCAGTGATGGGCGTAGGTTTTGGCTGGAACAAAGAAGAAATGGCGCATCACGGTGTTGAATATTCAACTCGTCGTGACAAAGTACGAGAATATGTTCTGACAATGCAAGCTCTTTGGTCCCAAGAAGAGGCGTCATTTTCTGGCAAGTTCATCAACCTCGACCCAAGTTGGGCGTGGCCAAAGCCAATACAACAACCCCGTATTCGAACACTCGTTGGTGGCGCCGGTGGACCAAAAATATTTGCACACATTAGTGAGTGGGCGGATGGCTGGTTTCCCATTGGCGGATCCGGCGTCCGCGAGGCATTGCCCGCACTAACAGAAGCATGGAAAAAAGCCGGACGCGCTGGCTCGCCTGAAGTCGTACCGTTCGGAACATTGCCATCTGCAGAAAAATTGGCGTACTACGAAGAAATTGGTTGCACAGAAGTTGTACTTCGATTGCCTACGGCTGACCGTGATGAGGTGTTTCGAATTCTTGACAAATACGATGTTTATTTGTAACCAAGGCTGGTGTTACAAAATCATTTGAATCAGAAGGTCTTTGTGCATGATCAGATCCTCGGGATCATCTGGTTGAACTGCTTCACCGTAGGCGATTTGTCTTCCTGATGTTCGAATCGAGATAGCAGCAAATCGCATTGCGCCGTACACCTCGTACCAATGCAAATCACCGATGTCGAATCCACCTGCAGCCACATAGTCAGCGAGTACATCGGCAGGCAACATGAAATCAGGAAACCCAGTCATTCCGTAGTTGACTGCAAGATTTTGAAAAAAGCGATGCATAAACGACATCCAGCCAACATCGATTCCGGCAGGCCCGAGATTAACCATTTCCCAGTCAAGTACCGCAACAGGTACGGAGCGATTGTAAAGAATATTGCCGATGCGTGCATCACCCCAGGACAACACAGTGGGTCCAGGATTAGTAGGCATGTTTGCTTCGAGCCAGTCAAACGCAGCCTCGATGGTTGGGTAGACGATGTTATTGCGAGCCCAATCGTAATAATCACGTTGTTCTTGTAAGAGACGTTGCAGGGGATTGTTGCTGTGTGGCGCAGCAAATGAAGTGTCGGCTCCATCGAGTTGCATGGCATGTAGTTGAGCCAAGATATTGACGGAGTTTCGTTGGAGATCACGCAGTTCTGCTGGCGAGAAATCATCAAGGATGCTGCCACCAAAGGTGTAGGGCATCATGTCTGGTGGTGCATCACCGTTCACACGATCCATCACAAAGAATGGATCACCCAAGAGGTCTTCTGATTTTTCAATAAATCGAATTGTTGGGACGGGAACTTGAGAGCGAGCAGCAACGAGTTGCATGGCCTGCACTTGGGCGTCTAGGTCATAGACCGGAAACACGGGCCAGTCCTGCATGCTTGGGCGAATGCGCGCAACCATTGGCTCTACAAGACCATCATGATGCAAGGTAAATAAAATCGTTTCGCTGCTCATTCCGGTTCCGGTGGGAATGCCAACATCTTTGATTGAGCAGGGATGTTTGAACTTGTCGGTGAACCATGCCTCAAGTGAAGATGCAATATCTTGCGGGTTGCGTTTAGATGGAAGCGGCATGTCAGCGTACGTAGAGAATGTGCTCGAAGCGGTCAGCGATTCTCCAGCCGTCTTTGGTGCGCACGACTTTGTCTTGATACCAACCGTTGGCTTCCATGTACGTGGGTGTGTCACCAGGAATACGCATCACCATTTTGTACATTGACCGAACGCTTGCTGAATCGTTGCCCGTAAACGTGACGATTGCATTACTGGCTTGGCTTGACGTGACATCAAACATGCCAAATGTATTTTGTAACCATTCGGCAGCCTGAGCAGGTGTTCCGGCGATTCCGCCCGCTGTTGTGTAATCAGCATGACCATCTGGGGTGAATGTTGCCAACCATTCATCCCAGTTGCGGTCTAGCAAGGCAAATGAATACGCGTTGAGAAGTTCAATGATGAGTGCTCGATCTTCGGTTGGAGTGGTTGACATTGTTTCTCCTGACGTGTGGCCCAAGTGGGCACTTCAAATCTACTCAGCCCAACCGACTTCCAAGAATCGAGATGAACGACACCATTTCGCCTGGGTATCCACCCAAATTATGTGTCAGCGCCAAGGTGCGGTCTGTATTGATTTGTCTTTCTGGACCAGCCTCGCCACGCAACTGCAGCCATGCTTCAAACATCATCCGTAAACCAGATGCACCAACGGGATGACCAAAGGACTTGAGACCACCATCTGGGTTAACCGGAAGTTGTCCGTTGAGATCGAATCGACCATCGAGAATATCTTGCCATGCGGTTCCGCGTTCGCTAAACAGCAGATCTTCCATCAATACCAACTCGGTAATTGTGAAGCAATCATGCACTTCTGCGAGGGCGATTTCAGCACTCGGATTTGTGATTCCGGCCTGGGCATACGCGTCGACAGCACACGCTGCTATTTCTGGAAATGTGGTGTAGTCATATGTCGGGTCAGTGAGGCCAGATCCGTTGCCAGCCACAAATGAAAGTGCCTTGATGTAGAGGGGTTTATCTGTGTACTTGTGCGCATCTTGGGCGCGACACACGATTGCAGCAGCAGCACCATCAGCAACTCCAGCACAATCAAAGAGGCCAAGGTCACCGGCCATCTTGGGTGAATTCTTGATTGTGTCCATTGAAACTTCTTTACGAAACTGCGCACGGGAGTTGCGTGCGCCGTTGTAATGGTTTTTCCAGGCAACACGAGCAATGGCTTCGCGAAGTTCAGTCGCGTCGACTCCGAATTTGTTGGCGTATGCAGGTGCCACCATTGAAAACATTGCAGCAGCAGTCAGCGTGCGACCTGTTCCGTCATTGGGAGGGGGAGCTGCGTTGAGCCCTTGAAAACCGCTGTCCTTGGTTTTTTCTACTCCGAGAGCCATCGCGACGTCGTATGCACCACTCGCGACTGCATATGCAGCTTGGCGGAGTGCTTCGCTCCCTGTCGCACAATAATTTTCAACACGGGTGACGGGTTTGTTTTGCAATTGCAGTGGGCGAGCAAGAGTGATGCCACTCATTCCACCTTGTGCAGTGCCTAGCCAATACGCATCAACATCATCTTTGGCGATGCCTGCGGAGGAGTAGCACTCGTTGGCGGCGTTGACGATGAGGTCATCAAGTCCGAGGTTCCAGTGTTCGACAAAGTTGGTGCAACCCATGCCAATGATGGCGATTTGATCTTTGATGCCGTGCGATGCCATGAGGTCTCCGTTCGGTACACGCTATGAAGCGCGAACCAGTGTTGCTTTCCAGAAGTAATTGGGAATGTCATCAGTGACAGAAAGTCGACGGAAAGTCATGCGGACGCGACCACCAATGGCGATTTCTTCGGCATCGATATCGCATAGTTCGACCGGGAAACGACCACCACCGTCGAAGTCAACAACCGCAAAAACAATGGGCGGACTCGGTGAATACGCAAGTCGGTCAACGGTGAATGTGGCAATTGTTCCGAGAACATCAGCCATTGGGGCATCTTGCATGTTGTCAGTGCGTTGCCCGTCAGCAGATACGCGAAGTGGCGGCAGATGTACTGCACCTGTGGTTGTATCGCGCGATCCGACAAATCCAAATTTCCAGTTCTCACTGCGAGCGGATGCCGTAGCAGACACACGTTGGGGTTCGGGGCGACGTGGTGGTTCGATTGCCAACATTGTGCGCCAACTTAAGAAGCGACCATAAGAAACTGGCGCACCACGGGTTAATTGTTGAGCGACAGTGGTGTCGGGTTGCGCTTGGGGCAAATGTTTTGTCGTTCGGAAAAGCAAGACATCGGCGCCATCAGTAAGCGAAACCAATGCCACAATTTGCCCCGGCTCAGATTGTTCGAGAAGAAGTGCCAAAAGCAGGCCGGGTTGTGCTGCTCCGGTTAACCCGATGACCGATGACAAGTTGTCAAGAACTTTTGTTGCACCAAGTTTGGCTGCGACCGTTGAGGAGATACGAGCGCTTGGCGATGAAACTGCGACTATTGCAACATCAGATGCTTGTATGCCAGCGTCCTGCAACGCTTGTTTCCATGCGCGTTGTCCAAGAGGCAAGTATGTTATTTCACTAAATTTTTCGTCCCATGTTTTTGTGCGCTGTGTTCCGGGAGCTCGCCAACGATCGATGAACTCTTCAGTTGCACTTGCTGCGCCGATAAATTCTGCAGCGAGCGGTGCGTGTGTGTCGTCACCGATGACGAATGCTGCTGCTGCGTCGCCACCATTTGCTTCTTCAGAACTGCCAGCAAGACCAGTACGAATATCTGCGCTCGCAACAACAGAGACTCCCTGCGACTGAAGTGCAAGGATGAGTCCGCCCATTGCACTACGAACACTGCTGCCAAGATCGATGGCAAGCGCTGTGTCGTCAAGGCGCAAGGCTGCGTGCACGACAGTTGCGTTGGTTTTGTCTGCATAGGTGGGACTGACCGAGGCAAAGAGTAATTGTGTTGGTGTTGCTGAGGCATGACGCAGAGCGATTCGGCCCGCCTCAACCGCCATCGTGGTGGAATCTTCGTCAAACGACGCAACGGTGCGTGTTCCTTTGCCACCGCCTTGGCCAATAAACGAGGAGATTCCCGCCTTGTCTAATCGACGGTACGGCAGGTACGCACCCCATGAAGAAATTCCTCGCACCCCGTAATCCTACGACTCCAACTGCGTCTGCCCCCCTGCAGAGGGGTGGCGGTGGGTTACGGTTTACACATGCAGTTAGGAGATATTGGCAACGCTGGAGCCGCCGCCGAGGGTAAACCCCTTGATGGCGTGCGCATTCTTGCCCTTGAGCAGATGCAGGCCCTTCCCTATGCAACGCAATTACTGGCGCGACTCGGAGCAGATGTCATCAAAGTAGAGCATCCAACTGGGGGTGATTTAGCGCGTGGGTCGTTGCCGGCAATGGTGCAGCCAGATGGCGGCAAGGCAGGGGCAACATTTTTACGCAACAATTTGAACAAGCGCTCAATCACGGTTGATCTAAAAAATCCTTTAGGTCGAGAACTGATTTTACAACTCGCTCCCAAGTTCGACATCGTGGCAGAAAATTTTAAAGGTGGTGCGCTCACTCGCATGGGACTCGGCTATGACGATATTCGCGCCGTGCATCCAGGAGTGGTGTATTTATCAGTGTCGGGCTTCGGAAATACTGTTGAGTCTCCGTATGGCTCATGGCCCGCTTACGCAGCAGTGGCAGAAGCAATGAGTGGAGTCTACGAATGGAAACGTCAACCAGATCAACCACCCTTTGTTAGCCCGGTCGGTGCTCTTGGAGACATCGGAACGGCATTGTTTGGCGTGATCGGCGTACTCGCTGCGTTACGTCATCGCGACAACACAGGACTCGGGCAGTATGTTGATATTTCGATGTTTGATGCAATGGTGTCGTTTGCTGATGTCGTGGTGAACTGGTGGTCAATGGGTGAACGACCAGAGCCTGGTGCTGGGCTGAAAATGATTATGGATGGTTTCTTGGCGAGTGATGGCTGGTTCATCGTGCAATGTGGGCGCGAACATGAGTTTGAAAAGTTTGTGACGGTGATTGGTGCGCCCGAATTAGCAACCGATCCGCGCTTTGCGACACGGCAAGGATGGCGAACGCATATTGACGTGATTAGACAAGCCGTGTTGGTGTGGGCAGCAGACAAGACGTCAATTCAGGCGTGTCATGCGCTCAGTAGTGCTGGTGTTGCCGCTGGGCCAGTGCTGAGTGCACAACAGTTAATGGACGACCCACATCTTGATGCTCGAAACATGCTGGTTCGCATGCCACGCACAGACGGCGTTGCGGATCCTGTTGTTGTGCCGGGTAATCCCGTAAAGATGACTGGGATGGCAGATGGTCCCGACACAATGCCCCCAATGTTGGGTCAGCACACAGACAGCGTTCTGACAACTGAATTAGGAATGAACGCTGATGACATTGCGCAACTGCGCAGTGCCGGAGTCATCCGCTAAGACAAGCACCTAGTCTTCAAGAGAAGTGATGTTGAGTTGGTCCAGAAGTTTGGTGCTGCGAAAAAACAGGATGATCGCAAGATAAATACAGGAGTCAACGACGATAACTGATCGAACACTAAACATGTCTCCAAAAAATCCGATTGCAAATGAGCCCAACGGGATGCCGCCCATGACTCCGAGCAAGTAAAAACTCATTGCTCGTCCACGCATGCGATCGGGCACGAGTCCTTGAATCAACGTGTTCAGTGCAACTGCCATTGTGAGATGAGCAATGCCGCTGATGAAATAACCCAGTAAACCGATCCAGTAAATACTGCTTGCCGCAATCATCGCTGTCGAGACGCAGTAGAGCACCAGACTCGTCATTACTGTTTGAGAACGCTTGAACCTGCCCACGCTTCTGGTGGCGTAGATACTGGCCAATGTTGAACCAACGCCGAGGGCTGTCATGAGGCCAGCATTGTCAGCGCTTGGATGATCAAACACTCGTACGGAGACGGCAGCAGACACGAACTGTAGTGATTGACCAAAGGCACTGCTGATGAAAGCCAAGATGACCGCCATTCGTAGCGGTAGATGACGCCATATGTAGGTAGCACCATTGATCATTGCTTGTTTTACTGTGAGATCTCGAGATGCCGTTGACCCGACGCGTGTTTTGACAACGAGCAAAACTCCGATGACCAAAATGTAAGTAGAAGCGTTGCACAATATTGCTGCGCCAGTCCCGAATGTACTGATAACGATTCCAGCCAGACCAGGCCCAATCATTCTGGCCACAGTGAATTGAACTGAGTTCAGGCGTACTGCACTGAGCATGTCTTCTTCTGGCACCAGCGATGGCACAAAGGCCTGCCATGTAGAGGCGCCATAGCCAGTAGCAATGCCGTTCAGAAACCCAATACCAACAATGCGCCAAGGTGTGAGTTGATCAACTGAATACAAGATGAAGAGAGAAAAACTTGCAGTCATCTGAACCGACTGGGTGATCAGTAGCATTTTTTTTCGGGAGAATCGATCTGCAATTACTCCAGCATGTGGCGTAAGAAGCACTGCTGGCAAAGATCCGATGAGAGATGAAAACCCAAGCCAGGTCGCTTGCCCCGTGAGATCAAATAAGAGAGCAGGGATTGCCACCATCTGCATCCATGCCGCACCATTGGAGATTGCTGCTGCAATAAAGAACCATCGAAAAGATTTGTGACGAAAAACGCTTGTCGATGTTTTTAACTGGGGATGTGCGGCAATATCTTGTGCCTCTAGTTCACCACTCAGGTCGTCAGTGCTCACAGGTCAGCAAACGGCATATCAAGATTGGGAACTTGTAGTCCACCATCAACTGCAAGAATCTGTCCAGTGACATAACTTGAAGCAGGGGACGCCAAGTACAGCACGGCTGCGGCGATGTCATCGGGTTGTCCGATTCGACGCATCGGAGTGCCACTCTCAAGAGCATTGCGAATGTCATCGTTGGTCATGACGATTGCCAATGCATCGGTGAGTATTGCTCCGGGGGCAACAGCATTGACTCGAATGCGCGGATTGAGTTCTGCTGCGAGTAGTCGAACAGAGTGATCTACGGCCGCTTTGACTGATCCGTACACCGCGTAGCCACGTCCGACCACGTGACCAACAGCAGATGAAATCATGATGATACTGCCACCATCAGTGGCCAACAGATGGGGCACTGCTGCTCGCGCCAATCGAAGTCCCGTTGTGACATTGCGTTCCCATGCATCTGCAAGAACTGCGTCTGTTGCCCGTAAAAATTGTCCTGGCATCGCGCCACCAACAACATTGACGACAATGTCAAGACGACCCATCTCGGCGACAGCCTGGTTAACTGCTGCTGTGACTGCGTCTGTGTCCATTGCATCGCACTGAATCGCAAGCGCGCGGCGCCCGCGATCACGGATCTGTTGGGCAACATCATCGATTTGGTCCTGTGAGCGTGCCAACACAACAACGTCTGCGCCAGCGTCAGCGAGGGCAAGTGCGCTTGCTGCACCGATACCGCGACCAGCCCCATTAAGTAATGCAACTTTTCCGTCAAGGCGAAATTTATCGAGCATGCTCATTGTGTTTTGCTTTCTTTAACTCATCCAACGCGACAAGGAATCAATCACACAGTTTGGCTTTTTGCCGCCATCTGTCTCGATGGTGATACGGATTGTTGTTTGCACGCCATTGGTGATGTCGGTGACGGCAATGAGTTCTGCACCCGCACGAATACGAGTGCCCACCACGACAGGAGCAGGAAATCTCACTGAGTCAGTGCCGTAATTGATACCCATAGACACGTCAGTCACCTCGACGATCTGGGGCAGGAACATATTAGAGAGTGACATTGTGAGATAGCCGTGAGCGATTGGCGCTCCGAACGGTCCGTTTTTGGCTTTGTCAACGTTTACATGGATCCATTGGTGATCACCAGTGGCATCGGCAAAAACATCTACTCGATCTTGAGTGATTTCAAGCCAATCGCTATAGCCGAGGTGCGTTCCGAGTGCAGAGCGTACGGCGTCAATGCCACGCAAGGTTGTGACAGCCATGACTATGCACCAAGATTCTTAAGCGTCATTTCGGCTTCGTCAATAATGCGCGCAATGAGTTCTGCACATGTTGGTAAGTCATTAATGAGGCCGACAACTTGCCCGCTCGCCATTACTCCGGATTCAATTTTGCCATCTACGAGTGATGCCTTTAGCAACATCGGGGTATTGGCAGCCATCAGCATTTGTGTATAGGTGAGTTCCATTGACTTGCGCATTGCAAGACCCTCACGCAACATGTCAGTTAGTTTTGCGCCAGTCAGTTTGCGAAACTTCAAAGCATTGATTGCTGCGCGTGGTAGTGCAGTCACACGACCACCAGCGCTCTCGAGATGATCTACAAGTTCGGTGCGCAGAACTCGGTGAGGTACGCCGTCGACCTCGGTCGTGACGACAGTTCCTTGAACATTTTTTGTGAGGTAATACTGCTTTACGGAATCCGGAACAGTGGAGTCACTTGTCAGCAAGAACCGTGTTCCCATTGCCACGGCATCTGCGCCGTAGGCGAGCGCAGCAACG
>Ga0208960_1001700_pt1 | contig 11530 bp, 11 predicted proteins | sample GreLakmeON33MSRF_FD_187703 | JGI IMG/M metagenome (GOLD analysis project Ga0208960, IMG submission 187703) | Freshwater lentic microbial communities from great Laurentian Lakes, MI, USA - Great Lakes metaG ON33MSRF (SPAdes) | ecosystem: Environmental > Aquatic > Freshwater > Lake | place: Great...
CCCTATGCCGAACAGCGCGAGAATTTAGAGGAAGGACAGTCGGTAGTGGTTTATGTATACTTAGATAAAGTAAGCAGAAGAATTGTTGGTTCTGCCAAGGTGGAAAAATTCCTCGATACTTATGCCTTAGATGTTGAAGAAGGCGACGAAGTAGATTTAATGGTATTTGGCAAAACGCCGCTGGGCTACAAAGCCATAGTGAACGGATTGCACACAGGAGTACTTTACAAAAACGAAGTATTTAAGCCTTTGCGCATTGGTGATCAAATGAAAGGCTTCATCAAAAAAATTCGCAAAGACGAGAAGATAGATTTGTCGCTAAGTAAAGTAGGCTTCGAACAATCCAAAGATTTAACCAACATCATCATCGCCAAATTGAAAGAAAACGGCGGTTTCCTTCGTGTTACCGATAAATCGAATCCCGATGTTATATATCAGCTCTTTGGCGAGAGTAAAAAAACTTTCAAAAAAGCAGTGGGCCATTTGTACAAACAAAGGTTGATTGATATTGAAGAAGAGGGGATACGATTGGTGAAGTAGTTTTCATACTCAGAGCGTCATTGCGAGGTACTCCGAAGCAAACTTATTGCGATTAGTGTTTTGCGATATAAGGTTGCTTCAATTTAGGGTACAAAATTTTCGCAATGACGCACTGGACTTGCTACATTTGACTGGACACTAAGTTAAGGGTAAATTTATTACCCTGTCTCGTCCTGAAATAGGTTTGCACTAAAATGTAAACGAAATGAAATATAGATCATCACAAAAAGAGAAAATTGTATCGGATTATTTAACGGGGGAACTTAGTTATCGTTGTATTTAGAGACAGCGCCCTCGTTTTATTCGAAAAACTTGGGCGCTGTCTCTAAATATTCTAAATATTTTGACATTATTGGGCGGCTGCAAGGGCACGCCCCTACGTGAAGAACTAGACTTGATACACTGCAAAATTTTTGGAGTCCATCTCCCTGCAGCCCACAAGGCAATTTCGCACCCCTCTTCTCTAAAAGGGATTGTGGTTAGTGTTCCCATTCCTGAAAATTTTAGGGTGTTGCGCTTTGTATTTCTGCGGTTAAATATCAATTCAAGAAATCAGAAACAGCAGGTAAAATTTCCAACAAGAAATAAACCATTGGAGCGGCCAACAATAAGCCATCGAAACGATCGAGAATACCGCCGTGGCCAGGTAAAATAGTGCCCGAATCTTTTACGTTTAAACTTCTTTTAAGCATTGATTCTACTAAATCTCCTAAGGTTCCAAATACAACAATGATGAGCGACATGATAATCCATTGGCACCAGCATTCATCAGAATTTAAGGAGAAAAGGTAGCCCACCAAAACAGCAATTAAGGCACCACCAATAAATCCTTCCCACGATTTTTTTGGAGAAATTCTTTCGAATAATTTGTGTTTTCCTAACCATGTTCCAAAGATATACGCACCCGTATCGTTAGCCCACAGCATAAAGAAAAAGGCAAATCCGATATCGAATTTTCTGCTCATCCATTCACTGGGTTCGCTAAAGTTGGCGATTAACAAATAACCAAAAGGAACAACTACATACAACACGCCTAAGATGGTGATTCCAATGTTCGAGAATGGATTTTCTCTGGCGCGATACAATTCATTAATGAAGAGTAAAGCGATGATGGGAATGGCTAAAATTAATACCAAAGTGAAGTTGTCGTCTTGCGCATAGGCCACAAAAGACAAGTAAGTGATGGCACTCAACAACAATCCGAAACCTACATTTGGTTTTATAGATGTGTTTTTAAAAAGCTTGTAGAATTCATTTACACCAATTAATGCAACAAGAGCAAATAGAGCAGAGAATGAAGCAAAACTATGCCACATGCACAAAAGCAAAACCAGCACGAATATCGCGCCGGTTATTGCTCTTTGTATCAAATTACTTTTCAATTAAAAATCTAAATTGATTTGTAATGGAGGTTGTTTTTTATTTTCGTCTTTGAAATCTTCCTCGTTTTTCTCCTCTTCAACAATTTCCTCTTTGTTTTCTTCTTCTTTTTTCTCTTCAGCAATAGGAGCGCTCATTGCATTTGCATTGCTTTCTGCCGCTACAATTACTTCTTCGGGTTTAATGATTTGAATTACATCGCTTTCATCATTTTCGTGCCCCGGCCTCGGACCAAAAATTTCTACTAAATCTTCTTTGAAAATAACTTCTTTTTCTAAAAGTTTGTTCGCCAATTTAGTTAACGATTCTTTGTGCTCAGTTAAAATTCTTTTCGCCTCTGTATAAGCTTCTTCTACCAATGCTCTTACTTCAAAATCAATCGTTTCTGCTGTTTTTTCGCTGTATGGTTTTCCAAAAGAAAATTCAGAACCTCCCGACGAATCGTAGTAAGATACATTTCCGATTTTATCGTTCAAGCCATAAATAACAATTAATGATGTAGCTTGTTTGGTTACTTTTTCTAAGTCGCTTAACGCACCTGTAGAAACTTCGCCAAAGATGATTTGTTCTGCTGCTCTACCACCCATTGCCGAACACATCTCATGAAAGATTTGTTCTTTGGTGGTTAATTGTCTTTCTTCTGGAAGATACCAAGCAGCGCCTAAAGAACGACCTCTAGGAACGATAGTCACTTTGAGCAAAGGAGAAGCATGTTCTTTAAACCAACTCACTGTTGCGTGACCAGCTTCATGATAGGCAATCGTTTCTTTTTCGTGTGGAGTGATAATTTTATTTTTCTTTTCCAAACCACCAATGATTCTATCCACAGCACTTAAGAAATCTTCTTTTCCTACCGTTTCTTTATTTGTTCTAGCAGCAATTAAGGCAGCTTCGTTGCAAATGTTAGCGATATCGGCACCAGAGAAGCCGGGAGTTTGGCGTGCTAAGAAATCAACATCTACCGTAGAATCAACCTTGATTGGTTTCAAGTGCACTTTGAAAATATCTTTACGCTCGTTTAAATCGGGCATATCAACATAAATCATTCTGTCGAATCGGCCAGCACGCATCAAAGCTCTATCCAAAATATCGGCACGGTTGGTAGCAGCCAAAACGATGATACCGCTGTTGGTGCCAAATCCATCCATCTCCGTTAGCAACTGATTCAATGTGTTTTCTCTTTCATCATTTGAACCTTGTGCAGCATTTTTACCACGCGCTCTGCCAATGGCGTCAATCTCATCGATGAAGATGATACATGGTGCTTTTTCTTTAGCCTGACGGAATAAATCTCTTACTCTTGAAGCACCAACACCCACAAACATTTCCACGAAATCAGATCCTGAAAGTGAGAAGAAAGGTACTTTGGCTTCACCTGCAACAGCCTTAGCCAATAATGTTTTACCAGTTCCTGGAGGTCCTACCAATAAGGCTCCTTTAGGAATTTTTGCACCCAGTTGTGTGTATTTTTTTGGTGCTTTAAGGAAGTCAACAATTTCTTTAATTTCTACTTTAGCTTCTTCCAAGCCGGCAACATTTTCGAAAGTAATTTCAACGTTCGTATCCTTATCGAAAAGCGTTGCACGCGATTTACCTATGTTGAATATTTGTCCGCCCGGCCCGCCGCCGCCACCCATTCTCTTCATCATGAACAACCAAAAAGCAATCAACAATACGATAGGCAACAACCAGCCAATTACCGATTCCCACATAGGTGCTTCACGGTTTTCATCGCTAATGTTTACTATGTGTTTGGCATCGGCCGTTTTGTTGTATTCGTCAATTTCTTTGCTGAATTGTTCGGGTGCAGAGATGTCGAAAACGAAATTCGGACCCACATGGTTTTTCTGTTTCAATAACGAAGAGTCGCCCGCTTTCTTAGCCAATGAATCTTTGTTTACAAAAACTTCAACCGAATAGTCTTCTGCCGATTTAACAACAGTTACTTTCTCAACAACCCCTTTGTTGAGGTACTTTTGCTGAAAATCTGAACGACTGATTTGTTGTGGCCCATCAGGTGTATTGAAGAATTGCCAAAACAAAAAGAAGGCGATCATGATGATGTAAACCCAATAGATGGGAAATCCGCCTTTAGGGCCTTTAGGAGCTTTTATTGTAGACATATTGTAAGAATATTGTTAGATCAATTTATTTAACTTTTACCGTTTTAGCATCGGCCCAAAGGTCTTCGATGTTGTACAACTCACGCGTAAACTGTTGAAAAACGTGCACAACTACGGTTACATAATCTAATAAAACCCATTCTCCGTTACTCACCCCTTCGCGTCTCCAAGGCATTTCACCCGTAGCTTTTTTTACTTCTTTTTCTACACCTTGCGCTACCGCAGAGCAGTGAGTGCTTGAGTTACCATGACAAATAATGAAGAAGTCGCAAGATGAATTACCAATTTCGCGCAAATCTAACACCACTATGTCTTCTCCTTTCACCTCTTGCATGCCGTGTACCACCAACTCCATCAATTTCTCTGCGGCAGAGCTTGCACTTGGTTTTTTAACTACTGTTAATTTGGCTTTTGGAGCGGCTTTGGTTTTTTTATCTGCTTTAGCTTTCGTTTCTTTAGGAGCATTTTTGGTTTTTGCCGCAGATTTTGGTGCTGCTTTTTTTACAGTGGTGGCAGGAGCTTTTTTAGCTACTACTTTTTTTGGCTTTTCGGTATTTACTTTTGACTTTGTTATCTTCTTCGCTGCTGCCATTAAAATGGATTTTATAATTTCACCCAAAAATAGGGAAATTTATCTATACTTTTTGCTAAGATTTTTTGCCTCCTATAAATTAACAAGGTTTATGAATCACAGGCTGTTTCAGAATGTTTTAGAGTATTATGAATTGGTATCTACCAATGCTGAAGCAAAACTGCTATTGCCCAATTTGAAGGGAACAAATTTTTTGGTTTGGGCGAAAAGGCAAACTGCAGGGCGCGGCCAAAGAGGAAATTACTGGTACTGCGGTGACGACAAAGATTTGGCCATGAGTTTTGTTTTTCATCCAAAACAGCTCAATGTTGATGAACAGTTTGTGTTGAATATGTTGGTATGCAATGCTGTGCAAGCTTATGTAGCGGGTAAAGTAGTAGGAAAAGTAGAGGTGAAATGGCCCAACGATATTTTGATTGATGGCAAAAAAGTATGCGGAATATTGATTGAAAATTCTTTGAGAGGAACAAAGGTAGAGAACGCTGTTATTGGCATTGGTTTGAACTTGAATTCATCTCAAATGCCAGCAGCTTTGCCAAAATCGACATCCGTTGTAATAGAAAACCCAAGTTTTTCTTCCACTCAAAAAGAGGAAGTTTATGAATTGAAAAAGTTCTTGGAAAAGGAATTAGAAGAAGAAAACTCAAGCGCGATTAAGCGCAAATATTTAGACCATTTGTTTGGATTTCAAAAGGTGAGGAAATATCTAAAAGGTGATATTGAATTCGAAGGGGTGATTACAGGGGTGAGTAACACCGGACTCATCAGCATTTTGTGTGCTGAAGGTGAAAAGCAGTTTGATTTTAAGGAGATAGCTTTTGTGTATTGAAATGGCCTCATCCCCGGCCCTTCTCCAAAAGAGAAGGGTGACTGTGTTTAAACAGTTCTTTTTAAGTAGTGGCTCCCTTCTCTTTTGGAGAAGGGCCGGGGATGAGGCCAATTTTGTTTAGTATTACTTCGCTTGAAAAACCTCTTGCAATTGATGCATGTTGTAGTTAAAAAACTGAGTTAAAGGAGCTTTAACCACCATTTCCATAAACATGTTAATATCGCCTTCAAAATCCATGTAAGCTTCGCAAGCAGCGTCGCCCACTGGAGTGATAATGCATTTCAAATCGAATTTTATAGGAGAGATATCTGTAGAAACCAAATGAACCAATTGAGGCGCTTCGCTACCTTGTAATTTCAAACCAATAGCTGCCATTTTCTTGATGCTAAAAGAGCATTGATCGCTGGTGCTTTGCCACTTCTCCACTTTATCTTGTGGTAACAATTGGTTGAAATTGTTAAGGTCTACCAAGAAATTAAAAACTGTTTCTGCCGAGGCAGAAATAATTTTTTTGTCGGTTTGAAGTGAGGTCATCCTAATGTTGTATCAGTTTCCCCCAATTTTCGGGGTCTTTTTTCCACGATTTCACCAAGGCTTGTTGCTCTTCGGTGATATATCCCGATTTTACTGCTTGTTGCAATAAAACATCGTAATCTGACAAAGTGATTAACTCACATTTTTCTTTTTCGAAAGCTTTATGCGCCACTTCGAAATCGTAGGTAAAAATCGCAGCCATTCCAAGAATTGTTGCCCCAGTTGCTTTTAAAGCTTCAACAGCTTTTAAGCTACTTTTACCGGTCGAGATTAAATCTTCAATAACAACAACCGATTGGCCTGATGTTACCACCCCTTCAATAATATTACCCAACCCGTGATCTTTTGGAGCCGCACGAACATAGGCGAAGGAAGTGCCCAAATCTTGAGCCACCAAAACACCTTGAGCAATCGCTCCTGTGGCAACACCAACGATTACGTCGGGTTTACCAAATTTATCTAAAATCGCACTGGCCAATTGCTGGCGGATATATGTTCTAATCTTAGGAAATGATAAAGTTACTCTGTTGTCGCAGTAAATTGGAGACTTCCAGCCCGATGCCCATGTGAAGGGGGAGTTAGGTTGAAGCTTTATTGCTTTGACTTGTAACAGATATTCTGCAACTTTGGCCGCTGTATCTTTATTGGAAATCATTCTGCAAATGTATAAAGTTTTTATTTACGGTCACCCTATCATTTTTTCAACAAAACGATTTTCAAAATTGAATTTAGTGCAATTCGATGGCGAAGATGATGATGCTAAACTCTTGAAAATCATTGAACACATGGAGGATAATGAGTTGGCGCCCGGTGTTGAAATCACATGTAAAAACCCCGAAAAGTTGTGGAAAAAATTTATAAAACAGTATAAAATTATTGAAGCGGCGGGTGGAGCTGTTATAAAAGACAAGAAGTTGTTGGCCATCTTTCGCTTAGGGAAATGGGATTTGCCAAAAGGTAAAATGGAAGAAGGAGAAAGCAGGGAAGAGACCGCCATTCGAGAGGTAGAGGAGGAGTGCGGCATTAGCGGCTTAAAAATAATTAAAGAGTTACCAACTGTTTACCACACTTATACCTTAAAAAGGAAACGTATTTTAAAGGTAACGTACTGGTTTGAAATGACTACCCATTGTGAAGGCGAATTAAAACCCCAAATTGAAGAAGATATTTCGGAAGTGAAATGGGTAGAAGATGTGAACGAGATTTTAGCGAATACCTACCCTTCTTTGGAAGAGATGATTTGCCAACTGCATTTAAAATGAGGACATCCACTGAATGAATGCCCTCCCCTTATTATTTCGCCAATAACTCCTTCACCAATCCCGAAATCACTTTGCCATCGGCCTTACCAGCCATTGCTTTGTTGGCAACACCCATTACTTTACCCATGTCGGCAGGCGAAGAAGCGCCCAATTGAGCAATTATTTTTTCTACTTCTGCGGTGATTTCTTCGGTAGTCATTTGTTGAGGCAAGTAAGCTTCAATCACAGATGCTTGAAAAGTTTCGTCTACAGCTAAGTCTTCGCGATTTTGAGAGATGTACAGCTCGGCAGTTTCTTTTCTTTGTTTCACCATTTTCAACAAAGCCTTGGTTTCGCTTTCGGTGGTGTGGCCTTCGGCAGAAGTTTTAAGTAAAAGAATTGCCGATTTAACAGCGCGCAATGCTTCTAGTTTCTTTGCTTCTCTAGCCAGCATCGCTGTTTTAATATCTGCGTTGATTTTTTCTTCTAAGTTCATGAGTGTAAAATTTATGAACCCAAATGTAGGTATTTCAATCTAAATTAAGCTGGTAAATTCCAGCCTCTTTTTCTCCCGATGTTTCGCAAGAAAAAAACGCTTTGTTTTTGTGTGTAAATGCAATGCCTTCTACTTGCCAAGATTTTTCATTTCCTATATGGAAATATTCCTGATTACCATGTAAGAATTTATCGTTTTCGAAATTTTTAAAGCGCCACACAAAAGGATTGTTTTTCATTGCCGAATAACCAATAAGTAGAACGGTGTTTTGAATGCTGTCGTAGGCGGCTCCAGCTATCTTTCCATCGGTGTAGAGTCGATGAATAGGAAGTGTTTCATGATTACCAGGTGTTTTTGGTATTTTGTACACCATACATTTTTTACCACCTCTGTTCATCGAGAAAATATAGAGGTAGTTGCCCAAGGCAATCATGGCTTCGCAATCGTAAGGGGTATATTCATCGTACATGTAGTTTTGCTGCATTTCATAACTAAAATTGATGGCTTCTGCATTCAGATGAACATCTTTTTTTGATGTAATATCTTTCTTCTTGATTTTTAGAATTCTAAGATTTTTTCTATCGCCGTAGTTGTTGCCAAAATCACCTACATAAATAAAATCATTATCGGCGCTAATTTCTTCCCAATCGATGTTTGGGTAGTTGTCTATAAAGACTTGTTGTTTGATCTTGCCATTTAAAGTGTCAATTTGGTAGAGACAAGCCAAACCTCCATTGTCGTTGATGGTCCATAGTTTTTTGTTGTCGTAAAGTAAACCCGATGACTCAAATATTTCTGCCGGAAGTGTGGAGATGTGTTTTGGTGTAAGCGATCTGTAGATTCTTTTTTTAGCGCTTTTATCGTGATTTGTTTCTGAGCAGAAATAAAGGGCGCACACCATCAATATCCATAAAGTAAATCTAATTTTATTAGCCATTTTTACCGCTCATTTTATGGTGAAATTAGTTTAAAAAGCAAGTGCGCAATTTCTTAATACCAATCTTAGTATTTAAGTAACACTAAGTTTACAATAAAGAAACATACTTATTTTATAAGAATAATTTGTTTCTACCCAACTTAATCAAATCGGCATTTTCCATTTGTTTTAATAGGCGCGATACTGCTGCAGTCGGCAGCAAACGATTTTAATTTTCGGCTTTGCTTTACCTGCTCATTAAACAAAGCATGAAAAATTGTAGTGCTATCCATTACGCTCTGCTCAAAGTAATTAAACTAATTTCGGGCGAAATGCCCACTCTGCCTGGGTAACCAACAAAACCTAAACCTCTGTTTACATAAATTTGTTGTTTCCCTTTTTCGTACAAGCCAGCCCATTGAGGATATCTCCATTGCACAGGCGAAAATTTAAAATATTTGTTTTCAATACCGAACTGCATTCCGTGGGTGTGGCCCGAAAAAGTGCAATCGATATTTGGATAATCTTTAATGATTTGCGCATCCCAATGCGATGGGTCGTGAGATAAAAGTAACTGCACAGAATCTTTGTCTACACCTTCATAAGCTTTAGCGATATCGCCATATTTAGCAAAGCGGCCATCGCCCCAATTTTCTACACCAATGATGCTTATTTTCTCGCCACCAATCTCTAACACTCTATTTTCATTCAAGAGCAAATCCCAGCCAGCATCTTTGTGAATTTTCTGCATCAAATCTTTGTTGTGTGCTTTGTTTTTTTCGTAATCGGGAGAATCAGGTTGGTAGAAATAATCGCCGTAATCGTGATTTCCTAAGATAGAAAATACCCCATATTTTGCTTTTAATTTTTTGAAAGTATCGGCATAAGGTATTGCTTCTTCTGTGATGTCGTTTACCAAATCTCCAGTAAAGAAAATAACATCGGGTTTCAACTCGTTAATCATGGCGTAAGCCTCTTCTAGCGGGTCGCAACTTAAAAAACTTCCTACATGCTGATCAGATATTTGAACGATTTTCAATCCTTCAAAATTTTTGGGAAGGTTCTTCAATTTCAAATCCACATAATGAATGGTGTAGTTGTAGCCGCCGCGCAACATTCCGTAAAAGAAGGTAGAAGCAAAAACACCAAAAGTACCAAGGGCGCCCATTTGCAAGAATTTCTTTCTGGTGATGCCGTCTTTCGTAGTTTCTTTATCGGCGGTTATTTTTGCTTTTGTCCAAATGAACAATCTCCGCAAATCGTCGGCAATAATCCAAAGGCAGCCAATCAATTTAGATAAATAAACAAACATGAAAGAGCCCCATAGATAAGTGCGCACGAAAATGCTGCTTTTTTGTCCGGTAAAATAGTTGTACGACCCAAACATGATAAACGCAAAAGATATGGCGCTCACGGCAAGATAAATAATCTTCCATTTCTTCGACAAACGCGATTTTATACCAAAGTAGAAGTAGATGTCGGCTGTGGTTAATATCGCCGCAATCATCAAAAAGAAGAGTATGAATTTGCTATGGTCCATTTTTCAGTTTTGCCAAAGATATTTTTTTAAAGTTTAAATAGCTATTGTGGGGAATGGAGTTTGGTTATTTTAACAAAAGAAGAAGTCGACTCTTTTGTTTAAGTCGACTTCTAATTAGTTTTTTAGCGACAAATAAAATACTATTTGATAATCAATTTTTTAACTATTACTTTATCTTCGGTTTTCAATTTGATATAGTACGTGCCGCTTACAAATGTCGAAATGTTTAATTGTATAACTTGATTTTCGAATTCGCCTGTTTTTTGAAAAATCAATTGTCCTATTGCGTTGGTAATATTAATGCTATGAATACTTAATTTACCACTTAAATAAATAGCGGTGAAATTATCGGCTGGATTAGGATAAATTTGCACATTTACTGCTGCCAATGAATTAACTTCTGTTATCAGGGTTTGGTTTGGAAAACAAAACGAAGTGATAGATGCTGAAATAACTCTGTTGCCGGCTTTATCTATTACGTTCGAGTCGAATAATCTAAATATGTAAGAGTAAGGAGATTTAATAACGCACGAATCATGACCCTGATTTAAAACAAAGTCCATAAAATAGATAGAATCACTCCCTGAGATGTTTGAAACATTGCCTAATTGCGAAATAAAGCTTGTTGTACTTAAATTCTTAACAGCCTCGTTGAAAACGATTTTATATCTAATATATTCGTGCAGTAAGGTATCGCATAATATTGGGGTAAATACTGCAAAAGGTGGGTTGTTGTCAAATAAAGTAGATGCAGTATCAGCGAAGTTACCAGGGTTAAATGCAATATCGGTATAGGTGCCTGCATCAACATATACTTTGACCAGTCCAGCTTTAGTTGCATTTACTTCTAATTTATAGGTAGTGTCATTAATTAATGTTAATGTTTTAATAGTTCCATTTTTGATCTTAACTGCACTATAAAAATCATATACTTTTTCAGAAACTTTTACATCGAAAACAACTGTAGTGTTTGTAATGTTTTTTTGTGCAATCAATTTCATAGTAGGAACAGTGTAGTCGTCTCCTTGATATTTAATGCCAATAGTGCTGTATGAATTGGTGTTTCCTGCGGCGTCACTAACTTTAGCGTTATATAAACGAACGTAAACCACGCCTGGAGCAATAGGATTTACAGTAAAATAGCAAGAGTCATTACTGTAGCTGTAACTTGCAAAAGTTGCGTTAATCAAAGTGATTTTTGTGGAGTCGAAATTAACTACGTGTTCGTTAAAAATAAGTGTAAACGGCATGACTTTGTCGCGCGTAAGACTTGCTGTTGTTGTGGTTAAAGTAAAAGTAGGAGCTGTGCCATCGTATTGGGTATGCTGAAACAGGGGAC
>Ga0208960_1001702_pt1 | contig 11524 bp, 6 predicted proteins | sample GreLakmeON33MSRF_FD_187703 | JGI IMG/M metagenome (GOLD analysis project Ga0208960, IMG submission 187703) | Freshwater lentic microbial communities from great Laurentian Lakes, MI, USA - Great Lakes metaG ON33MSRF (SPAdes) | ecosystem: Environmental > Aquatic > Freshwater > Lake | place: Great...
ATACTTATGCAGATAACACAGCACAAGATGATTTGGCTATTATTGCTTCGGTAGTTGGTTACAAAAGTGATGACCATGGGAACACCTTCCTAAGTGCTACAGATTTAAGTCTGACTTTAAACAACAATACAGGAACGATTGACAGCATTGAAAATATTGGATTAATTAGCAATAGAGCCGACCTCGATTTTTATCATTTCAACACCAATGGAGGTGCAGTTGATTTAACAATTGCTCCTACCTCGACTGTAAAAACGAATTTAGATATTGAGGTGAAAATTTATGATGGCAACAACACGCTTTTCGCAACACTCAATACGAGTCACGATGCCAACACAATAAATGGAGTAAACTACAATGCTAATCTAGCTGCTGGCGAATACTACTTCTCTGTTGATGGCGCTGGCACAGGTAATCCTGCAACAGGATGGAATGACTATTGTTCTATCGGACAGTTTTATATTTCAGGAACGATTGACAATACTAGTTTCACTACCAATAGCGTTGCGCTAAGTGCCGAAGATAACTTACAAGTTTACCCTAATCCGTTAAACAACTCAAACCATATTTATCTAAACAAAATAGTAAACAATGTTATGTTATTAGATAGCACCGGCAAATTAATCGCTCAAGACAGCAATTGTAGAAAACTACAAGTAAACAATGATTTATCGAATGGGGTTTACTTCTTACAAGTTACTTCAGTAGATGAAACAACTTCGATTAAAATCATTAAATAGCGAATACAACTAATACAAAGAGAAGCGACTGTTTTCGAAAGAAGACAGTCGTTTTTAATTAGGATCCACATCTACAATCACCCTACATTTCTTAAAAGGATCGGTAGTGTTAAACACATCCATTTTATGTTGAATAATTTCTTTCACTTTTGCGATGGGTAAAGTGCGCGGAACCTTTATTAAAATCTCTTTGATATATTCTCCGCGAATACGCGAAACGGCAGGGAATTCTGGTCCGAAAACATCCATATCAATCAATGCTGCACGAAGATGATCGGCCAAAAAGTTAGCTGAAGCATTGAGCAATTCAGCACTTGGATGTTTCACCGCTAAATTGATAAATCGAACAAAAGGAGGATAATGTAAATTGCGACGTTGAAGAATTTCTGATTGATACAAAGCTTCGTAATTGCTATCAATTACATACTGAATCACATTATGATTTGGATTGTAAGTTTGAATCACCACCTTCCCTCTTTTACTTTTTCTACCTGCTCTGCCACTCACTTGCGACATCAACTGATAGGCTCTTTCGTGTGCACGAAAATCGGGAAAATTCAACATTTGATCGGCATTTAAAACGCCCACCAAAGCAACATTATCAAAATCGAGTCCTTTAGAAATCATTTGAGTACCTACCAAAATATCGATGTTGTGGTCTTCAAAATCGGCAATGATTTGTTGGTATGAATTTTTGGCACGCGTGGTATCCCAATCCATTCTACCAATCTTCGCTTTCGGGAAAAACTGTTTGATATCCTCCTCAATTTTTTGAGTACCAAAACCCACCAACTCCAATTCTACACTTCCACAGGCATTGCAATTGATTCCTTTCTTTTCAGAATAGCCGCAATAATGGCACTTCAATAAGTTGGTAAACTTATGATACGTTAAACTAACATCACATTTGGTGCATTTTGGTATATGGCCGCATGTGCTGCACTCCTGCACTGGCGCAAAGCCTCTTCTGTTTTGAAAAAGAATTACCTGCTCTTTATTCTCCAAAGCCGTTTCCATATTTTGTAACAACAAAGAAGAGAAAATAGAAGTCATTAATTTCTTCTTTTTTTCTATTTGCACATTGGCACATAAAATCTCGGGCAACATCACACCACCATGCCTTTTCTCTAACTTCACCAATCCGTATTTTCCTTGAATGGCATTGTGATAAGATTCTATAGAAGGCGTTGCAGAACCCATCAATACTTTTGCTTTGAACTTAGAAGCCAGCACCACGGCCATATCTCGCGCATGATAACGTGGAGCGGGTTCTTGTTGCTTGAAACTTGCTTCATGCTCTTCATCAATAATGATAAGCGACAAATCTTTAAAAGGCATAAATAGTGAGGAGCGCGCGCCCAACACCACTTTGTATTCTCCGCTCAACACTTTATTCCACACCTCTACCCTTTCATTGTTACTGTACCGTGAATGGTAAATGCCTACTGCACCACCAAACACTTTTCTTAAACGCGTAATGATTTGCGTAGTAAGTGCAATTTCGGGTAAAAGATAGAGTACTTGTTTACCCAATTCAATTTGCTGTTGAATCAGCTGAATATAAATTTCTGTTTTGCCCGACCCCGTGATTCCATGAAGCAAAACCACATCGTTTTTTTCAAAATTTTCTTGAATTTCTTTTTCAGCTTGCACCTGAATTTCATTGAGGACTTTAGCACCTGAAAGTGCTTCATCGTGAGCAGATAATCGTCCGCTTTCCCTTTGTTCCTCCACTATCACTCCGCGTTTCATCAAAGATTGTAAAGCAGTGGGTGAAGCATTTTCCATCGCTAAAAATTTCTTTTTAGAAACAGTAAACGACTCTATATTTTTACCCGCCAGGGCTAAAAAGCGCATTAAGGTATCTTCTTGTTTGGCGGCACGAGAAAGAGATGCGAACAAATCTTTAAGAGCCGTTTCACCAAAATACTCTTTGCTTAGCGACAAATACATCTCCAACTTAGGCGTATATGTTTCGCGCAATTCCTCTTGAAAAAGAATGATTCCTCTTTCGAACAAAGATTTTAAAAGCGGATGAATGGTTTTGATACCTACTACTTGAGAAACTTCAGAATAACTTAATACATCGCGATAATTTAACGCTTCAACAATTAAATATTCTCTATCGCTCAAAACCTCACTTTCAATATTTTTTTCTGGATTTTTTAAAATTTTTGTTTCGCTGGAAATCAAAAACGCCGAAGGCAAAGCAGTCTGCATCACCTCGCCAATAGAACACAGATAATAATTGGCTATCCATTCCCAAAACTCCATTTGAGTTGTGTTTACAATGGCTTGCTCATCCATCAAAGCAGAAATTTCTTTGGCCTCGTATTTTGTAGGTTCGTTGGGATGAATAGCACGCACCAAACCTGTATAGAATTTCGATTTCCCGAAGGGAACAACTACTCTTTGTCCGGGAGTTAACGCCGACTGCATACCTTCAGCCACTTTGTAAGTAAAGCTGCCTTTAATAGGAAGAGGAAGTAATATATCGGCGTATAATGACAAGTTTCGAGTTTGAGATTTCAGGCTTGAGGTTAGTAACACGAAACCTGAAACCCCAAACTTGAAATGATTTTTATAGAGAAAGCACTTCTGCCAAACGCAGCAAATCGGGATTCATATCACCAGTATGTTTAATTGCATTTTCAAAAGGAGTATAAGCAATCTTTTTATCTATGATACCAATCATCACATTTTTCTTACCGCTGAGCAAAGCTTCAATAGCCGCCATTCCCATTTGTGAAGCGCGAACACGTTCCATACAAGTTGGAGAACCACCTCGCTGAACGTGACCTAGCACCACTACTCTTGTATCGTAATCAAATTTCTCTTTCACTTTAGCCGCTACTTCTGCTGCACCGCCTTCTTTAGCACCTTCGGCAACTATAATGATAGAACTTTGTTTTTGACGGCGTTTACCATCTTCCAATCTCTTAATCAAATGATCGATATAATGATCTTTAGATTCAGGATACAAAATAGCTTCAGCACCACAGCCGATGCCCGAACGCAAAGCAATATATCCAGCATCTTTGCCCATTACCTCAACAATAAATAATCGATTGTGAGAATCGGCAGTATCGCGAATCTTATCTACGGCTTCAATTACTGTGTTTAATGCGGTATCGTAACCAATCGTAAAATCGGTGCCGATTAAATCGTTGTCGATAGTACCTGGCAAACCAACAATTGGGAAATCGTGTTCTTTGTTGAAAACAGCGGCACCAGTAAAGGTACCGTCACCACCAATCACCACCAAAGCTTCAATATTGTGTTTCTTTAAATTATCAAAAGCTGTTTGTCGACCCTCTTTAGTCATGAAACGTGCGCTGCGCATCGTTTTTAAAATAGTACCACCACGCTGAATAATATTCGCTACCGATGAACTAGGCATTTCAATGAAATCGGCATCAATTAAACCATCATATCCTCTTCTAACGCCCACTACTTCAAACTTATGGTAAATAGCAGTTCTTACAACCGCTCTAATAGCTGCATTCATTCCCGGTGAATCTCCACCCGATGTTAAAACTCCAATTTTCTTCATGAACATAGGTTAAATTTGTCTTCCAACGGGCAAATATATATAAACATTCTTTTTTTTTATAAATACTTGATAAATTAATTTGAATAAAATAGAGGTTATTAAGAAGGTTTTTTTATTATTGCATATTGAATTCCTGAAAGAAGGGCTCATTTATTAAAAGTATTCGAACTAAAATCTTAGATAAACTGATGTGTATGAACATTAGAAAATTAATTACGGGAGTGTCATTAGCAGTTATTGGGCTAACCCTGTTGACGGCTTGTCCAGGAACAGAAGATCCAAAAGAAGATCAGCAAGGAGGAGTTGTTGCTCCACCACCTGGACCCACCCATTCCCTTGGTGGTAAGATATTCAGTATCCCTTCTCCGGTAGAGTTCTCTCTATTATTGAAAAAAAGCGGTGCTAAATACAATGCAGCGATTTTAAATAAAGAAAGTAAAATAGATCAGTACACTACTAAATATGCTTGGGCATTGAACTTAGGTGTTTATGGTGCAGATTTAGGCTACACTTCTATCTACGATCACTCTGACGATGCCATGAAATACATGAAAAATGTAAACAAATTGTTGGATAAATTAGGTTTGATGGATGCTTTCGATAAAGTTACTTTAGACAGAATAAAAAAGAATATAGACAACAAAGATTCTCTTCTACAATTGGTATCTAGCACTTACAGAGATTGCGACCACTACCTAAAGAACAATAAAATGGAAGACGTTGGTGCATTAATCGTTGCTGGCGGATGGCTGGAAAGCATATACTTAGCGGTAAACACTGTAGGTAAAACACCTCACAAAGATGTTTTAAAGCGTATTGCTGAACAAAAATTATCTGTCGACAACTTGTTAGAGATGATTGGAATGCATACTTCAGATGACGACATCATGCTCTTATTCACTAAATTATCTGAAATTAAAGAACAATACGACAAAGTGACTTTCAAATACACTTTCGTAAAACCTGAGACCGATAACGCAAACAAAATCACTAGCATCAAATCTATTACAGAACCACAAATTAGTGATGAGGTTTACAAATCTATCTCAGAGAAAATCACTTCATTAAGAAACAGCATCGTACAAAATTAATTCTGCAGAACATGAAAAAGCTTTTTATAACAGCTCTAATAACAGGATTTTCGGCAATATCATTCAATGCAAAGGCGCAAATGTGTGATACAATAGCTGACTTCGCTGGAAAATTTTTCACTTCAGCTTTCATCTCTGATGGCCAATCGTACAGAGCTTTGTTGGTTGATGATCAAACGGCAGAATTTCAAACGACTTTCTTCGGAGGCACGCAATACAGAATCTCTGCAGTTAGCGGCTTCTCTGAAAACGCTTTAGTTTTTAGGGTATTAGACGAGCAAAGCAACGAGATTTTCAATAGCGCGCAGCACAGCAATACTCCCTACTGGGATTTTAAAGTAGCTTCTACCTTAGAAGTAACTATTGAAGCTCAATTAGATCAAACCTATACAAAAACGGGATGTGCAGTTATTTTAATAGGGTTTAAACAGTAAAAAATAATGATGAAATATTTTAAGAGGCGCTGGTTTATCTCAGCGCCTTTTTTTATTTTTATCGCCAGCGCTAAAGAATGAGTGAAAGAATATTGAGAGCCCTAATGCAGTTGTTTGCCATCGTTGCGAAGGTAGACAGCATTAACCACGATGGAAGATCGGTGGTGAAGGCATTCCTCAAACAACAACTTAGCCTCGACCAAGTAGAAAATTACCTTACTCTATTTGAAGAATACTTAGAGAAACATCAGAAATCATCTAAAGAAAGCGACAAGAAAAGAAAACGTACTTCTGTTAACTCGGTGAAAGTATTGGTGATTTGTACAGAAATCAATTCAGAACTTACCCAAAACCAAAAAATAGTTGTTCTCCTTCGTTTACTAGAATTCATTTACGCCGACAAAGAAATTGGTGAGCAAGAAATTGAATTTGTAGAGACTGTAGCTGCTACCTTCAACATTGTTGACGAGGAATTTAAAGAATGTATGGAGTTTGTAAAACTAACTCCAGAAAATATTCCAGATGCGAGCAACTACCTTGTTGTAAGCAATAATAAAGATTTTAAACACAGCAACACCAAACATATTTTTGCAGAAACATTGCCAGCCCCTTTGGTGGTGCTTCATGTGCACAGCGTTGGTATGTACATGATTAGATACTTTGGCAAACAGGCGATGTATCTTAACGGACAAGTGATTGAGCAAGGAAGAGTGTATTTCTTGAGTCACGGCTCTTCTTTAAGAAATGCTAAAGTTTTACCTATCTACTATAGCGACATCACTAGCCGTTACAGAAGCGACAGCAATTTACAAGCGATTCATTTCACCATTGACGATGTTATTTTTCAGTTCAACGAAAAACAAATTGGCTTACACAACCTTAATTTAAGCGAGGAAAGCGGCCACTTAATTGGTGTTATGGGAGCCAGCGGCGCGGGTAAATCAACATTACTCAATGTTCTTAACGGAACCACCACCCCTACTTTCGGAAGCATTAAAATTAACGGCGTAGATATTCACAAAGAAAAAGAAAAGCTGGAAGGCATCATTGGGCACATCTCTCAAGATGACTTATTACTGGAAGACCTTACCGTTTTTCAAAACTTATATTACAACACCAAACTTTGTTACGATTCATTGCCGAATGATCAAATCATTAAGAAAGTATCTTCTTTGTTGAAAGATATCGGACTCTATGAAATTCGACATTTGAAAGTGGGAAATCCTTTGAATAAAAAGATTTCGGGCGGACAAAGAAAGCGATTGAATATTGCCTTAGAGTTGATTCGCGAACCACAGGTTTTGTTTGTTGATGAACCAACTTCTGGTTTGTCTTCAAGAGATTCTGAGAATATCATGGACTTACTTAAAGAGTTGGCCTTGAAAGGTAAATTGGTTTTTGTGGTGATTCATCAGCCTTCATCCGATATCTTTAAAATGTTTGACAATCTCTTCATTTTAGATACTGGCGGTTTCCCAATTTATTATGGAAATCCTGTTGATGCAGTGATTTACTTCAAAAAAGCCATCAACCACGTTAACGCCAACGAAAGCGAATGTCACGAATGCGGTAACGTTAATCCCGAACAGATTTTCAATATCATTGAAACCAAAGTAGTAGATGAATACGGAAATACAACCACCAACAGAAAAGTTACTCCGAAACAATGGAACGACTACTACAAAACAGAAGTAGAACCTCATTTGCTCGAAAAAGTAGCCAAAGAAAGAACCGAAGCCAAAGAAATTCCAGGTGGAGTTTACAAAATACCAAGCAAAAGCAATCAGTTTAAAGTATTCTTTGTGCGTGATGTGCTATCTAAGTTGGCCAATACGCAATACATGCTCATCAACTTTTTGGAAGCTCCGCTATTGGCTATTATTCTTTCTTATATGGTGCGCTATTACAGCACCGAAGCGGTGGATGCCGAATATATTTTTAGATACAATGAAAACATCACAGCTTATCTTTTCATGAGTGTTGTGGTGGCTTTATTCTTAGGGCTAACCGTTAGTGCAGAAGAAATCATTCGCGACCAAAAAATACTCAAAAGAGAATCTTTCCTTAACCTTAGCCGAAGTAGCTATTTGTTGAGTAAGGTGAGCATCATGATTATCATCTCGGCCATACAAACCTTCACTTATATCATGATTGGAAATACCATTTTAGATATCAAAGGATTGAACATGGATTATTGGTTGGTTCTTTTTGTTACCAGTTGCTTTGCCAATATGTTGGGCTTAAATATTTCATCGGCTTTCGATTCGGTAGTTACCATCTACATCTTAATTCCAATCTTACTAATTCCTCAATTGTTGTTGAGCGGTGTTATTGTAAAATTCGATAAGCTAAATCCATCTATCGCTTCTCAAACAGAAGTACCTCTTACAGGAGATTTAATGACTTCTCGATGGGCCTTTGAGGCCTTGGCCGTAAATCAATTTATTGACAATGAATTTGAGCGTAAATTCTACAACCTAGAACAACCAATGGCTTACTATAAGTACAAAAAAGACCATTGGGTAGTAGGCTTAAAAGACAGTATCAGTAGTGCTATCGATGGATTCAACAATCCTCAATACAAAGAATATTTAGACAATAATCTTATTCTTATTCATCACGAAATGAAGGAGGAAATGGAAAGAGTGAAAGATGAATTTAAATTTAGCTTCGCGCTTCCTGCTGAACCAGCTCAACTTACGCCTGCTATTTTAACCAGCATCAACAATGATTTAATGAAGTTGGTAGAGAATTATATTTACTACTACAAAGAATACGATAAAAGGAAGGACAAGAAAACCAAGGAGATGAACACCGACCCTAAAAAGTTCATTGAATTTAGAGACCAATTCGAAAATGAAAGTTTAAACAACTTGGTGAAAAACGTAAATGAAACACAGAAAATAATCGTTGCCGAAGGTCAGTTCGTTCAAAAAGACAATCCGGTTTACCGCGAATCAAAACACTTTAGAGCGCACTTTTTTGCACCTTCTAAAATGATGTTCGGACAAAAGATTAACACCTTTTGGGCGAATATATTTGTGATTTCGTTAATGAGCTTGTTCCTCTATGTCACTTTGTATTTCGACTTGTTTAGAAAAGCAATAAATGGCATTGGAAATCTTTCTTTTAAATGGAAAAAATAGTGACATTTAATAGTTAGGTTACTAAACTCAAAAAAATCATGAGGTTCCTTATAAATCGTCATAGTTTTTTGAGGTAAAGGGCATTAGTTCCTTCGGAGTACCTCAGGATGACAACCACAGTGCGGACGGGTATTGTATGTCATCCTGAGGTACTCCGAAGGAACTATTGTCCTACATGTCAAATATTCTTCATACTTCTCTGCGAAAATCTGCGAGATCTGCGGGAGAAAATTTTGCCCGCAGATTTCGCGGAGTTGCGCAGAATTACAAATACAACAATCCGTTTTCTTTCAAAATATACATCTCCGCAGAATCAAACAACTCTGCAAATTCTTTTTCTAATTCAGAGTACTGATAAACCTTTGAATTGGAGATGTTTATTTTGTTGGTGAATGCAGAAATTTGATCTGCTAGTTTTTGCGCACAAACAAAAGACACCTCTTCTCTCCTGCTTGAAATAACCATTTCTACTTTTCCTTTTTTAGCAGAAGGTTTTGATTGAATTGTATTGCCTTTCCAAACAATGCGTATATTTCCTTTGAGTTTAAATCCTTCTCCTTGTTGTAACGCTTGCTGAATAAAATTAGGAGCCATTTTGGTTTTAGGCACTTTGAATTCAAACCACTCTTGCAAGTCGAAATCGAAGCAAATGCCGTGCATATAATTGAACAACGATTTCTTCAAACCATCACTGAATTTTTCATGATCCGCTCCTACTTCATCAATGCAAATCATGTCGTTGTTCGCAAAAGAACCGAGTTTTTTTGTTGCCGTTTCTACTTTAAATTCTTTGGGGTTAATTCCAACCGGACTGTGAGCCGTCATCGCAAACTGATGCCAGTAAGCACTCTGCACAATTCCGTTTTCAAAAAGCTGCCGAACCACATCTAAAGCATCAATAGTTTCTTGTGCTGTTTGAGTAGGAAATCCGTACATTAAATACGCATGCACCATGATACCCGCTTGCGTGAAATTATTGGTTACGTTGGCCACTTGTGGCAGCGTAACGCCTTTATTTATTAACGCTAGTAATCTTTCTGATGCTACTTCCAATCCGCCCGACACTGCTATACATCCCGAAGCAGCCAACAACAAACACAAATCTTTGGTAAATGATTTTTCAAAACGAATATTGGTCCACCATACCACCGTTAAATTTCTGCGAATGATTTCTAAAGCCACTTCGCGCATCAATGCCGGCGGTGCGGCTTCATCTACAAAGTGAAATCCGTTGTGATGGGTTTGCGCAATTACTTCTTCAATTCTATCTACAATTAATTTAGCTGATGATGGTTCATAGTTTTTAATATAGTCGAGTGTGATATCGCAAAAGGTACATTTCCCCCAATAACAACCATGCGCCAAAGTGAGTTTATTCCATCGTCCGTCGCTCCACAAACGATGCATTGGATTGGCAATTTCAATCACCGAAATGTATTGATCCAACAACAAATCACGGTAATCGGGCGTGCCTGTTTCTGCTTGTGTAAAATCTTTTTCTTTCGCGCCATCAATATATTTCACTTCTCCGTTTTGCAATAGAAAAGTTCTTTTCAATTCATCAGCAGAACGTTTGTTTTGCAAATAGTCAATAAGATTAATAATTGGTCTTTCACCATCGTCTAAAGTGATGAAATCGAAAAATTCAAAAACTCTTTTGTCTTTTAGTGAACGCAGCTCGGTGTTTGGGAATCCGCCCCCCATCGCTACTTTAACATTAGGTTGATTTTTCTTTATCCATTGCGCTGCTTTAAAAGCGCTGTATAAATTACCAGGGAAAGGAACCGAAAAACAAATAAAAGTCGGCGTTTCATTCTCTATTTTCTTTTCGAGTATTTCAATTAAAATATCGTCGATAAACGTATTCTTTTTTTGCAATTCGTTGTGCAACTCATCGAATGATGCCGCAGAGCGACCTAATCTTTCTGCATACCGACTAAATCCGAAATGAGGATCAATGGCCTCTACAATTAAATCGCTGATATCTTCTAAATAAAGTGTAGCCAAATGCTTTGCTTTATCTTTCACCCCCATTGTTCCAAAAGCCCAATCTAAATCGTCGAGCTGATTAAATCGGGAAGCTTCGGGCAAATAATTTCTTTCGGCAATCAATTGTGCTAAAGCAGGATTCTTCTCCTGCAAAAACAAAATCACTTGGTCGATGGTTTTGATATAATCGTTTTGCAAATGAAAAATTCGCGAAGAATTAGCCGATAAATTTTTCGGTTTAACCTTCGCGAATAATTTTTGTAATCCTTCTTTGGTGAACAATTTCAAAATCACTTCTATTCCTAAATCACACTGAAAAGAATTTATCTTTTGTGTGTTTAAAAAACCTTTCAAGTATGCAGTAGCCGGGTATGGCGTGTTGAGTTGCGTGAAAGGCGGAGTGATTAAGAGGAGTTTCATGTATGAATCACGTGTAGGGGCGAACTGAGTTCGCCCGTTAATTTTTCGATAGCGGGCGAGCTTAGCTCGCCCCTACCATCTAAATATTCGCAAAAAAGTCGTTCCCCTTATCATCACAAACGATAAACGCAGGGAAATTCTCCACTTCAAT
>Ga0208960_1001704_pt1 | contig 11517 bp, 9 predicted proteins | sample GreLakmeON33MSRF_FD_187703 | JGI IMG/M metagenome (GOLD analysis project Ga0208960, IMG submission 187703) | Freshwater lentic microbial communities from great Laurentian Lakes, MI, USA - Great Lakes metaG ON33MSRF (SPAdes) | ecosystem: Environmental > Aquatic > Freshwater > Lake | place: Great...
GGGCCGAACACGGGGTCAGGCCGTAGCTTGGTTTTGGGTGTCACTAAAAACGCCTTAAATACCCAGATTTAGTTACGCCTGCTTTAGGGTTCCGCCTGAGCCCTTACTGTCTCCCGTAATGCCGCAAGTGCGATAAGCCCGTGGCCGACCTCTCCGGCCAGAGCCTCGATCAGGTGAAGCATATCCTTTGGCACGACTGATAGCTACCGAACGCGTGGTGCTTACCTGGAAACTCCGAATAGGGCGATTCTCGCCAAGATTGAGAAGGTCGGAATGACGCACCAGAAGAATGACGGACCAAGGATGTTTTTCGCGAAATCACGATCAGCCCCTCGCGGAACTCCTTTGATCAGGTAATAAAGGATGCCTGCAGCGACGGACGTGCCGATATTGACCAAGGCCCAGACCAATTCCTCGCGATACATCTTTCCTCCGTTGGATAGATACAGGTGAATGCAGAGTCCTTCGACGCCGATCGCGAGGACTAGGATCATGCAAGCTCTCGCCAAGAAAGAGGGGTTCTCTGGCTCAGCTGCCGGAGTCGAATCAGCCTGCGGCTGGGCGACCTCGCTGTTCGACCGAAATAGGCCGCCAATCCAGGCGACTAGCATCAGGACTGAATAGTAAATGAGAAAGGCAACGGGAGCTTCCACGATCATGGTGCCCAGTAGCTGTTTGCTTTGGGAGACATCAATCTCTGAAGACTCAACGGCCCTTCGTATGATCGCGGCATGCTCCTTAGATAGACTTGCGGCGTCCGCCTTGGATTCTTGTTGGATGGATGCGTAGGAGGCCTTGATGGATTCGTAGCTCGACTCCGCCCTCCAGGAGCTTGCATAGAAATAGAGCAGCACCCCGCCAAGGAAGCATACCAAGCTCAGGATGGCCGTTCGCTGTCGGCTATGCGCCTCAGGGCGAAGGAATCGGCGGATGACGAAGAATATCGGACTGAGTAGGCCGAAGGCCAGAAGCGCGAGCGTGGCAAGGAATGAAAAAGAAGGCATGGTAGAGTGTGCGGATACGCGGGCTTACGGGTAAGATTATGAACTATCAGTTACAAGTTAACGGGTGGCTCTTTGCTTTGGCGAATCCGGAGTGTCGATGGGCTGAACGCGGGGCCAGAACCCTGCTATCTCAGCGAGAGGCCAATCGGCCGCCTTTATTATTTCGATAGGGGCGCCAACGACTCGACGAGCTCGCGGTAGCCCCGGGTGAAGACTTCCTCTGAGGGGTGGTTGGTGTTGAACGCGCTAACCAGATAGCGATCAGATCCTAGGGCTACGAAAGTGATGGTCGTCGAGATTTTTCCGGTAACTGCTGGGTTTTCACCGATGAAGTCGGCTTCCGCATACGCGAGGCCTTTGGCGGTGATGCCGTCACGCGAGCTACCCGTCTGCACGGGCGGCTTGTCGAGGTTACGTTTGGCCATGGCTATCTCGTTGCGCAGGAGTTCCGCCGGCGATGAGTTGGTGACCGTCCGTTCCTCAAGGAAGACCGCGTTACAGACCGTGCCGCCGTTGCCATGCGAGATGAAGCAGACGATCGGCTCGGCCAAGCCTTTCTCTGGACGTCTCACCCAAGCGATCGGCACTTCATATTGATAAGAGCCGCTGGCGGAGCGCACGGTGTCCATGTGCCGGGGCGCCTTGTAGGCAGGATCCACAGCAACGGTCGCACCCGTGATTTCCTTCACGAACGACTTAAGTTGAGCGAGCCGGGCCTCGCCGCTCGGCTTGTCGCCGTGCGAATAGAGCATGACCATCCGGGATTCGCAGGCGAGCGTGGCAACGTAATTAGTAAAGCCGTCACCACTCAGACTCATGATGAAATGGCGGTCGTCCTGCGACCTCACCACAGTCTCGATCGCGCCTTCAGTCCGTCTCTGGAGGTCTTCCTGCGGCTCTACTTCTTGGCCCGCTGCGATCAAAGCCTTGTTTGCGGCTAAGGTCTTCGCCGACAGGCGCTTTTTATCAGCGACGAAATCAAGGCTCATCTTGATCCGCTCGGGGATATCCTTCGGGGTAAACTTTCCGTCCGTGACCAGAATGGCGAAACTAGAAGGACCATCAGGCTCCTTCGCAGGCGGGAACGCGACCATCTGGGTGCCTCGCAGGAAATCCTTAAAGTGTGCCTTGACGAAGTCCGGCATCAGGTCTTTCGAACGGTCTATCGCGGCCATGCCTTGCGGGATCGTTACGGCGACGACCTTGGCGCCGATCCGCACCTCGGTCTGCTCAGCTGCCAGGGCGCCGAACAAGGAGAGAAATAGGCCAATGCACAGGACGATGAATCGTTTCATTTGGAGGAAGGTTTGAAGCTGGCTGCCATTTCTTTGGCGCGGGCGATGTCGGCGGAGCTCATCCTGCGTTCGGCCATCTCGCGGAGCTTGAGCGCCTGAGAGTTCCCGGCGGCAGCGGCGAGGGTCAGCCATTTGTAAGCCTCGACGTCATCCTTGGGCATTTCTGGGTAGGCGGTCGGGAAGAATTCAGGCTGCAGTAAGTAGCAGAAACCTAAAGTGGTCTGAAGATAGGCATCCCCGGTCTCGGCGCCTCTGGTCCAGTATTGGAAGGCTTTTTTGGAATCTTTGGCCAGCAGTCTGCCTTCCTGATGCAGGTAGCCCATGCGCATCAGCGACAAGGGATGCCCTTTGGTCGCCCCTTCCTGGTAGAGTTTTAAGGCGGAAGGGGTATCGACAGCGATACCGAGTCCTTTCTCTTTCGCAAAAGCCACGAAATAACGTGCGTCCGCGCTGCCCATCTCCATCGCGCGGCTGATCCACAGGTAGGATTTTTCGGCATCCTTCGGGTAGAGCTCCCCATTCTTATACATCATGCCGACCGTGTAGGTGGCATCGATATCGCCGGCTCGCCAGGCCTTTTCCACCCAGCGGACTGATTCCGCTTCGTCGCGCGGAATCCCACGGTCAAAGACATAAGCCAAGGCCATCGCGAAGATCGCGCCTTTGTCGCCCCGCTCGGCCTGCGGGCGGATCAATCCGACGAATTCCGGGGTGATGCGCTGATGCACTTTCAACTGCGCGACGATCAGCTGCAGCCCCTGATGGTCTTTGATGTCCGCGGCCTCCGCAAGCGGGGCGAAGAGCAAGCCGAACAGCAGGGTGAGGATGGGGCGTTTCATGCGTGTGTGATGTCAGGTTGGAGTCTCGGTCGGCCGCGCGGGGCTCTTCAGCGAATAGCTCTTTGTTTAGGTGAGCTCGGGGTGTCAATCGAGTCGACGCACTGCCAAGCCGATTGAATAACTTCCGTCCGGGTGGTTTCGTCGGCCACGATCGTCGAGGCCAGGAATTCGCCAGGTCCGATCATCATGATCACCAGCCTGCAGTTGTTCTTGATCTTATCTTTCCGGGAGAATGACGTCGTGATGGCCGGCCAGCCCGAGGAGGTGGGATATGGTCTCGGGGTGGAGATATCGGATATGATGCCGGCCTTGATATCCGCATCCATCGCCTTGAGCGATAACTCCCAGTAATCTGATAACTTGATGGCCGGGTCGGTCTTCTCGTAGATCATCATGATTACCGGATAGGCGCCCATTTGCGTCCGCTCAGGATACTGGAGCATCGCGTATTTCATGCCTGGCGGGAAAAACGCCTTGGTGCCTTCGGTTGAGGCAGGCTGCCATTTATCTGAGCACTTGTAACTGAAGATCGAGTCCGGGCCGTTGAAGCCAGCGTTCGCCATCGGAGGCAGCACGCCGTCCCATTTGGCGGTCTGATCTTCTATAAGCGAGACGATCTCGGCCGTGCGTTTCGCGGCCGCGGGCAAGCCGCCCGGACTGAACCACCCGGTGACCATCACCATCCTCGACTCGGCGAGGACATAGGCGACGATACCATTGACCGTCGGACTCTCCATCGCCAAGGTGCAGTGGCGCGGACCTTCGGAGACCACTTTCATGCCGACGGCCGCGGCGCGGGCTTCATCGATGCTCTTGGGCGCATAGGATGAGTTATCAATCCCCGCCTTCTTAATGCGATCTTGAGTGGCCTTGATTTTGGCGTCGAACGAGGTCTTGTCTTTGCCTGAATCAAGCGCGGATAGTTTGATGGCCTTCAGGCCAGATTCGTTCAGGATGGCATCTGATGCGAGGATCATGAAGCGGACAAGATTTGCGTCCTCCTCCTTCGTCAGCGTGGCACCGCTCGCCTGCTTTACGGTGGCGGCTCGATCGCAGATCCAGACCTCAGAGCGGACTCCTATGTCCGCAGGTAATCCGAGCAGCTTCAGGTATTCCTTGGCTGCCCCAGGACTGAAGCCATCACCGACTATTTCGTCAGCTTCTAGGAATATTTTGACAGTCGTCTTCTCGACTTTGAGTTCACAGTGTGGACGAGTATTTTGTGCCTCCGCCGCGGCTAATGTGAGGAGAAGGGCCAGCAGGACGCGGAAGGCTGTGGGCATCAGCAAAACATGGCCCTGAACTCCAGCTATTCAAGATTAGTTGAATATTGGAACGCTGGCCGAACACGGGGTCAGGCCGTACCTTTGGAGTGCTTAGCCGAAACTCGGTGGAAAGGAACGAATTGCGGTGCAGCTGACCGAAAGAACGGAAAAATGCTTAACAGGAGCATGCTTCTAGCATCACACCTGTCCGCCGCGTTCCTCTGGCTTGCCCCGCGGGCGCGGACATCATACTAGATCAGGCATCGTGAAGACTCCCCGCCATACCCTGAACGCCGCCATCGCATATGCCTGCCTTGCCCTGAGCGCGGCGATTTCATGGGCGGCGCCGATCGATCTGTTGAAGCCTGCGGAGCGAAGCATGGTGCTGAAGTATTACGAAGCCCAGTTCGGCACCGAACGCAGGGATGAGATGCTCGCCGAGGTCTCAGGCGGCCGTTTTTTAGGCGAGTATGTCCGCCGGATGTCGACCTACACCGATGACAAGCTGCTCGATTCGAAGGAGAGCCAGGAAGATTGGGAGCGGCTTTACGATCCTAATTGGTCCTCCGCCCGGACAAGGGAGATGCGCTACCGGCGCTCGGAGCGTTGGCGGCAATTCCCTGAAGAGCGGGAAGAAGAGTTGCCGCGCTTGGTGAGCCGGGAGCGTGAGGTCTTCGAGGCCGGCTATTCCGGTCGGCTGCGCGACATCCTGCTGGCCTACGCGGGCGATGACCATCACTCGGCCAAGCTGGCGGCGGCCTTGCTGGGAGATTATCTCGAGATCATGCCGACCTTCCGGCTCGGGCCGAGCTATGCACGCTACGAGCTCGGCTGCCGGAATGCTGACATAATCCGCTCGGATCTTGGTGTGGCCCTGCGATTGTTGGAGAAGGCGGTCGCCCGCGGCGGGCGTCAATGTGCCGTCCTCCTGGCGGCTTTGAAGGCGGAAGGAAAGCATGTCGTGAAAGACGAAGCCGGTGCGACGGCCTTGCTTGCGCAGGCCAAGCTGGGGGGCGCTTCTGCCGCCTACGCTTATGGCAAGGCGCTTGCGGCCGACCCCTCCGAGCGTCGGCCGGCCTTGGAGGTCTTCGCGGCCTTGGCTGGCGACGCTACGAGCCCTTATCGAGAAGGCGCGTCCTACCATGCTTTGGTCTTAAGCAAAGATTTCGACCACGCCGAACACCTGACCTGGCTCTATGTCGTCAAGGCTCTCAACCAGCTTAGGTTGAGGACCAGTCCCGACTGGAAGTCGGGCAGCGAAAAGAACCTGCTCACCGGCGAGAGGGAGAAGATCAAGGAACGCCATGCGTATCATTACTGGGACGCTTCTGCGGAAGCAGCCTTGTCCGCCTACGAGGCCAAGCATGGTGACGGCACGGGATTCATGCCTTGGCGGAAGACCTATCGTCTGGTCGCCCAAGAGCGCGCAGCGAAGATCGTCGCTGACATGGGTAAGGTGGTGAGGTGGGGCGCATCATCCGGTCAGGAGGCCAACGATCTCCTCGAGTTAGCGCATGAGGGGGCGGCGTCCGCTCAATATGATATCGGTATCAACGCTCTCCGCGGCTCGAAGGTCTTTCCCCGCGATGAGGTCACGGCCCGTAAGTGGTTTCAATCGGCGGCGGCGCAAGGATTCGTACCCGGCGCCTATAACTTCGCCATCTGCTTAACCGAAGGCACGGGCGGCACCGCCGACGCCAAAGAGGCCGCACGTCTGTTCAGGGTCGGGGCGATGCGCGCTGATCCGCTTTCGCAACATAATCTCGGCACCGCCTATGGTATGGGGCGGGGAGTCGCGCGTGATTACGTCGAGGCAGGAGCCTGGTGGCTGCTCTGCGAAGCGAAGGTCCCGCAGGCCAAGGAGAACCTGGCCAAATTGGCCGCCACCTCGGAACGGGGACTCATGGAGAAGGCCAAGGCCCGGTCCGAGGTCCTACGCGGGGAGATCGGAGTCCAGCTGGATACCCTCAAGAAAGAGCTTACCTGGTAAGACGGACATGTCCCCGGCCGCGCCCCGTCAGGGGCTCGGGTCACGTCCCCGTGGCCAGCCGGATCTTCTTCGTCAGTTTCGAGCCATTGCGATAGATGAGCAGCTCGATAACTTGCCCGCGATTTTTATCCAGCAAGGCGCTAAATTCCTCGTCGTCAATCGGGACTCGCTGGCCGTTGAATTCGAGGATGCAATCGCCTTCATAGAGGTCCGCGTAGAAGGCTGGAGTGCGGCGCATGACGATGGTGATCAGTAATGCGTTGTTGGTCCCGATGACCCTGGCCTGCTCCGCGGTGACCGGCATGCGCTGGACTCCAAGGATGGGCGGGAACCAGCTTTTCTTAAGATAGACCGCATAGTAATCTTGGCGGACAATGGTAACGGGCACGACCGTGGTCGAATACGTGCCGGGGTTGTAGGTGTTGGCGGTACCGTAGAAGCTGCTGCCGTTGGAGCCATAGCCGTTCAGGTAGGTCGTCTGCTGCGTCCCAGGGTTATACTGTGGTAGTGCCATCGCTGACTGCGTGGTCGTGCGATTGCCGACGCCGTAAAGAATCACGTCGGCTTTGATGGTTGCGCCAAAGTCCTGCATGTCGCCGGTACCGACGTTATTGCCAGCGTTGAAGATAGACTGCCCTAAGGGGAAATAATTCTCTCGCATGTATTCCCTGACAGATGTGTCAAAGTCCGAGACTTGCTTGCAATCAGGCAGGCCGTTGTCGGGCGCATCTGCCGGCAGGGTAATGCCTTGGTAGAAATCCTTCCAGGGATTCTGGCAGCCGGAAAGAAGGACGCCGAGGGTCAGGGAGCAGAGAAGGCGTAGCATGCTTCCTAGGAGAAAGCGGGGCCGGCGGAGGTCAAGGCCGTAGGGGGTCGGAAGTGTCATCGTTGGATAAGGTTAGTATAATCCAAGGCGGCGCCACGCCCGCTACGAGTCATGCGCGATGATTCCGGGTGGGCTTGGCCGATCAGCCGAACAGCGAGGCCCAGAGGCCAGCGTCGGGCGGATTACGTAACGAGAGGACCTTCTCGAGGTCCTCGGCCTTCGTCCCGGCGAGGCCCTTGAGCTGCCGCTCGGTCAGGAGGTCGAGTCGGTCATTGGCAACGTAGCTGTCGAAATAGAGCGAGTCGACGCAGGCGGCGGGCACCTCAGCGAGGACTTGACGGATGGCGTGCTCGATGCCGGCGCACCAGAGCTTGCGGCCTTCGGTGTCATCGGCCCCGGCTTTTTCGCGCGCCGGCCAATCTGTTCCGAAACAGCGATCACCGGACGAGGCATACCAATGCGGCGAATAAAGATAGGTGAGGGAGGACCAGCGATCGCCTTGGATGGAGTCCGCCAGCGCGCCGCCGAGATTATAGCCGCTAAAGATACCCATGGCGGCACGGGCGACGCGTGAGCCACCGCCGGGGGCCGTGAAGATAAAGGTCACCCCGGGGCGACCTTCGACGGTGATGGCCTGATTGCGGACAGCGAACTGGCCAAGGCAGAACTTCTTGTCGTCAAAGGCGCGGATGATCTCGGGCCAGTTGGCTAGGCGCATGCTTTTCTGGATGCTCGAGCCGTCTGTAAGCTGCCCCCAGGCCTCGAGTCCGTCGGCCGGACGCTCATACGCGCCTTTCTTGCCGTGCTTTTTAGAAAGCGCGTGCCAATGGGCGGCCCAGCTGTCGGCGGGGTAGGTGGGTTCGGCCCGTTTGGCGGACCGCGGGGTCGATTGACCGGCCGGGCCATCGCGACGCACGCCTTGGCCGAAGAGGTCCGGCCGAGTGACCAGGAGCGCGTCGGAACCGACGTCGTAATACTCGTTCGGGTGGGTCGGTCCCTTGGGCTGGCCGTCGTCGGCGGCGGTGGCGGAAGCGACGAGCGTGAAGAGCTCCTTGATCTCAGCGGTCGTCGTAACGACCTTGAGGCCCGGGGCGCGGGCTTGGGCGGTGTCCCAGCCTTCGATGATGCCCTGGCGTTCGGCCGCCTGCTGGCGGGGTTCGAGCGCCGCGCGAAGCAGTTTCTCGGCGTCCGCCTTGGTCGGCTTGCGCTTGGAGGAGATGCGCTCCTGGACCCGGGCAAAGGAAGCCCGCTTCAGGAAGTCCGTGCGCAGGGAGGCGTCGGTGAGGTCTTCCAGGTCGCAAGGCGTGGATTCAGACTTCTCCATCCAAGCGAGGAGGGCGGTCTCCGTCGCCTGACGGGAGACCGCGGCGCAATAGGTATGATAGGTGCCGGGCGTGAAGCTCTGGTCGAGCGCGAGATGCACGCGGGCGAAGGATTGCAGGACTTCGTCGACGCCGACGGTGGGTTTGCCCTCAGGGGAGAAGCCGACGTGCCGGCTGTCGAGACGGAGCATCCGGTGGAAGCTCGTCTGCAAAGGGTTGAGCATGTGCTCGCAGAGCCAGGCCTCGCCGTCCTCGTCGGGCTTCGAAAGCGAGAAGACCGTCAGGGTCGGACCGGCGGGATTCAGGATGCCCGCAACCAGGAGCGGCGTGAACGCGCCGGACTTGAAGTCAGCCACGGCTTTCTTCCCGGCGTGCGGCTTGGCGTCTCCTTCGATGCCGGCAAGGAACAGACGACCGAAGCGATGATTCTCGGAGCTCATGATCTCATCAAAGGCAGCCAACGATACGGGTCAACCTTCTGGACTGTCATTAGAAAACCCTCAGACGGATCTCGGCCTTTCCGGGAAGCTCAGGTCGATCTGGCCGAGGTCGGCTCGCCGACGCCGCGGCATCCCAAGCGCCCGCCTGAACGGTCAGGCGGGCGCTTGGGATGTCATCGTTGATCTTATCATGCCCCATCGCCGACGCGCTACAGCTGGCCCGACGATATCGCGTCGGCGCCGATTGGCCGGCCTCGGCCCGACGGCGACTTCGAGTCGGCCGCGAGACGGATCGTCGGCCTCAGATGGGGACCTTCACTTCTTGCCAGGCGGAGGGCGTTGGGTCACAAATGGCCTTCACGCATTAATGACCGCCAAGCCAAAAAAAGTCGGCGCAGGAACGATCATCACGGGCGATTGCATCAAGGAATTGGCGCAGTTTCCGGAAAACCACTTCCAGCTCATCATCGCCGACCCGCCTTATTTCCAGGTGCTACTCGGTGAGGCGTGGGACATGGCCTGGAAGGATGAGGCCGCCTACATCGATTGGTGCCTCGCCTGGGCCAGGCAGTGTCATCGCACGCTTCGCGAGGACGGCTTATTCTATGTATTCGGCCAGCATGGGAAACGCGAGCACGCATGGATTCATCTTTGCTCGGCCTTGTGCCGCGAATTCCAATTCCACGACATGATCGTGTGGGATCGGGCGGTCGGTTACAATGAGCGCTACGATTCGTTCACGCCTCAGTACGAGATGATCCTGGTCCTGCGGAAGACGAAGGAGGGCAAGCCATACTTCGACAAGGACGCGGTGCGGATTCCCTATGACGAGGAGACCATCCAGTCATACATGAGAGACAAGCGATACAAGGACATGGCGCAACGCGAGGCCCACCTGCGGAAGGGCAAGTATGCCACCAACATCTTACGCGTACCCTCCTTGAAAGGCAGTTCGAAGGAGAAGGTCGGCCATCCTTCGCAGAAGCCGATCGGCCTGATCAGCAAGCTCGTCGCTTCCGGCAGCCGTCCCGGCGATATCGTCCTGGATCCCTTCCTTGGGAGCGGTTCGACCGCCGAAGTCTGTCAGCTTGCGAAACGAGAATGGGTGGGGATCGAGGTCGACTCCTCTTACGTCGAGATGGCCTCTAAGCGCATCAAGGCGCTGGACGACCGTCCGGAACTCAGCCTCTGAAGGTACGCGGCGGAGACTTGATCGCCCCAGGGTAGCGTTTGCCGAATAGTTCGGCCGACGCTATTCCCGCTTCGAGCACCGTCGCGCTTAGTCCTGCGACTTCACAGTAGGTGGTGAATGGCAGGGAGCACTGGACACGACGCTGTTCTTTGGAGTCGATCTTGGGATTGATCCGGAGGTTGGCCTCCGAGCGGGGTTTGTGTAGTGCTTGCCATTGCTTGGCGCGGATGCGGGCTTCGACGTACGAAAGTCCGCGGTCCTTGACCGTGAGGTCCAGCTCCTTGATTTCGGCGAGCTTCAGGGGTGACCATAGCTGGCGCCAGGCGGAAGCGCGGAACAAGGCGGCTCCGATGGCCACCAGATGTTTCTCCTGCCGGTTGGCCTGCTTCCAGATCCCGCAGATCATCACGAAGTCATCGGCTACCTGGAACTGCCGGAGCGCGTCGCCGAGGTTGACCGGCGAACCTTGCTTGGTGGTCTTGATTGATACGGGCAGGCCGCGGAACTCGGCGGGAACCAGCTTCGATCTATTATGTTCGGCTGGGACATCCCATTTCTGGCTGTAGACGCCTTCGTAGGACCCGAAGAAGGTATCACGGATCCATTGCTCGAAACTAAAACCATGCTTCTGCACTTCGGACATATTAAAAATATAAACACACCTACCCTATGAGTCAATAACGCCGCCATATCCGTCGAGGCCGGCGACAGGACGGAGGCTCGGCCGGTGCTTTCTCTAGGATTTAGACCGATGAAAGAGGGACCAGTCCGCGAAGCTGAGTCGGTGCATGCCGCCGAGGATGTGGCGCCCCCCTCGGTATCGGCGGCGATTTCGTAGCCGATGACCGCAGGCTTTAGTTCGTTCGATTCAACGGTTACGATGGCGCCGTCACGTTTGGCGCCGTCCGGAGCCCGCCAGTAACCTTTGTAAGAATAGGCATACATGACTGCTCCCACGTGCGTGCTTTCGAGGTCGGCTTTGAGCCTGCCCTTTGCCTCCTCGAAGGATCCGAGCACGTATTTGCAACCGACGCCTCCGCCAGGGCCATCGCTCATCAACAAAAGGTCGAATCCTTCCGTAGGCCGAACATGGGGTCAGGCCGTACCTTGGTTTAGGGTGTAACTAAAAACGCCTTAAATACTCGAATCTAGTTACGCCGACGTTAGGGTACGGCCTGACCCCTCATCCCCATCCCAAGCTATCAAAGACGGCCTGCAGTTTCTTACGGGCGGCCGCTTCTTTTTCCGAGTCGGCGTTTGCGTCAAGCCTAGCCGGATCCTCCCACAACTCCCCGACCCGTCGGAGCTCACCTTTGTTGTTCAGCATGAACTCACGATCGCGGA
>Ga0208960_1001706_pt1 | contig 11510 bp, 12 predicted proteins | sample GreLakmeON33MSRF_FD_187703 | JGI IMG/M metagenome (GOLD analysis project Ga0208960, IMG submission 187703) | Freshwater lentic microbial communities from great Laurentian Lakes, MI, USA - Great Lakes metaG ON33MSRF (SPAdes) | ecosystem: Environmental > Aquatic > Freshwater > Lake | place: Great...
TGTCCGCCACGCCGAACCCAAACTCGACATGAACGATACGGTTCGTGTGTACATCGTTCTCACGCTGGCCATGCTCGTGGGCGGAATGTTTTACCAAGTCGCGCAATCGTCGCTGCCTAAGGTTTTCGAGGAAGGCCTGGGTGGGTTGTTCGGTAATGGCACGTCTGGTGTCGGTTTAGCGATCATGGCGGTTTATGGCGTGGGCGGTGTGATGCAAATCGTCACCGGCAACATGGCCGACAAATATCCGCTGAAATGGGTGTATGCGCTGTTCATATTTTTGCAGGCACCGTTCATCCTTATGGCCATGGGGGCCAGCGGTGCAACGTTGTTTATTGCCGCAATGATGATGGTGACCTTCAACATCGGCGCGCTTCCGGCCGAGAATAGCTTGCTCGCCAAGTACACCCCCGGCAAATGGCAAGCCACCGCCTATGGCATGAAGTTCATTATCTCGTTCACGTTTTCGGGATTAGGGATTTACCTGACAGCCAAAGTGAAAGAAACCACCGGCAGCTTCGATGGTATTTACCTTGGCATGGCGATAGCGCTGTTTGTGATGTCGCTGGTTACGCTGACGTTGCCTAGCGAACGTGCTGCTAAAAAACACACACCATATCCTCTGCCTGCTGAGTAAGATTGCGTAATTTCTGGAGGGGGATGGGATGATGTCGAGAATACTTATCGTGTTATTATCTCTGGGTGTATTGGCGTCGCCCGCGCTGGCGCAGCAAAAAAATAACGCTGTCACATCGATCCCTAAAGTCTTAGTTCGCTCACCAAACCCAGCCAAACTCGCGGAGTTTTACAAGGCGTTAGGGTTCTCGGAGACGGCGAGAAATCAAAACTCTGTGAACTTTTACCTGGAAGGTGATGTCGGTGCTTTTGAGGTTCTGAAGATGGACGAGGGGACGCAGCCGTCAGGCCCCAAAACATCGCGCACGCAGCAGGGCGTCGTCGCCATCTTTGAAGTCACGGATCAAGATGCACTTGTTGCGCGAGCTAAAGCAGCTGGCGCGACGTTGGTTGAGCGCTGGGACGCGCCAGACCGCCCCGCAACGATTTATTATATTGGCGACCCAGAGAACAATGTATTGGGCTTTGCCGCGCGGAATCACCATCCGCGCATCAAAACACCCTAGCGATAAGAAAAGCGGGTTGTTGATTAGTCGAGCGTGCGTGCGAGGCGCATTCCAACAAATGTGCCGCGGGTGCCAGCTCCCATTTTATGACGGTGATCTGACCGCAAGTTCATCGCCGAATTGACCCACGAACCGCCACGGTTGTTGCGCTGGCATGCGCCGGCTTTTTGCAGGGCGCTGCCGTCGGTCGGAGCGCCCTCGTATGTAGGCTGATAACAATCCTCGACCCACTCCCAAACGTTGCCATGCATATCGTGAAGGCCAAATTTGTTTGGTTCTTTCTGCCCCACAGGATGAATGTGACCTCCTGAATTGAGCCCGTACCAAGCATACTGGCCCAGGGCACCAACATCATCGCCAAATGAAAATAATGCACTGCTCCCGGCACGTGCAGCATACTCCCATTCGGCCTCAGTCGGCAGGCGATATGTCTTGCCAGTCTTGGCTGATAGTCGCTTCGCAAATTCCTTTGCTTCGTTCCACGATACTGTTTCAACAGGTAGGTTTTTATCACCGTCGATGTAATCGCTGGGATTCTCGCCCATAAGCGCTTGCCACTGGCCTTGTGTAACCTCGTGTTTGCCCAAGGCAAACGATGGAACCGAAACGCTGCGCTGCGGAATTTCGTCGGGTTCGGGTTTGTAATTCAGCCGTGGATCGGTCTTGCCGCCCATCACAAAACTGCCCCCGGGGATCATCACCATATCGGGACAATCTGCGCAGTCTTTGAACACGCGTCCTGGCACTTGCGCTAAAGCCCCGTTGCCCAAAGCACACAGCTGCATTATCGCGATTGACACAACCAAAGTGGTTTTCATGCCCGACATTCTCCGAGGCGATTCCATCAGACTGTAGCCGACGGCAGTAAGGCTTAGTATGGTGATGATACGTTCTCGGTCAATGCCAGTGGGTTGCGCGATCATGAAAAAAGCTTGGGCGCCTGTTTTACTTCTTCTGGCATTCAATGCCCCTTCGCATGCGCAATCTGATCATGGCAACTTCAAGGATTGTGCCGATTGCCCAGAGATGGTCGTCATTCCACAATCACTCCAAGGCGCCGATAAAATAAAGCCATTTGCGCTTGGTAAGTATGAAGTTACCCAAGCGCAGTGGCTGGCGGTCATGGGCGATCGGCCCAGCGAGTTTGTCGGCGACAATTTGCCAGTTGAAACAGTGTCATGGAATGACGTTCAGGCTTTTATTCGCAAATTAAATGCCAAGACGGGCAAACAGCACCGCCTCCCGACAGGAGCTGAATGGGAGTATGCCGCGCGTGCGGGGAGCACGACAGCATACTCATACGGCGATGATGCCTCCGAGTTAGGAAAGTATTCGTGGTTCTTAGATAACGCGGGCGAGACCACGCACCCTGTTGGTCAGAAGTTGCCCAACGCATTCGGTCTCTATGACACGCACGGTAATGTGTGGGAGTGGGTCCAAGACTGCATGAGTGACGCCGCCAGCGGGACTGGGCCGAAGGTAGATGAGGCAGTTGTAAAGTACATTCGCGATTGCCATCGCAGCTACCGTGGCGGATCAATGGCCAACAAATCTTCAAGCTTGAAGCTGACGTACAGTCAATCGGGCGGTGTAAACGATCGCTATTTTGCAATGGGCTTTCGTATTGCCAGGTCACTTCCTTAGTTTTTTGAAAAATTCACACTCTACGTATTGATCTCCGCGATGGGGTGGCCGACTTGGTAAGTTGTTCCCACTTGTCCGAGCAGCGTGACGGTGCCGGTGAAGGGGGAGTCGACCTCCATGGTGGTTTTCTCGGTTTCGAGTGCATAGAGCTTTTGGCCGACGGCAACGTCAGCGCCGTTGGCAACAAACCACTCGACGATCTTGCCCTCTTGCATCGATACGGCTGCCTTCGGCAGCTTGAGCGTCATCTTCGCCACAATCACTCCTGCTCTATTTGAACGTCATTAAATGCTTCACCTTCTCCACCACGCGCCCGGCGTTGGGGAAGTGCAGCGAATCAAGGGTTTGCGAGAAGGCGATGGGCGTGTAGCGCGCGCCGACCCGGCCCACGGGGGCTTTCAGTTTGCCAAACAGCGCGTCGTTCAGGCGTGTGGCCAACTCGGCCCCAAAGCCGCAGAACTCAACGGCCGGGTGAACAATAACGGCCCGGCGCGTCTTCTCGACCGAGGCTAAAACAGTAGGCATGTCGAAGGGCATGATCGAGCGTAGATCGATGACTTCGGCATCAATGCCCTCAGCGGCCAAGGTTTGCGCCGCCGCACCAACTTCCTGCATGCCCCAGCCATAGGAGACGAGCGTGATGTCTTTGCCGGATTTGCGAATAGCGGCCGAGCCCAACGGAATGCGGTAATCGCCCTCAGGGACCATGTCGGCCCCAAAGTAGCAGCGCATGGGTTCGATAAAGATGCAGGGGTCGGGATCGTCGATGCACGACAGCAACAAGCCCTTGGCGTCAGCCGGCGTGCTGGCCATAACCACCTTGAGGCCCGGCGTATGAGCAAACCATGCCTCTAAGGACTGCGAGTGCTGCGCACCAAAGCTGCCGACATTACCCGCCGTCAGCATGCGGATGGTGATAGGCACGCTGGTGCGCCCGCCCGACATGTAACGCAGCTTGGCGGCGTGGTTAGCGATCTGGTCCATGCAGACCATCGCGAAGTCGCAGATCATCACCTCGGCCACGGGCTTGAAGCCCGCCAGCGAAGCGCCGATGGCAGCGCCGACAATGGCTTGTTCCGAAATCGGCGTTCCGCGCACCCGTTCGCGGCCATACTTGGTCGACAAACCATAAGTGGCTTTCACAACGCCACCGGCGGGATCTTCGATATCCTCGCCTAGCAGAATCACTTTGCTGTCTTTGCCCAGCGCAATGTCCAGCGCATCGGTCACCGCTTGACCGTAGGTGAGCTTGCGACCACCAGCGGGAATGGGTGATGCCGAAACCGCTTTGGCCATAATGCCGCTGTCGGGCACCAAGCCGGGGTCGGCAAAAATATCGGTATAAAGCTCGTGTGCGCCCGGCGCTTGGCTTGATTGAGCAAACTTTTGCGCCGCCGAGACTTCATCTTCAGCGGCCTGCTCAATCTTCTTGAGTTGATCCTCGGTGGCCGTCTGTGTGTCGATCAAGCGCTTGCGGAACACGATAATGGGGGCGTTCTTGCGCCCCTCATCGAGGGCCACTTTGTCCATGTGCGTCTCTTCTGAGCCAAATGCATGGCCCTGGAGCCGCTGGGCAACGCATTCTAATAATGTCGGTCCGCCGCCTGTGCGCGCACGTTTCACTGCCGCTTCGACGGCTTCGATCATCGCCTCGGGGCTGTTGCCGTCCACGCACACGCCTGGCATGTCGTAACCTGCGCCGCGTTGAGCAATTGTTTTGCTGCGAGTCGATGCCGCGAAAGACGTGTACTCGGCGTAGAGGTTGTTCTGGCACACGAACACGATTGGTAGCTGCCACAAGGCGGCCATGTTCATCGATTCGTGGAGCGCACCAATGTTGGCTGCGCCGTCCCCAAAGTTGCACACCACAATCCGGCCCGAGCCTTTGAGTTGTTCCGCCAGCGCCAAGCCATTGGCAATCGGCGCGCCGCCACCAACAATGCCCGTCGTGACCATTAACCCTGTATTGGGGTCGGACAAATGCATTGGGCCGCCTTTGCCCTTCGATGTTCCCGTCACCCGCCCATACATCTCAGCGATAATCTCGGTCATCGGCGTGCCCTTGGCGACGATGTCGTGAATGCCGCGATAGGTGGTGACGACGTAGTCGTCGGGCTTGATGCAGCTGGCGATGGTGGCCGGAATCGCTTCCTGCCCGCCGCACGGGTAGTACTGAAACTGCAGCTCGCCCGCCGCCAGGCTTTGCTGGATACGACGATCACACGCCGCAATCCGCACCATCGTCTCAAAAATCTTTACCGCACGATCTTTACCAAGCACAGAAGACATTGTTGACGTCATGATGCGTGTGATCCTTAATGAAGCGAATAGAAAGCATTCAGCCGAATAAAAATAAGAAGTCAAGCGCTCACAAGAAGCCAAGCGCTCTTAATGAGTGCGGTTGCTCGTTGAGTATCGAAAACGAAGTCACCGTTAGTATTTATGGCGGCGATAGCTCGAAAGATTTACTGGATCGCCACGGCCCTTATAAGTCAGCGTGTCAGGATACAGAGCAAACGGCCGCTCAGATTTAATGGCGCTGGGATCAATAGGAAAGCGCACTTGGTTGGGCAGTTTGGGCTCTTCGCTCACTTCGTATCCAGCAATGATGTCCATCGGTACGCCGTCCTCAACCCAACGTTCCATCATCGTCAGTGAGTCAAAGTGGCGGCCTTCGGGAATACCCGAAGTGCAATGCATCTCGCCGGGAATCATGTAAAAGCGGAAGAATTCTCGGGCAGCTTTGATGCTTCCAAGCTGTTTGACGAGTTTATCGTAAAACTGAATTGGGTATGAACCCGGCATCGCGGACTCATTCCACCCATGCATGACCAAAAGTTTGCCCCCTCGCGCTCGAAATGTTGAGAAATTTGTACTGTCGGCGCTAACTAATTGCTCTGTTTCGTTGAATGTCGAAAGTGGGGCGTTGAGATCGAAGTCTGTCAGTTGAAACGCCGGGCCCTTCGATGTCGGATATAGGAAATATCGCATAATCTCGACGCTAAACTTCGCGTAATTCGGATTGGCGCCGAAAAACGCATTCGGCCAACGTAATTCAGAACCCAAAGACATGCCCGGATAGACATGAATGCCGTTGTCTTGAGTCGGGCCTGCATACATTTTTCGCGCAGCGTCGACTTTGGCGGGCGTTAGACATGTTTGTGCTTTGGCAGTGCCGCAAGCTAGACTTGCTGGATCAAAGCTGCATGACTGCGGATAGGCGATGACGTCATCTTTTAGTCCGTCTTTCAAATCGCATTTTTGCAAAACCGCTCTATGCAACAGTTCGACGTCGGCACCTGAGAGGATTTGGTTGCCATTTGCGTCGATGTTGGCGCGTACACTCCAGGCCATTAGGTAATTGAGCTTCGTGAAATCGAAGACGATGCCGCCATTGGCGATGATGCCATCAAAGTCATCCGGGTAACGCTGGGCTTCGACCAGGGCTTGGCGTCCACCTGTGCCGCAGCCGCGAAAGTATTTGGCTTTGGGCTTGGCACCGTAAAATCTCGAGATCAATTCCTGTGCGGCTATTGCGGTGACATGTGTCGCCCGATGACCGAAGTCGATCTTGCCTTGCATGTTATTGATCGACCAAATGCCCGATTGGCTATTGGTCGCCTTGTGACCCATATCTGTGGTGGCGACGGCGTATCCGCGCGACAATGCATCGTTGGTGGTGTCGGAGGGGATAAAGCCACACATGCCACGGCAGCCTTGCTGCAAGAATCGGCCGTTCCAGCTATCTGTGGGCAAGCGCACTTCAAAGCCGACCTGGGGTGCGACAAACCCGCTTACGGAACAATGAGCCGGGTGTGTGGAGCTTTCGGGAATCAAGCGTGAAGGTGCCGTGGAGACAGGCGTTTCATTTTCAATCTTGAAAGCCCAGTTGCCGACTGCTTTGCAGTCATCCGTCTGCGCTGCATTCGCACCAGACGTCAAGATCGCAAAGATGGAGATCATGCGGAAGAATAAAAATGGTTCTCTCGTCATATAAGTTTGATCTCCGCCAGGCGTTCTTGCAGATACCCGTCGGCCGTAATCGCTACAGGGTAGCGGTTCGGTCGCTGGGTCGAAATGCATGAGGATAGGGTTTCAATTACAAAATCCGGTGCGAAATGCTGAAAAAACGGCATAGAATAGCGCGGATGAGCGGTGCGCTGGGGTGTGGGGTTGATTACGCGGTGCGTGGTGGATGGCAGCACAGCATTGGTCAGGCGTTGCAGCATGTCGCCGATGTTCACCACGACGCAATCGGGTGGCGGGTCGATATCAAGCCAACGGCGATCACGATCCAACAGTTGCAGCCCAGCTTCTTCCGCACCCAGCAATAACGTGATGACGTTGATGTCTTCATGCGCCCCGGCGCGCACACCTTGCGCGGTTGCCGAGACGGGCGGGTAATGCAGCAAGCGTAAGATGCTGTTGCCTTCGCTGACGTTGCTGAAAAATTCCGCGGCCAGCCCAAGGTAGCGTGCAATGAAGCTCAACAAGCGCAAGCCAAGTTCATCCATGGCCGCATACAGCCGATAGGTCGCCGCATCAAAATCGGTGATCTCGGTCACATGCAAGTTGGACGGCATGAGTGAGGTGAAACGGTGGCCCACAGGGAGTTGACGCCCGACGTGCCAGAACTCTTTTAAGTCTGCACGCGCCGACCCTTTCGCAGTTTCAACACCAAAGGGTGTATACCCGCGCTGACCACCGCCGCCCGCGACGAGGTGGTGTTTCTTGACCGCCTCGGGCAGTGCAAAGAATCGCCGCGTGCGATCAAAGGCATCGTTGATGATCGCGGGTGCAATCCCATGGTCGGAAATGACAGCAAACCCATACCGCTCAAAACATGCGCCGAGGTTTTGGGCGAACTTAGCCTGATCGCGCTCGCCATCGGAAATCGAGAGGGGGATGATATTTTTTGTGAGCATGCCTCAAGCCTTTAGCGTCAGATCCATCCTAGCGCGAGTAGGTCGTGGCTCCGATTATGAGCCATTTGAGCGTATATTTGGGAGTTTACCTTGGGTCGTGGAAAACCGATGAAAGCCAATCCTGTCGATAGAGGTAACTGGATACCATCTTTGAATCCTATCTAAACTGCGCCTTTGCGGTTGACACTGTGATGCGCCCCTCTATATTCCGCGCCTTCGCAGGGCGTGGGTTCAAACCCGCGCCCGCTGCGTCACCAAAGACGCGCAGCCGGACCTAGTAAGTGAGAACACAATGAAGACCTATCACGCCAAACCTTCCGAGGTACACAAGAAGTGGCTTTTGATCGATGCCGAAGGCCTGATCTTGGGCCGCTTGGCCGCCATCGTTGCCACGATTTTGCGCGGCAAGCACAAGCCCATGTACACCCAGCACATCGACACTGGCGACAATATCATCATCATCAATGCTGAGAAGGTGAAGTTGACCGGCCGCAAGCTCGAACAGAAGACCTATCCTTGGTATTCGGGCTACACCAGCGGCCTGAAGGATCGCCCGGCTAAGCGCATTATGTTGGGCGAGTTCCCACAGCGCATCATTGAAGAAGCTGTCAAGCGTATGATGCCCAAGGACAGCCCCTTGGCCCGCGCCCAGTTCAGCAAGCTGAAGGTCTACAAAGGCCCCAGCCATCCCCACGAAGCGCAAACGCCCGAAGTGCTGGATATCGCCAGCCGCAATCCGAAGAACAAGCGTTAAAGAGAATCATCATGGCCGAAGAGACCAAAACACTCGCCGATCTGAAAACAGCTATCGCTGGCACCGCCGCGATTGTGCGTGAAGTCAAACGCGACAAGCAAGGCCGCAGCTATGCGACCGGCAAGCGCAAGAACGCCATCGCCCGCGTTTGGATTAAGCCTGGCAAAGGCAAGATCACCGTCAACACTCGCGAAGTTGAGAATTACTTTTCGCGCCCCGTGTTGCGGATGCTGATCACGCAGCCGTTTGTGGCGTGTAACCGCCTGGGTGAGTTCGATGTGGTGTGTAACGTCAACGGTGGTGGCCTTTCAGGTCAAGCCGGCGCGGTGCGTCACGGCATTTCTAAGGCGCTGACCTATTTCGAGCCGGGCCTACGCCCGGTGTTGAAGTCAGGCGGTTTCCTGACGCGTGACTCACGTATCGTTGAGCGTAAGAAGTTCGGCAAAAAGAAAGCCCGCCGCAGCTTCCAGTTCTCAAAGCGGTAAGATTTTCCCAAATAATATCCATACAAAGGGGCTCGCAGTGCGGGCCCTTTTGCTTTGTGGAGGACGCGGTGGCTCTTGGCCTCAGTTTCCAGGTCGAGCTAGAGTTGTACGAAGAAGCAGGGCTCACACCGTTTCAGGTTTTGCAGTCGGCGACTATTTGGCCAGCCGAGCGGCTGGGTCTCGAGTCTCATTTGGGAACGTTGGTGGTGGGCAAACTCGCCGACATCGTGGTTTTCGATGGCGACCCGCTGGCGCGTATCAAAGACATCCGTCATATCACAGCCGTGATATCTAACGTGCGCTACATCACGCGGGATGAGTTGCTGAAGCCGCCAGCGCGGGACAACTAACCCGCTTTGGGGAACTTGCTCATATCCACCTTCAGCAATTCTGGGTGTTGTGTCGAGGCGCGGTCGAAGTAATCTTGAGGAAGTTGATGCACGCCGTCGAGTTTGCGTCCGCTCCAGATCGCGAACATGTGGCCTTTGATATCACCCATCTCCAGCCATTTGGGGAAGGGGAAGACGTAGCCGCCACTGGTGCCCATGGGTAACCGCTTCACCTTCGGGTCGTCATACAGCGCCTTGGGCGCCCAATTGTGCGATGCTTCAATGAACGGCGTGAACCAGCCATCGGGCGGCACGCGAATCTCTTCCGACTTCACCAACCCGTCTTCGACACGGAATAACGAGTAGCGCGGTGTAAATTCATTAGTTTTGCGGTTCAGCGGGCGTTTGCCGTCAGGCCCATACAACATGCCTGGGTCTTCGGTCAGAATCGTTGGTGGCACACTTATTTTTTGACCCGTGATCGGGTTGACCATGTCAGTAATAAACACGCCTGTGTTGATGTCTCGTGGATAGGACGCATTGTGACCATGGGCCATATACAGATTTTCGCCCACTTTTCTATGGTGCGAGAATTCAATGCCCTCAAATCGCACCAACGGCACGACTTTGCGACCCTCAGCCACTACGAACATGGTGAAAAAATACCACAGCAACACATCGGCCTCGTCTGTGAGCGCGCGATACAGGCGCATCTCGGCATTGAGCTTGGCCACATTGTCCGTAAACGTCATTTGGCGAGACTCAATGCGACCCTTGGGAACCGAAAAGCTATCGCCCATGGGGCCAGATGCCGCCATTGCCGGGTTTGACACGGTCATGGCTGCGAGTGGTAAGGCGGCTCCGGCGAACGCCTGACGGCGCGACATGATTGGCGTGTCTGTATTCTCACCAAAAGCGCGTTTCATGATATCGAGCATGGGTGTGCTCCCATAAACTTCACGCTATATTGTCTCAGCCCTAACACTGGACGTACAGGGGAATTCGGCCTTGCCCCCTGAGTGAGCCGGGAGTAATCAGGCTCAAATTCCGAGACGAGAGTGCAACGTGAAACCCACAATTTTCATCGATGGCGAGGCGGGCACGACGGGCCTGCAATTGAGGCAACGGCTAGAAGGCCGCGCCGACCTTATGCTCGTTTCAATTAATCCGGCCAAGCGCAAGGATCAGGCGGAACGCGCGCGCCTGCTCAACGACGCCGATGTTGTGTTTCTCTGCTTGCCCGATGATGCAGCGCGAGAGGCTGTGGCCTTGATTACCAATCCAAAGGCTAAGGTGATTGATGCCTCAACGGCCCATCGCGTTGCTGATGGCTGGGTATTCGGATTCCCGGAGTTGGCGAGTGGCCATCGCGATAAAATTGCTGCGGCCAAGCGTATTTCGAATCCGGGCTGTTATTCGACGGGGTCCATCGCCTTAATCCGGCCTTTGGTTGATGCGGGGCTGCTGAGCCCGAGCTATCCCATCTCGATCAATGGCGTCAGTGGATATTCTGGCGGCGGCAAAGCCATGATCTCGGAATTCGAGAACGAGAGTGATCCGACCTATACTCAAGTGCCTTATCGGATTTATGCGCTCGAGATGCAGCACAAGCACGTTCCCGAGATTCAGAAGTACGCCAAGCTGTCGCTGCGACCCATCTTCACACCCGCGGTTGGTCGTTATGCTCAAGGCATGTTGGTTGAAGTACCGCTGCATCTCTCATTACTTATCGGTGGGCCGTCGCTGTCTGATGTTCATGGTGTGCTGACGAAGGCTTATGCAGGTGCGCACTATGTAACAGTGGTTCCTCTCGAACAATCCAAAACCCTCAAGATATTGGCACCCGAGCAACTGAATAATACCAATCACATGCGGCTGTATGTGTTTGGATCTGAATCTGGACAACAAGCGCGGCTGGTGGCGCAGTTCGATAACCTGGGCAAGGGCGCATCGGGCCAATCCGTGCAATGCCTGAACATCATGCTCGGCCTGCCCGAAACAACAGGCTTGCCCTAACATGAGTGCCATTGTGCTTCCCTGGAAAGGCATCACGCCAAACGTCGCGGTAGATGCTTTTGTTGCTCCCAACGCCATGTTGATTGGCGACTTAGTCATCGGCGCGCGGTCGAGCATCTGGTTCAACGTCGTGATGCGTGCCGATGTGAACTACATCCGTGTGGGCGAGCGCACGAACATTCAAGACGGGACCATTGTTCATGTGGCCACCAATG
>Ga0208960_1001708_pt1 | contig 11504 bp, 9 predicted proteins | sample GreLakmeON33MSRF_FD_187703 | JGI IMG/M metagenome (GOLD analysis project Ga0208960, IMG submission 187703) | Freshwater lentic microbial communities from great Laurentian Lakes, MI, USA - Great Lakes metaG ON33MSRF (SPAdes) | ecosystem: Environmental > Aquatic > Freshwater > Lake | place: Great...
CATTGCCCAACACGGCCAACAGGATGGTGACTACCAAAACAACGAGACGCTGCACCAAGCGCCGACACAAGGCCATGGCCAACAAACCGGGAACCAGCAAGCCCAAAGCGACGCATGCCATTTCGAGCACCGGCGTCATAGGCTGGGACCAATTGTCCAGCGCACTGGAAAACCGGATTTCGACTTCAGGCATCCACTCAAGCAAAAAGCGACGCCACACGTCCACCACATGCCCCAAGCCCAAGGGCACGGTCACAGGAAATAAAAGCGCCAACGGCCACAAGGCCAGCAGCACCAGACTGCCATTGGCGTCGTGTGTCAACCAGTCACTGCGGAACTGCGACCATCGGTACAACCAGCCTCGCCTCTCCAAGGCAACAGCCGCTGCCGCACCGGCCATGCCACCTAAGGTGTTGAGCAGCCAATCCAGTTGCGACGGCATACGCACGGGCAAAAAAGTCTGTATGCACTCCATGCCGAAAGACAAGACACAGGAACCTGCGGCAGCCAGCAGCCAGGCCCGGGCGCGCGAATAGCTGCTGCGCATGCCTGCCAGACACAGCCAAAAACCCAGGGGCGCATAGCCCAGCAAATTGCTATTGAGATCAAACCAGGTGTTGTACTTGGGCCAAGGGGCGGTCACAAATGACCAAGGAGCGATCTCCTGATTGCGCCAATCTTCAAACGGGTACAAGCTGGCGTAAACAATCACCAGCACGCAAAGCCAGGACAGCGTCCAGGCCGTGGTACGACGCTTAGCCGTCATAGGACATTAAAAAGGTTTAACCACCACCAGCACCACCGCCGCCACCAGCAGCAGCACGGGCGCTTCATTGAACCAGCGGTACCAGATATGCGAGTGAGTGGATGCACCGGATTCGAAAAAGCGCAAATGTCTGGCGCATAAATGGTGGTAGCCAATGGCCAGAAGCACCGCCGCCAGCTTGAGCATCATCCAGTTAGAAGGCGGTAGCCCGCCTATGCCGTAACCCAGCCACAAGCCAAGGCCCAGCGCCAGCGCCGGCCACATTAACAAAGTCATGAAGCGCATCAGCTTGCGCGCCATCAGCAACAGCCGCTCGCGCTCGGCCGTAGAGTCCGGCGGCACCATGGCCAGATTGACAAAAATGCGCGGCAGGTAAAACAAGCCGGCAAACCAGCTGGCGACGAAAACAATATGAAAGGCTTTGACCCACAACATGAGTTGAGTTTAGTGGCAAGTCCGCTGTACTTAAGCGCGCGCTTTAAGCGGCCTGCCCCCGGTTGGGGTTTCACCCCAAAAGTGGTTTCAGCCAATGCGGCACAATTTCGCCATGACCATTCCCACCCAATTCCCCCATACCCGCCTGCGCCGACTGCGCCGCGATGATTTCACCCGCCGCCTAGTGCGTGAAAACGCTTTAAGCGTGAACGACTTGATTTACCCGGTGTTTGTGCTGGATGGCGAGAAAAAACGCGAAGCCGTCGCTTCCATGCCCGGCGTCGAGCGGCTCAGTCTGGACTTGCTGCTGCCGGTGGCCGAACAATGCGTCAAGCTGGGCATTCCTGTGATGGCTTTGTTTCCCGTCATCGATTCGTCTCTGAAGACCCCGGACGGGCGCGAAGCCACCAACGCCCAAGGTTTGGTGCCGCGCGTCGTGAAAAGTTTGAAGCAACATTTCCCCAACCTGGGCGTGATGACTGATGTGGCCCTCGATCCGTTCACCAGCCACGGTCAGGACGGTTTGTTGGATGACAGCGGCTATATCATGAACGACCCGACGGTTGAAGTGCTGGTGCAGCAGGCGCTGACACAAGCCGACGCCGGTGTGGACATCGTCGCCCCCAGCGACATGATGGACGGGCGCATCGCCGCCATCCGCCAAGCGCTGGAAGCGCACGGCCACATACACACCCGCATCATGGCCTACAGCGCCAAATACGCCAGTTCTTTTTACGGCCCGTTCCGCGACGCGGTCGGCTCGGCGGCCAACTTGGGCAAGAGCGACAAAAAGGTGTATCAGATGGACGCGGGCAACTCGGACGAGGCCTTGCGCGAAGTAGCCATGGACATTGCCGAAGGCGCTGACATGGTGATGGTCAAGCCCGGCATGCCTTACCTGGACATCGTGCGCCGGGTGAAAGACGAGTTCAGCATGCCCACCTTTGTCTACCAAGTCTCCGGCGAATACGCCATGCTCAAAGCCGCCGCGCAAAACGGCTGGCTCGACCATGACGGCGTAATGATGGAAAGCCTTTTGGCGTTCAAACGCGCTGGAGCCGACGGCATATTGACTTACTTTGCCATTCAAGCCGCGGAAAAATTGCGTCAGACCTGACGCCGCCAAGCGGCTTGAGCGCTACAACCCGGCTTGGGCTGCGACTACACCTTTAAGTGGTCGATGAAAAACCCCAGGGTTTTTTCTAGCGCCAGTTCTGCCGCCGCCGCGTTGTAGCTGCCCCGGTGGTCGCAGTTAAAGCCATGGTCGGCGTCATACACCTGCACATCTACCTGCGCTTGCGCCGCGCGAAACGCCGCTACCGTATCGACAGGAATCAGCGGGTCATGCGTACCAAAATGCGCCAGCACCGGACACAGCGGTTTGGCGCTCAGCTCAGGCGCCAGCGTCATGCCGCCGCCGTAATAAGTCACCGCAGCTTGTATGCCGCTCAAGCGTGTCGCAGCGCGCCAACTGAGCAAACCACCCCAGCAATATCCCATCACACCGACTTTGCCTTTGCAGGACAATGAGGCATGCGTGATGGCGGCTTGCACTTCGGCCATGACACCGGGCGACGGCAGGTTTTCGGCGCGGGTTTTCAATTCTCGGCCAGCGGCCACATCATCCGCGCTGTAACCCAGATTCACATGTTTTTGCAAACGCGAAAACGTGGCCGGTGCGATCACCAAAAAACCCGCCAACGCAAAACCGTCTGCGACCGCGCGGATATGTGCATTCACGCCGAAGATTTCCTGCAACACCACAATGGCGGCGCGTGGCGGTTTTTTCGGTTGCGCCACATAAGCCTCGAAAGCAAAACCGTCGGCGGCTTTCAATTCAATCGCATGTCCCATCAAGCACCTCTTTGTTAAACGGCTTGCAATCTGCGTTGTAAAAATTCCAGGCGGTCCTGGCCCCAGAACAACTCGCCGTCGACCACAAACGTCGGCGCGCCGAACACGCCGAGTTTCAAGGCTTCGTCGGTGTATGCCTGGTAGGCCGATTGCGCGCCCGCTTGTTTGCTTTGTTCCAAACGCGCGGTATCTATCTGTTGTTCATGCAATAACTCGGCGAGCACCGCGTGGTCGGCGATGTTTCGCTCATCCGCCCAGACCGCTGACAACAGCGCACCACACAAACGCATGGCGGCGTCTGCGCCATCGTGTTGATCAACCGCGATGATGAGGCGGGATGCGTCGTCGCCGGGCACCGGAAAAAATTTGGGGTGCAGGTTCAGCGGCAATTTCAAATGGTCGGCAAACCGGCGTAACTCGACCAACCGATAGGCTTGTCGTTGAGCAGAACGCTGGCCGACCGGCAAGCCGCCGGTTTTGGGGAAGATTTGACCCAAGTCCATGGGCTTGATGCGTACCGTGGCGCAGGCAGCAGCCGCCATCGCGGTCAATCGGACATGACCGAAGTAAGTCCAAGGGCTTTGCGGAACGAGAAAGTAATCAATGGTCAATGGCATGAGCGCTTTCAATCGTGTTATCTTTTTAAACAAGCCATGCAAGCTTGTCCACAAGCCGCATCCTACTATTTCGCACCACCCAGACACCGAACGGAGCTCACGTGCACCCATCTACCACCCCCCCCTTGGTTTTAATCACCGGCGGCAGCCGCGGCATAGGCGCGGCCTGCGCTTTACTCGCCGCTAAGCAAGGCTGGGCGGTCGCCGTCAATTACACACAAGACGCCAAAGCGGCAGCCGATGTGGTGGCGCAAATCCAGGCCATGGGCGCACGTGCGCAGGCGTTTCAGGCCGATATAGGCATCGAGGCCGACATTCTGCGCTTATTCAATGAGGTCGATGCCGCCATGGGCCGCATCACCGGCTTCATCAACAACGCCGGTGTGGTCGATGTCGCGGCGCGGGTCGAGGATATGTCGTGGGCGCGGCTTGAGCGCATGATGCGCATCAACGTGCTCGGCAGTTTTGCCTGCGCGGCACAAGCGGTCAAGCGCATGAGCACACGCCACGGCGGCGCGGGCGGCAGCATCGTCAACCTGAGCAGCGCCGCCGCTTTGCTGGGCTCGCCCAACCAATACGTGGATTACGCCGCCAGCAAGGCCGCCATCGACACCTTCACCATGGGTCTGGCCAAGGAAGTGGCCACCGAAGGCATACGCGTGAACGGCGTACGCCCCGGGCTGATACTCACCGATATACATGCCAGCGGCGGCCAGCCGGATCGCGCCCACAAGCTCGCCAACCAAGTGCCTATGCAACGCCCGGGCACGGCTGAAGAAGTGGCCCAGGGCATCGTGTGGCTGCTCAGCGATGCCGCGTCTTATGTGACCGGCACCACCTTGAATGTGGCGGGCGGTCGGGCGTGAGTGAAGTCACTATTTTTTGGGAAGACATGCGCGTAGGTGAGGTGCGGGAATTGGGCAGCATCACGCCGACGCGCGAAGACACCATCGCATTTGCAACACAGTTCGATCCGCAGCCGTTTCATCTGGACGAGGAAGCGGCCAAGGCCTCGGTGTTCGGCGGCTTGTGCGCCAGCGGCTGGCATACTTGCGCCATGGCCATGCGCTTGATGGTGACGAATTTTTTGTGCCACACCTCGAGCATGGGTTCGCCGGGACTGGAAGGCATTAAATGGACCAAGCCGGTGTTCCCAGGCGATACGCTGAGCTTGCGCACGACGGTGCTGGAAAACAAGCCCATGGGCAAACGACCTGACATAGGCATGACGCGCAATCTGTGGGAAATGTTCAACCAGCATGGCGACAAGGTGTTGCACATGGAAGGCTGGGGAATGTTCAGGCGGCGCGGTTAAGACACGCTTAGGCCGGACCATCCGGACTTGGTTGGCATTTCTGCATTCATCAATGAAGGCACGCTTTGGCCGAACCATCCGGTGGGATTTTTTTCTGCGCTTTCGCTGGAAAAAACGCCCCCTCCGATTCGGCCTGAAGTGATGGTTTTGGCTCAAGTCATGTTTCGTTGTCGTACTGGCTTTCTGTATCGAACCGCAGAAATGCTGTCGGAGAAATACGTCGAGTGGACAAACGACATGGCGGGCGGGCCGACGCGAACGTCATGGCTCTGCCATGGAGAGCGGCGACATTCCCGGCATGTCGTGAAGACTTCACTAAAAGACGCAGTGACCGTAGCGTGAACACCTCGCTTGATGAAACGCGCCCCATCACACTGCACAGATAATGGGTGTTTACAGAACGAGACTACGCCATGAGCACCACAGACATCGGTCACTTCATCAACGGCACGCCCGTTGCAGGTCAAGGGCAACGCACACAAGCCGTGACCAATCCCGCCACCGGCGCTGTCACAGGCAAGGTCGTATTGGCCGATAAGCAAGATGTGAACACTGCCGTTGCCGCTGCCCTTGCCGCGTTTCCCGCCTGGGCAGACGCGCCGCCGCTGCGTCGCGCCCGCGTCATGTTCAAATTTTTGGAGTTGCTGCACCAACACAAAGACGCGCTGGCCCACGCCATCACCGCCGAGCACGGCAAAGTGTTCACCGATGCGCAAGGCGAAGTCGCGCGCGGCATTGATATCGTCGAATTCGCCACTGGCATTCCACAGTTACTCAAAGGCGATTACACCGAACAAGTCGCGACCGGCATAGACAACTGGACCCTGCGCCAACCGCTGGGCGTGGTGGCCGGCATCACACCGTTCAACTTCCCCGTCATGGTGCCCATGTGGATGTTCCCGGTGGCGATTGCAGCGGGCAACACATTCATCCTCAAACCAAGTCCTACCGACCCGACACCGTCTTTGATGATGGCCGATTTGCTCAAACAAGCCGGTTTGCCCGACGGCGTATTCAACGTGGTGCAAGGAGACAAAGAAGCCGTCGATGCTTTGCTAGAACACCCGGACGTGAAGGCTGTCAGCTTTGTCGGCTCGACACCGATAGCCAACTACATCTACGAAACCGGCGCGCACCACGGCAAACGCGTGCAAGCCTTAGGCGGCGCGAAAAACCACATGGTGGTCATGCCCGACGCCGATCTGGAGCAGTCGTTGGATGCATTGATCGGCGCTGCTTACGGCTCGGCCGGTGAACGTTGCATGGCCATCAGCGTGGCGGTGCTGGTAGGTGATGTGGCCGACAAAATCATGCCTAAGTTGATAGAGCGCACCCGCGCTTTGAAGGTGCTCAACGGCGAAAACCTGGCCGCTGAAATGGGGCCCATCGTCACGCAACAAGCGCACGAGCGCATCACGGACTACATCGCGCAAGGCGAGAGCGAAGGCGCGAAGTTGCTGGTCGATGGTCGCGGCTTCCAAGCCGCGCAAGCCGGTGCCGGATGCGAGCAAGGTTTTTGGATGGGCGGCACGCTGTTTGACCACGTGACCACCGATATGCGTATTTACAAAGAAGAAATTTTCGGCCCGGTGCTGGCCTGTGTGCGCGTGCCCGACTTTGCGACAGCCGTGCAAATCATCAATGACCACGAATTCGGCAACGGTGTGTCTTGCTTCACGCGTGACGGTAACGTGGCGCGCGAGTTTTCTCGCCGCATACAAGTCGGCATGGTCGGTATCAACGTGCCGATTCCCGTGCCCATGGCATGGCACGGATTCGGCGGCTGGAAACGTTCTCTGTTTGGCGACATGTATGCCTACGGCGAAGAAGGCGTGCGTTTTTACACCAAGCAAAAATCCATCATGCAACGCTGGCCCGAGAGCACGCCCAAGGGCGCGGAGTTCGTCATGCCGACCAGCAAGTGACATGAACGACACCACCTTCGACTACATCATCATCGGCGCGGGAACGGCCGGTTGCCTGCTGGCCAACCGCTTGAGCGCGGACGCGTCCAAGCGGGTGTTGCTGATCGAAGCCGGGCGCAAAGACGATTACCACTGGGTGCATATTCCGGTCGGTTATTTGTACTGCATAGGCAACCCGCGCACCGATTGGCTGTACCAGACCGAACCGGCCGACGGACTGAACGGCCGCAGCCTGCGTTACCCGCGCGGCAAAGTCTTGGGCGGCTGCTCCAGCATCAACGGCATGATTTACATGCGCGGCCAGTCGCGCGATTACGACCAATGGGCCGCCATCACCGGCGACGCGCGTTGGAACTGGGAGCACAGCCTGCCCTACTTCAAAATGCACGAAGACCATTACCTTGGCGCGAACGAATTACACGGCGCAAAAGGTACGCCGTCTGAAGTGGTGAAACAAGGCCAAAGCCTGTACCACCAGACTTTGCGACATCGCAATGTGGGCGGTGAATGGCGTATCGAAAAACAGCGCTTGCGCTGGGACGTGCTGGATGCGTTCGCGCAAGCTGCGGTGCAAGCCGGTATTCCCGCCACCGACGACTTCAACCGTGGCACCAATGAAGGCGTCAGCTACTTTGAAGTCAACCAAAAAAGCGGTTGGCGCTGGAATACCGCCAAAGCGTTTTTGCGGCCCACTTGCTATGGCCGACCGAATTTCGAGATGTGGACCGCGGCTCAGGTGGCCAAGCTGCACATAGACACGCAAGCCGACGGCAGCATCGCCTGCACCGGTGTGGACGTGTGGAACGGCAAAGAGCGGGTGCAAGCTGTGGCGCGCCAATCGGTGGTCTTGTGCGCGGGAGCGATTGGCACGCCGCAATTGCTGCAACTCTCTGGCATTGGTCCGGCCGCGCTGCTGCAAGAACACGGCATCAAGCCACTGGTTGATTTGCCCGGTGTCGGTGCCAACTTACAAGACCATTTGCAAATCCGCGCGGTGTTCAAAGTCAAGGGCGTGAAAACTTTGAACACCATGGCCAACAGTTGGTGGGGCAAAGCCGCCATCGGTTTGGAATATTTATTGCACCGCAGCGGACCGATGAGCATGGCACCGTCTCAACTCGGCGCGTTCACCCGCAGCGACCCGTCGCAAGCTTGGCCGAACATCGAATACCACGTGCAGCCCTTGAGCCTGGATGCCTTCGGCGAACCGCTGCACAGCTTTCCTGCGTTCACCGCCAGCGTCTGCAACCTGAACCCTTCCAGTCGCGGCACAGTGAATATTCAAAGTGCGGATTTCAATGCCGCGCCATTGATCGCGCCAAATTACTTGTCCACCGACGAAGACCGCCGCGTGGCCGCGGACTCTTTGCGCGTGACACGCCGCATCGCTGCTCAACCGGCTTTGGCACCCTACCAGCCCGAGGAATGGAAACCGGGCACGCAGTTTCAAACCGACGATGAGCTCGCTCGTCTGGCCGGTGACATAGGTACCACGATTTTTCACCCGGTCGGCACCGCACGCATGGGGCGATTGGACGACCCACTGTCGGTGGTCGACAGCGAATTGCGCGTGCGTGACGGGCGCGGCGGCTTGGTACGCGGCCTTCGCATCGCCGATGCCTCTGTCATGCCAACCATCACCAGCGGCAACACCAACAGTCCGGTGTTGATGATTGCAGAACGCGCCGCCGAATTGCTGGCGCTGCATGCGCTTGCCGCGGGTAATTCCTAGGCAAAGCATCAACCACTATCGCCTACAGTTCAGTCACTTGCAGACAAAACCCCATGGGGCCTTGTCTGCAGAGGGTCAGAGGAGACAAAAAAGCATCCTCCACAAGGTGGATAGCGATAACGGAAAAGCACCGCACAACGGTGCTTTTTTTTCGACTGCGAGAATCCCCCTATGGACATTGTGCTGGTCAGCCTGATGTCGGCGCTGGCCGGCTTTGTCGACGCCGTGGTGGGCGGCGGCGGATTGATTCTGGTGCCGGCCTTGTTTGCCACCTACCCGTCGCTGCACCCGGCCACCTTATTGGGTACCAACAAATCTGCCTCGATTTGGGGCACGCTGTTCGCAGCCTGGCAATACAACCGGCGGGTGCAACTGGCCTGGCGTGCACTGCTGTTGGCCAGTTTGATGGCGTTTATCGGCTCCTGGGGTGGCGCTTATGTGTTGACGTTGTTGTCCCCTCAGTATTTGCGCATGGCTTTGCCCGCCTTGTTGCTGGCGTTGCTGTTCTACACCTTGTGGAACAAACAACTCGGCCACATACATGCGCCCCGCTATGCAGCGCGCAGGCAAGCGGTTTACATGGCGTTGATTGGTGGCGTCATCGGTTTTTACGACGGCTTTTTCGGCCCTGGCACCGGCAGCTTTCTGGTGTTTCTGCTGGTGCGTGTGCTGGGTTTTGATTTCTTGCAGGCGTCGGCGCACAGCAAAGTCATGAACCTGTGCAGCAACCTGGCCGCCGTCATACTGCTGGCTTCACAAGGCCATGTGTGGTGGCAGGTCGGTATTACGCTGGCGCTGGCGAATGTGGCCGGCAGTCTGCTGGGCACGCGCATGGCCATGCGACACGGCAGCGGTTTTGTGCGCTATGTGTTCATAGTGGTGGTCACGGTGTTGGCCTTGAAAACCGCCAAAGACGCCTGGTTTTAACGCTGGTTGTCCTCGTCTAGCACGGGCTCTGGTGGCGCACTTGTGGGTTTTGGCGGCCAAGGCACACTGGCCGCGGGTCTGCGTTTGCCGAGCGGGCGAGTCGCCAGGCCGATGCGCACCGCGTCCATATCCTCTAGCGACGGGTACAGACCCAGAAACAGATAGTCGAACACACGGCGCGCCATAGGTGCTGCACTTTGCGCGCCGAAACCGCCATTCTCCACCACCATGGCCAAGGCCACTTTCGGATTTTCGGCAGGTGCAAATGCGATGAACAATGCGTGATCCCGCAAACGCTCATCAATTTTTCCGGCCTCGTATTTTTCATTTTGCTTGATGGTGAACACCTGGGCCGTGCCAGTTTTACCGGCACTGGTGTATTCGGCCGCCACAAAGCTACCGGCCGAAGTGCCTTCCAGGTTGACACCAATCATGGCTTTACGGATCAACTCCAGATCCTCAGGCCTGAAACCTAGCGACTGCGGCGGGTCTTTGACCACCACCTGTTTTTCCTTGGTTTCTATGTCCACCACCTCGCGCACAAGGTGGGGGCGGTTGCGCATGCCGTTGTTAGCCAAAGTAGCCACGGCCTGAGCGAGTTGCAGCATGGTGAAACTGTTATAGCCCTGGCCTATGCCCAGGGAAATAGTTTCACCTGAATACCAGCGTTGCTGCTCAGCGCGTTTATAAGTATTTTGCTTCCACTCAGTTGACGGCAAAATGCCGCGCGACTCACCTTGTATGTCAATGCCAGTCAATTGACCAAAGCCCAATAACTTCATCTGCTCGTAAATCAAGTCCACGCCCATGTCGCGCGCCAGCATGTAGTAGTAGGTATCGCAAGACTGCACAATCGATTTGTACATATCAACCGACCCGTGGCCACTCTCTTTGTCATCGCGGAAACGGTGATTACCAAACATAAAAAAGCCCGGGTCGTAGATAGTTTGAGAAGCATTGCGTTTACCGGTGTTCAACGCTGCTAACGACATGAACGGCTTGTAGGTAGACCCTGGCGGGTAGGTGCCGCGCAAAGCGCGGTTGAGCAAAGGTTTGTCCGGCGACTCGTTGAGCTTTTGCCAGTTTTCTACATCAATGCCTTCAACAAACAGGTTGGGGTCAAACGTCGGCTTGCTGACAAAAGCCAGCACTTCGCCGTTGCTCGGGTCAATCGCCACCAGCGCGCCGCGTCTGGCGCCATACATGTCTTCCACAAGTTGCTGTAATTTGATGTCTATGGACAGCACCACCGTGTTGCCGGGTGTGGCCTGGCTGCTGCGCAAACGCCGCACTGCGTGTCCGCCGGCCGAGGTTTCCATTTCGTGCACGCCGGTCTGGCCGTGCAACTGACGCTCATAGCTTTGCTCGACACCGAGCTTGCCTATGTAATCCGTGCCCCGGTAATTGCCTACGTTTTCCTGCTCCTCCAGCTTTTCTTTTTCCGACTGATTGATACGCCCGATATAGCCTATGACATGGCTGGCCAGTTCGTTGTACGGGTAGTTACGGAACAAGCGAGCCCGGATTTCCACGCCGGGAAAGCGGTAGCGTTGCGCGGCAAAACGGGCGACCTCTTCGTCACTCAAGCGGGTGCGGATAGGCACCGATTCAAAACTTTTGGATTCTTCGCGCAGCTTGCGAAACCGCCGTTTATCGCGGCCTTGAATGTCGATGAGTTCGGCCAGCTGTTCAATCACCTCGTCCAGCGGCTCAACGACTTTGGAGGGCGTGATCTCCAGCGTGTACGCAGAGTAATTGGTCGCCAGCACAATGCCGTTGCGGTCCATGATGACGCCACGGTTGGGCACGATGGGCACGATAGCGGTGCGGTTGCTTTCCGCCTGAGCGCTGAATTCCTGGTAGCGCCACAGCTGCAAATACATCAGCCGCAGGCACAACAGGCTGAAGACCACCAGCACCATCAGGGAAGCGA
>Ga0208960_1001712_pt1 | contig 11493 bp, 1 predicted proteins | sample GreLakmeON33MSRF_FD_187703 | JGI IMG/M metagenome (GOLD analysis project Ga0208960, IMG submission 187703) | Freshwater lentic microbial communities from great Laurentian Lakes, MI, USA - Great Lakes metaG ON33MSRF (SPAdes) | ecosystem: Environmental > Aquatic > Freshwater > Lake | place: Great...
AGGATACCACACATTTTACCTAAAGTGGTATCCGGTTATAGTCCTGTTCTACCAGTGCGCCGCTTATAGACGCGCACCCCACCGCCACGGCTAAGGGAGTCCCCTCCAATTTCCAGACCCATATTATAACTATACTCTATTTCACCTAGTTGCTCTGCAGTAAACAGGGTGATGTACCGAGATAAGTCAGGGTTGGCTTGCAGTAACGCTTGCCGCCTAGTGGGATTAGCCTGAATAAATTCCCCAAAAGCAATAGCTAGTTGGGGGTTTTTTGCCTTGATAACTGAAATCACATTGGCATAAACACTGCCGTCTATTTGCTTTTGCCCACCATAACTTTGACCACTGGAATTCCTAATTGATGGAAGAGACGGAAGTTTTGAAACTCCCCTATCCCTAATGATTTCTGCAAACAACTTGTAGGAACTGCTAAAGGAATCTCCTTTAGCAACAGATTTCCTAGAAGTCATCATTGATTTTATTTTTTCAAAATCTTTTAGGGGATCGTGGCGAGCCGGGGCTTTTGGTCCAGATTTAGTTTTGTTGTACCTGTCCCAGATTTGTTTGGAAAATTCTTGATACTGAGCTAGCTGGGGATACTTTGCCCAAAATTGCCTTGATGCCACTTCCCCCTGAGAAACTCCAACCATAATATACTGGTCGTATAATTTCTCAATATCTTCCCCGTAAAACTTCTTGGCCCACTTGCTAACATAATCGCCTACATCACCTGAGTCTAGACGATCACCGGGTTTCCTGCCAGTAGTTGCGGCTTTAGCTTTCTTAACGCTTTCTCCGCTCACACTAATAGTTCCATCTTCCTGAATACTAATAGAAGCCCCCACCACATCCATCAAAGCGTTTAGGGTGGGTCCACCATAGTTTACAGATTCATTTTTTACTGTTTGCAAATCCCTTAGTTCTGGGTGACGAGACATATAAAGACCCAGCTCTGCATCAGACAGAGATTTGATTGTGCCAATAACTTTAGCCCATACCATTTGATTAGGGTCAAACGGAACACCACGAGAAGCTTCCAGCATCATACTGCTCCTCAAGTTCTCACCGCCTAAAGTCTTGACATAGTTAACCAAGCTATTCTCCCAGTTTATTGGGTCTTGAAAGGTGGGCCATTTAGCCGACAGCAGGGGCGCATCTAAAACATTCAAAAATGCTGTTGGGTTTCCTTTTACCCCCTCTAGTATTGGAATAAGAGTTTGGTATTTTAATTGATCCCTTAGTTCTGTTACATAATTTGTTGTGGGGGCTGCTTTTTGAGAATACAAATACTCCCATTTAGATAGCATGTCTCCAGCAACCCCATTTTGTAATACTGTTCCAGCACTTCCCAAGTTCCCCTGACCTGTCCCGGCTCCCCCGGCCACACCAGTCCCCATAGAATTGCCAGCATTAATACCGGACAATATAGCATTAGTTTTTTGTTTGCTCTTCAAGTTCTTTTGCGACAACTCCATCAAAGAGTTTGCAATAGAATTCTTTGCCTCTATTTCAGGAGAGTCAACTCTAACTTGCGGGAGTTTGGGAAGATTAATGTCATTTATCAAAACCGCTACCGCATTATCTAGATTAGCGGTCATCTTGTTGTACTCTCTATTGAACTCAAACAAACCAAAGTCTGACAAAAATTGCTTTTCTTTTGTTTCAGGCCAATCACGAGAATTTTCCAAGTAAATTTTGAGAGCTTCTGCTTTTTGAGGATCCTTATCCATAAAGGATTGCTTAAGAAAGTCCTCAGCATCTTTGATGGACACATAGTAGGGAGCCATAACTTCCCTGTACTTGGGGTCCTTCAGGGTTGCGGCTAACTCTGTATTCATGCGGGCTTTTAGGTCTAAATGATCTCGCAAGAACTGCTCGCGTTGCTTAATCTCCAAATCGTAATACACATCCTGCATTGCGCTAGTGCCCGGAAACATATTTTCCATTTCGCGCTGTAGCTGATGATACATAATTCCAGCTTTGCCCCACTCCTCTTTGGTTGCCGCATCGGGAGATTGCAACAATAAAGCCAGCTTCATAATTCCAGCTTTGAAAGATGCGGACTCTGTTCCAAACTCAAACTTGCCCTTGTTTTCGTAAAACTTGTCTACAACATCGTAATTCAAACCCACTGTATCGTATACAGCTTTAGCAGTTGCTCCCCTGCCAACCCTAGACATTGCACTGTAAGCGTACACATTGAAAGCCTCATCCCCGTACCTTCTAAATATAGAGTACACAGGAAAGTTAGGGAACTCTATAGAGAAATTAAGCCAAGCCATCTCGTATTGTTCCTTGGTAATCTCAGGGTCATCCCGAAGGTCGTACAGCTTGTCCACACTGTCGTACATTTTCTCCTGAAGTATTTCGTTGGTGCCACGAGCACTAACTCCCGGACCACCCAAGAAGCTTAGAATTTGAGGGATAAGTTTTTGGGACCTGGCTTCTGTAACTGCCGCACTCCACACAGAGTAAGCATTGGCGTACTCCTTTTGAGCCCCCAAGGTGTATGGGTCAGAAGATACTATGGCTGCATCTTGTAGTATTTCTGGGGTCAACAAAATACCCTTGACAATTTTGTTTGGTTCAGCTCCCCATGTTGTAAGCACATTTGCCACACGCCTCTGGTCGTAAACTGGACCAACAAATTTAAATCCATCTTTTGTCTGGGCGTAAGTCACCGCAAACTGAACGCCTGCTCCAGCCAGCATTAATCCCCGTAATGCCAAAGAACCTTGCGGGGAACCAAGTTTTCCTAAACCACCCAGAGCCATAAGTGGGGCATCAATTGACACACCGCCATCAGCAAGAGGTACTCCGTACCCGTTTTTCTCCATAAATGCTGTTATGGTGGGAAGCAGTCTTGTTTGACTACCCAAATATCCAAAGTATTGACTTGATTGGTTTATCAAATCTTCATTGCTTGTTGCGTATCCAGTAGCATACAAGCCCGTTCCAATTGCCAAGGGCCAAAGAGCGTGTGGACCGGGACCCCAACCGTACAGAGCGTTGTATCCCTTTCCTAATGTTGATTTCTCCCTAGTGGCATTAGTGTAATCTCCGTTTAGCAAAGACTCTAGCGGAGAAATTTGAGACAACAAAGGCAAGTACACCGTATCAGTACCCATCAAGTCTTTTAGCGTTTCGTTTGAAACATTTAGTTTTGCCGAAGCCCTCATCCATAACGGCAAATCCTCATCTTCATTGAGTGTATTTAGTTGCCTGTTCCAAAGGAATAATTTAGAAAGGTAGTTGGGGTCCGAAAGAATTTGGCGCGGGTAATCAGAGAAGGTGCGCAAATACCAAAGGGGATAACCAAACACCCCCTCTAGAATATGGTCAAAGTTGTATTTCTCCCCATAGTTATAAATGTAATTGTCAACATTGGTTCTAGCTAACTTCTCAGCAATCACACGAGTTTTCCGCAGTTCACTTTCTGCTTTGGCAAAAAACCTTTCTATTCCCTGCACATATTCCTGCGTATTAGGCTGAACAGCGTGCATAATTTTTTCGTTTTGAGCATCAAGAATTGCGCTTGCCAATTTCTTCAGCAGAGTTTGGGAGGCAAACAACTTCTCTTTCTGTAATTCCGCAGGTGTAAGCATTTGCGATGTAGAAACATTTGGGTCAAGTGTTGACACGGTTGATCTAAAGGAATCAGACACAGCCTCATTTAGTGATGCCATCACCTTGGGATCATCTAAAACTTTATTTAGTTGCACTACGGAGTCTGTTATTAAGGTGTCTCCAGTCAAAGCAAAATTATACATTTTGTCTGTAAGGGGAGGAACAAGTCCACCGCCTCCCTTACCACTTACCATATCTGAAAGAAAACCTTTTGTTGCCCTAATCTTTGTCCATGTTGTGCCTTCTTGTAGAAGTTTTGCAACAAACTGATCATTTAACTTGTATAGTGCTTGTGTTGGATTAATTTCAACACCACCAACCTTCCAGTATCCAGTTTGGTTTAAGAAATTCTTTAGTATTGTTTTAGGTCCGGGTTTAGATGGATTTTCCATTACATTAACAAACATAGATGCAATTTGTTTTTCACTAAAACTTACAATTTCTTCAACTTCTTTATTTGCTATTACATAATTTGAAGCTCCGCCTTTTGTAGCTTCCTCATTAAATCTCCTAAGTTCATTCCAATAAGTATGAATTTTTTTCAACTCGCTTTCGGTTAATCCACTAAATTTTGCCCTGATTAAAATAGAGGACCATTCTTCTATGTACTTTTTCTTGAATTTTGCAAAATCTTCCGGTGTTTCTCCAAGGCTTAGATATTCTTTAAATGGTTGATCCCATGAAGATTTTCTATTTTGCTCAAAACTTGGCATACCAACCGCAGTTTCAAGATTGTTAATAAATTTATTAGCTGTGGGTTTAATTTTGTCTGCGGCTTTGTTTGCAGCATCAAGTGCAAGTGTATCTTTAGCTCTAGTATTTGCTATTCCATCTATTACTTCATCTGCTTTTTCAGATAGTTGAGTTTGAACTGGTTCAACTCTCGGTTTAAGTTCTAATTTTTTTGCTTTATCAGATTTTTCCCATTGCTGAAAAAATTGCCGAAACTGTGATTTTTTGGGGTCTTGTAGTTCACTAAAGGGAACTGCTTTAAGGTCTGGATGTTTAACTTTCCATTCAGCTATTGTAAAGTTATACCATTCCGAAAATTTACTGTTTCGATAAAGCCTTTGCGGTGTTGAGTCTGAAGCTAAGGCAGTCGTAATAATATCTTTTGTTGTTGTAGTTAGATTTTCTTGACTTTTAAGGCTTCTTGTTTTTGCTAGTTCATCTCTTAGTTGTTTTTGTATAGCGTTTATTTGTTCTTGAGTTACCTCCGGTTCTAATGTTTCAATCGCAGGAGCTACGGAAGCAACAGGGTCTACAGCAGGCGTTACAGCGGCAGGGGCAGGAGCAACTGATACAGGTGCTTTAGCTTTTACCTTTGCTACTGGCGTTAAAACTTCTGGTTCTGGTAATACTGCAGCTGGCGTTACAGCGGTGGCGGCAACGGCTGGTGCGGTTGGCGCAACTACTTTTCTTACCCGTGGTTTTTTAGCCTCTGCGGCAATCAATTTGTTTTGTCTTATAAAGTTTTTTTCTATAATGTTTTCCCAGTATTTTTCACGGAAAGCTCCATCATTAATTGCCTGTTCAATAACAAGCTTTATTTCTCGCAAGTCAGCATCTTTGGGATAGCCAGTTGCTACTGTTCTTACAACAGGAACTTGTTTAGTTACAATTTCTTGAGCTCGTACTGGATTAATATACAAATTTTCCAGCAATCCAACAGCTTCCTCTCTTGTAGCAAAAGGAGAGTCTGGAAACCTACGCAGAGGAAGCAACATTTCCTCCCATTCATCTGTGCCAAATATTTTTGCAGGTTTTCCATCAACTATGTCTGCAAGAAGATTATCAATAGCTTCAAAATATGCGTCTATGCTTTTTTCTAATGCTTCTTTTTGTTTTGCGGGAAAAGAAGGGCGCTTTGAAACTTCTACTTTACCTCCACTATACATAGGCTTTCTAGGAACATCTATCATTGTTGAAATTCTGGTTTGCGCTTCTTTCTTTACTGCTGTAATAACATTAGAAATTTCAGCTTGAACTCCAGTTTTTATGACAGGTGATGGCACAGGGTATCTTCCGGACCCTTCCAAAAACTGCGCAATTAACTCGTGTTGTCTTGCAAAATCAGACATAAATTCTGATTTGATTTCGTATAATTTATCACTAAGTTTTTTTATGTTTTCAGGAGTAAACTTAATAGCGTTCCCTGAACCATCTTCAATTAAATATCTAAGGTTGCTTACTGCATGAGAGATTGTTTTTCCTGCTGTTGTTCGTTCTGCAGCCATCAACCTATTTATTGCTTCGTCTACTATAACAATATCTTTCGGGCCCACAGTTGACAGACCATTTGTTCTTGCAGCTAATTGTGCTATATCACTTTCCGGACCATACATTTCCAATAAGTATTGCGCATAAGGCATTTCAGCAGTGCCTGCCACTTCAGAAGCAGGCCATGTTACTGATGTAAGATCAATAATTTTATTACTTTTTCTTGTTTCATTATAAATAACACGCAATCTACCAATTGTAGAATTAAATTCCTCCATTGCTGTGTCATACCTTTGCTGCATATTTACATCAATGCCTAAGTTACGAACACCCGTAGGAAATCCTTCGCTTAATCTAGGAATATTAACTTGATTTCTAAGACTGTCTTTTCCTGCTATTGAAGTAAGATAATTAACTACTGCTTTACCCTCTTTTGCAATGTGCTCTTGTGTGTACCCCTTGCTTACCAAATCTTTTACAATAATTTGAGCTTCGGCTGATTGTGGATTATCATGCACAATTTTCAATGCTTGATCTAAAGGATCAAGATTAATTCCTTTCTCTCTTGTTAAAACCTCTTCTGGAATTGTGTATTGAGTAATAGGTATTGTTTTGGGCCTTGGTTTAAAATACTTTTTGTTGCCCATGGTGATAGATTCGTTTTGAACCCATCTCGCTAATTGCTCAGGGTTAGACTGGTACCTGTTCAAAGCCTCCATAAACCTAGGCATTAGACCAGCATCTATTGCATCACCACTAAGTTCAGAAACAGCCTCAATATATTTGGGGTGCAGTGTCCAGTGGCTTGGGTCTGTAAGCCACTGCCTTTTCAGTTTCATTAACCGCTCATCGTTAAGAACTCCCTTTAACGATTCCACCATTTGGCCCACCATATCTTTTGGCAAATTAGATATGTCTGTTATGTCAGACCCAAGTCCACCAGCAGAGTCAAGCTTATTAAACACATTCCTGATTGCGTGACCAGTAATCAAATCCCTTAGGACTTGCTCTGTCTTTTGCATGCCTACTGCACCAGACTGTCCAAATTTTGCAAGTTTGCTTTTGACAACATCCTCAATAAAAATTTCAGTTCCGCGGGTTGCAACTTTGCTAACTCCCTTTGTTGACTTTCCCCTGTAATTTATAAGCTGACTACCAAATTGCTGTAGATACGAGGCGTTGTTTTGTTGCAAAATTTCAGCATCTTGCAACCACAATTTTGTTATATCCGACAATATGTTTCTTACTGCAACTCCAGGGACTGGACCAATGTGAAACATTTTTGCATACCAAGACTGCCATTGTTTCCACTGGGTAGGTTGCAGAACTTTATCTACATCTTGCTTTAATTCATTTCCAAGCGTAGCCCTCAAACCCCAATCCAAAATCTCTTTGATTGCTTGATCTTTGACTTCTCTGGTGCTGGTAGGGCTTTGGGCGTTTTCCAGCCATGTAACAAGTTGTGACTTGTTTGCGCTCCGTACATTTAGCTTCCTGTCATCCACTAACCCAGCTGCCCCATCTATCATGTTGTAAATTAATTGGCGACCAATCAAACCGTTGGTGCTGTTTAGTTCGTTTGTTATTGTTCCTTCTGCTATACCTGTTACTTTGCTCATGGCACTAGACGCTGGTTGATCCAGCATGCCCATGTGCTCAAACACTTTTAGGGCCGCAATTTCTTTTTGGGTTGGGGTAGAGGAGAAACCTCCCACACCATAATTTCTCACAGAGATTAAATTGTCCACCATTTGACCAAAATTAGCGTTGTCCCCTAAATAAAAGAACTGTTGCATAATAGAACTCAACCCATGCTCTACTGCAACCCTTGCCTTAGAAGTAACATCCATGTCAAATGTGCTTGCACCAATCGAAACCAACCATTTCCTTAGGTTGTGAATTCCAACATCCCGATTAACCCAATCTGCGCTTTCAATTGCTTTCCCAGAATTACTGGGGTGTGTAATATACGGAGTAGCCTGATTGGTAAGAGCCAGTATTCCTTGGCGATTTACTTCTATGGTTCTTTCTACTTGTTTGAGATACCTGTTCCTGTCAGCAAAGAAGGACAGGGATGGAGCCATTGCTTTTTCCATCTTGCCTATCTTGGGGATTATTTTGGGCAACACTCCCCCGGCTAATTCTGGAACCACAAAAAAAGAAAGTATTTGTTCGCCTACTGGCAATTTACTGAAGTTTTGCTTTGCGTTATTAACCGCATAACTCAAATGAGAGACTGCCAAATCTGTAACAGTTGGCTCCGGAAACAAATCTTTGGGCCACTCTCCAATTGTCCGGTACTTTGCAATAACTTCTGATTGTTTAGCGGCAGGAATTTTGTTCATTGACATTGTGTGTTGCAATGAAACTTCTTCCATGGATGGCTTGTTAGCTCCCACGCCTGCAAGACCCCTTAAGAAACCCCATGTACCCTCTAAGGCTTGACCTTCCGGTTCAGCTGTCCTGAGAAGTTCCATAAGAAGACCGTGCCCACCTTCTTCGTTTGGAGACCATTCAGGATTTTGACCAAAGAAAAACCCATACGGTCTGGCTGATGCTTTTGGCATGGCCGCTGTTCTGGAAACTACGCCCCTAATTCTTTCTGGCAAAGTCCCCATTGCAAAAGCCAAATCTCCAATGTAATTTTTGGCTATGCCGCCCGGTATTCCGGTTAGAGCTTCTTTTTCCGGATTATCAAATACTTGTTTTTCATTTCTAACCTGACCTTCCCACGCCTTTCTTCGTGACCACTCAGCTAACTTTGAAATCAAACTATCAGTTTGAGATGGCGGTTCAAATATTGGCGTAACTCCGTCTGGTTCGTACCCTAATATATTTGGGCGTTTTCCAAACACACCTCGATCCCTATAAGTCATAGGTGGATCAATCCCAATATTAAAATCCGGAGTAGATGCTGGGTTGTTTAGATATTGATCTGGTAATACGGACCTGGGCAATGAGCTGGGTCTATTAAAGTAATCGTATAGCTCAGACCCTAATACTCCTGCCGCCGCTCCTGCCCCTAATCCCCACCCTACTGGAGTAAGACCAGTTAGTCCTGCAGCTAATCCACCTAAAACTGCGCCACCACCACCAGCTACTAACGAATAAGCGTCAAGGTTGCTAGGAGAAGCAGAGGGTCTTGTAAATAAAGGCGGCCTAGAGATTGGTGCACTAGGTTGTGGGCTTGGATTTTCAGGAAGAAATGGAAGGGCGGCTCTCGTTACTTGTGGAGCAACCCTTGCATTTTTATTTATAGAGCTTAGAAACGAAGCTACAACTGACTTAGGGTCTTTTGAAGGTAATGGAAACACTTGTTACCCCATCAACCCCATCTGAGCAAACACTGACCTCAATCCTGCTTCAGCTGGCTCTCGCATTTGCGGAGTAAGTCCAGCGTAAGCCAGAGGATTTTCAAAGCTTGCATCACTCATTGTCAATGGACCAACTCCACCTGCGCGACCGTAGTTTAGTTCTCCGTATGTGCCCATTTGACCCATTGCGGTGTACTGCTGTGCTTTTAGATACTGCATTAGTGCTTGCAGTAGTGCTGGGTCAATGCTATTTAGGTATCCCAGTCCAGCATTACTAAACTGCAGGTTGCTTCCCTGTCGAGCCACCTGAGAAATTGCGCTCAACGGGAACGCATTTCCGGATGGACTTCCCGTAGCGGGAGCAGGCACTGCAGGAATACCGACACCCGGTTGCTGTTGCTGATTTAATTGTTTCATCAACAATTCCATATACTGCTGTGTCAACTGATCTTGCTTGGCTTGCGATGATTGCAACAAAGCGTAAAGCTCATTCTCCCTAGTGCGGTCAGGCTCAGGGACTGGCTTGTTAAACATATTCTGCATATCTTGGTAACGCGCCAGTTGTTCTGCCCAAGTGGTAGGTTCTGGCACACCTGTATTTGCAGGCGGCGCTTGAAGAGCTGGCGGTATTTCAATTGAAGCTCCTTTACCACCACCACCACCGCTTTCCGCCGCCGCCGCCGCCGCTGCCGCCGCCGCCGCCGCCGCCGTTGCCGCTGGATTTTGATCTGGGCCTGCGTAGAAACCCTGAAGATACTTTATTTGCTCTTGAGTAAATGTTGTTTGTCCTCCAGCCATCAGTTCTTGTGTGTGCTGGTCCATGATAGCTTCTACAGCTGCCTGCCTTTCTGGATCTGACATCATAAACAGCCTGTCACCTATTTGTATCATTTTGGCATCTTTTTCAGGATCATACGCCGTGGTAGTTCCCGCATCCCTATCTCGACTGTTCTTATTGTTAATGTATTCCTCCATGTAATTTCTACTAGATGGAGTGCTAAAGTCTTCGGAGGAAGTATTTCCTGAAGAAGGAAGGGGTCCTACAATAGGAGCGGCAGGAGGTGGAAAACTACCAGAATTTTGAACTGCTGTAGATGCGGCTGTTTGAGATGCAGATGGACCATAGTCTAACTTTGCATTTTCTCGTTCTTGTAAATTTGCTCTTGACGCAGTGCTTATACCACCAAGAACAGCTGCAAGCCCACCAGCCGCTGCCGCTGGTACTGCCATCTCTCTCATTTTTTGTCCTAATGGTCTGCTTCCCAAGCTAATTGAATCGGGTTCTGAGGCTAAATATTTAGCAAGACTATCACTTCGAACAGGATTCCTTGTTATCTTGCTACCTTTTATCATAGCTTTCAATTCGCTTACTGAAGATGCAGGATATAGTTTTTTGAGTCTGCTAAGTTCCTTTGCGTCTTTTACTGCTTCGGCAGCTTTTTCAGCGGCCGCTGCCCTTATTTGAGCTGGTGTTAATTTTCCAGCTAGCTTAGCGGCTTTTGCCGCCGCTGCATCTGCTGTTGCCTTTGCTGCTGCCTCTGCTGCTGTCTTTACTTTTAGGGCTGCTGATTGAGCACCTACTTCTTTAGAAATTCCTTTTTCTACTCCAGGACGATATATCCCTTGTGTAGCTAAGTAATTAGCCATAGACTCTCCGCTTGGCAATACTTTTGCTGCGCCCGAGTCAACTACACTCTTAGGAAAAAATTTGGCTACTGCTTTTATTGCTGCTTCAGTAACAGGGGCACCTATTGTTTTTAATAGTTTTGTAGCAGCACCAATACCAAGCGGTAAATACCCAAATGCAGCTGCCGTTCCTACGGCATAAGGGTCCTCCTCGTTTCGGAGTCCTTGCGTCATTTCGTAATCCTGCATCATACTTTCCATGGCGGCATCAACTCCGCCACCTGCTAAAGATGTTGGAGGATAGAAATCTGAGGCTATTCCCGGAACATTCCTCATAAATCCTGTGTACAAATTTTGACCCATGGTTGGATCTTTGACAGGTCCGGTGTACATAGGAGCCATAGGAGCCGAACTTCCCTGTGCTTTCATTTGGTCAAGAGTAAGACGAGTAGAAGGAAATTGACCCGGAGCACCACCACGACCCGGCAAACCAACATTATCTGTCCTCGGTTTTGCAACAGCTACAGGAGGGCGTACCAAAGTTTTTGGAACAGGCATTGTAAAACGCTTATCTTGCCCCCGTGTTGGCGCTGCTTTAGGGGGCGGCGCTTTAGGCGTTGAATTTTTTAGTACCGTTCTTGCAGGCACAACTACTTTCTTGGGAGGAGCAACGACTGGCTTAGCCTTAATCTTCCCGTCTTCCAAA
>Ga0208960_1001713_pt1 | contig 11490 bp, 3 predicted proteins | sample GreLakmeON33MSRF_FD_187703 | JGI IMG/M metagenome (GOLD analysis project Ga0208960, IMG submission 187703) | Freshwater lentic microbial communities from great Laurentian Lakes, MI, USA - Great Lakes metaG ON33MSRF (SPAdes) | ecosystem: Environmental > Aquatic > Freshwater > Lake | place: Great...
CACTCACCTTGAATATCTTCACCAAACTATTAACACACCCAGTTTCTGAGGTAACTGAAAGAGTGACCGGATAATCGCCGGCAACAGTATATCTGTGAGTCGGGTTCTTTAACGTTGAACTATTTAAGGCACCTGCAGATGGATTACCAAAGTTCCATAAATAGCTTAGTGGTTTACCATCCGAAATGCTTGATGAATCTGTAAATTGAGCAAAGATTTCTGCTATACAACTTTCAGGAATTCCAAAATTTACAATCGGTATTGGTTTAAGCACGATCGTTTGAATTTCTTCATCATTACAAACGCCTCCTGAATAGGCCAGCATTCTTACTATAAATTGCTTGCTTGCCGGAGCACTGAATATCGGATACTGAATTCTGTATTCCTTACCAGGAAAAGGATTTTCATCAACTAATTTAAAACTAAGATCTCCACCATAATCAAAAAACCATTCTATCTTTCCTATGGTCCCAAAATCAACGGTTGATGTATTCCGGAAAACAACTTTTTGGTTACTACAAAGTTGAGTGTTATTTAAAACAACAAAATCTGCTTTCGGGACGGCGCCGCTTACCTGAAAAGACTTCACAAGCTTATTCACACAACCTGATGCTGAAGTTACGGTTAAGCTTACCTGGTAGTTGCCAGCAATGGTATACCTATGAGTTGGATTTTTTAAAATTGATGAATTTAAGCTCCCAGAAACAGGATTTCCAAAATCCCATGAATACGATAATGCTGAACCATCTGCAATAGTTGTGGAATCTGTAAACTGAGCAAATGAATCTCGAATACAAATTTCAGGAATTACAAAATTCACAACCGGTATTGGTTTAAGCACTATCGTTTGAATTTCTTCATCAAAGCATACTCCACCTGAATAAGCTACCATTCTGACTCTAAATTGCTTGCTTGCCGGAGCACTAAATGTCGGATACTGAAATCTATATTCCTTGCCCATCACCGGATTATCATCAACCAATTTAAAACTAAGGTCTCCACCATAATCAAAAAACCATTCTATCTTACCTATGGTCCCAAAATCGACGGTTGATGTATTCCGGAAAACAACTTCCTGGTTACTGCAAAGGTTCGTGTCATTTAAAACAAGAAAATTTGCCTTTGGAACTGCTCCACTCACCTTGAATGTCTTTACCAAACTCTTAACACATCCAGATTCTGAGGTAACTGTAAGAGTGACCGGATAATCACCGGCAACAGTATATCTGTGAGTCGGATTCTTTAACGTTGAACTATTTAAGGCACCTGCAGAAGGATTACCAAAGTTCCATAAATAGCTTAGTGCTTTACCATCCGAAATGCTTGATGAATCTGTAAATTGAGCAAAGATTTCTGCTATACAACTTTCAGGAAGTCCAAAATTCACAATCGGTAATGGATTGATCAGGACATTTTTTTCAAATGCTAGGCTTTCACAACCTTTGTCTGTTATAACCTTTAGGATAACTTTATAAGTTCCGCTTACCAAAAAGGCATGAGTAAATGGTGTTGCTGCATTCTTTTCTTCAATAGCAGTACCGTCACCAAAATTCCAAATCCATTTAACAATTGTGCCTTCTACTGTTGAAGATATATCTGTAAAGGTAACATCCTTACTTTCGCAGGCCGGTAGGCTCGTATTAAAGTTTACTATTGGAAGTGCTATAACATGAACAGTCTGAGTGGTCACATCTGATTGACAACCGGTTTCACCTTCAACCATCAGCTTAACAATATAATCGCCACTAGCAGCATATTTTTTAACCGGATTTTGAACTGTGGAGACTTCTCCATCACCAAAATCCCAAAACCATTTTTTTATGCTTTTACCGTTACCCAAGCTGGCATCAGTAAAAGTTGTTGAGGCATTTATACAGGTCTGCCCAACAGCTGTGATCACTGAACTTGGAGGATTAACTGCAGAAAACTGTAATTCCATAACCTCTACACTTCCACAACCATCAGGTGATGTTTTATTAGCAGTTACACTTATTTTATAGTCTTTAAGTATTGTATAGATAACTTTAGTTGGAAATACATACTCATATAATCCATCAACAGCGATTGCATTAACAGAAACCGGATTCAGAATTTCTAAAGGTGTAGATCCATCTCCTAAATCCCATACTATTCTGCTTACAGTAGAATTAAATTTCACACTTAAATTCAACTCTTCTTTAACACAAACACTGCTAACCTGATTATTATTAGTTACCTTTCTGATTTCAACACCAAGCCCTTTGACATTGGCTCCAGCAGCATACCCGTATGATTCTGCATTTCCAAATCCATATGCAATAGCATTAAACCCTACACTTGCCTGTAAATTATGAGTTCCTGCAGAAACAGGTATTTGTGCGTATGCATATGTGGGTTTTCCAGTAACTGGCAGGAATAAAGACGCTTGCGAAACACCATCAATTGTAAAGCTAGATACCCCGGTTTGAGGAATCACCACATTGATAAAATGCTTAAGGATCATATGAAGCTGAGTAGAAACCATAGTGATCTGAGAAAGCGTCTGCTCCAGTGGATTTAAAAAAATCATTTCGGGATCTCCAACATCACCGCTTATATTCGTGCAATTAATTGATTTACCCTGAGTTACTGCATAAAGTACAACCTGAATAGCTTTATCAGATTCAATACTATTAACACCTTGACTTGGAAATTCGTGATAAAAATTATTAACAAAGCTTGCGGATGGAATTGTAGTTCCATTAAGTTTAACTACTGCATTGGGATCACTTTTAAAAATACGATAGACATCATAATTCCTATCTTTTGAAGGCACAGTAATAAATGTTTTACCCCAACTGGCCGTAGGATAGGCTTGCTGGAATAAATTATCTGAGGAGCCCGCAAGCCCTGCGGTAGTTAAACATCCAATGGCTATTTTACCACTTCCTGAAAACACCGCTATCTTTTTACAAGGGGCTGAGGTGGTAGAAATCGATTGAATTCTAGTACCAGTAAGTTCAGTTCCCTGTGTGGTTGATCCTATTTGTGACGTTTGAACACCAAACACTTGATAAATCTCTCCTTTATTTAGTTTAATTGGCGCAGATGCTATACCTGCCTTTAAGCCTCCCTTAGTATCAACAGAAGGTGTAATTATTATTTCTGTGTTATCTTCTGTAGCTACAACAAAAAAGAAAGAGTGCGAATTTGTACTGTTTGAAATTTGCTGATAGTTTAGTGAATAATAGTCCTTTCCAAGAGTACTGGTAGGTAATACTAATGTTGCACCAGAAACTGCAGAATCATAAATATGAGCGTATACAACTATAGGTAAAAGAGAAGTGATATGAATACCTTTGTTGCTTACTTTTCCTTCATTGTTTCCAATATAAGCTGTTTGAGGCACCGTTACATTGGTAATTGCGTTCGCTGTAACCTGAAAAGGGATACTTGTTCCTCCCACCTCTAGTACTCCTGAAGTACTCACATCAGAGGTAATATAAACTACCATATCCTGACCAATATTGACCGTATACCCAGCCACATGATTTCCATATGCAAGCCAGAAATCAGTTCCTTTATTGGATGTATTCTGAGCAATTACAAAAGAAGATAGGCCTAATATCAAGCCAAGAATTACTAGAAATATCCCTGAAAACTGCTTCAAAATTATTTTTTAATTTATTGTAAAAGGCTTTTTATATAATGCAACTAAAACTACGAAAACAATTTCTAAAGCGTTAGACAAATATTAATCGGAAAGTTTAATATTTAAATTATAATTACGAAATCTAGAAAGTTTTAGGTTTTGAATGAACAGTCTATTCTGACTATCACACTCATAAATATAGATTCTTTCAATTTTTTAGAAGATGTATAAGTTATAAATAACATAGATTACCTTACTGTTTGTGCAAATAAGCTTGACGAAAATAGTATAAAAAAATCTATAATTTTTCTTAATCCCATTTTCTGTATCAATCTTTTTAGAAATAAATTAAGATAAAAATCACCGTTCCTGATCTTAATCTTAAAGGTAAATTGTTTAACCAAAAATTAAATTATTGAGCAAGTGGCAAGAAATAATGTTTGTAAAATGCTCTTCATTCTTATTTTTTTCTTTTATGACTTATCGAAGCTAAGCCTTAGAAATAATTTATAAGCCAATCAGATATGAATTAATTTATTTTATATTTATGGGTACGTACACATTCATCTTATGAGAATAAAAGTTAGTTTCTTCCTTGTATTAAATACGCTTGTATTGTTTAACGCATACTCCCAAAAAACAGTAGAAGTGATTCCACTGTCTGATAAAAGCGGATTTACAGTTAAAACCTCGACCAAAAACTTGGGTAATGGATTTTATGATCATGGTGTTGCTTCGCCAATAAGCAACCACCGTGGCGTAGTCTCAACAGTTGATAGAGATGGAAGAAATGTTGTGCTAGTTTGGCTTTTTGATCATCGAGGTGGATATTCTTTATTGATGATCGATGCAGAAAGTGGAAAAAGTGAAGAGTTCCCAATAACATTTGACCCAAAACAGGATACGCCTTATGCATCCATCCTATCCAGAGATAATAAGTTTTATACCCTGTTTAGAGATCATTTTGTTGAATTTGACCCCGTAAAGAGAGCATTTACGTTTAACGGTGAAACGATGTCACAAATGGCCATGTCGATGACAGAAGATGACCAGGGTAACATATGGTCAGTAACCTACCCAAACAGCGGAATTGTTTCTTTTGATCCAAAAACTAAAGTGCTAAAAGATTATGGGTATGTGCACAGCGAAAACTGGAGACAATACCAACGCTCTATTGCAGCAGATGACACTGGCTGGATCTATTTTGGCCTGGGTAATGCCTCCAGCCAAATCCTTTCTTTTAATCCTCAAACTGGAAAATCGGAAGGAATATTACCTCAAAATGAACGAAAGCTGGGCACTGCCTCTGTATACAGAGATGAAAATGGCAAAGTATATGGTAGAACATTAGAATCTACTGAAAATGAATGGTATGAACTCTATAAAGGTGAAGCCAAAAAAATAGGCGAGCATAAAGCAGCAAGACCAAAAAAATACATTAGCGGTGCGCAGGGTTTATTTTACAGAAACTTTCCGGATGGTACCATTTTAAAAGACCTGGATCTAGTTAACCGAATTCTTATCACCGAAAATCCGAATACTAAGGACTTAAACAAAGTTAGTTTTAACTATACCAGTGATGGTGCAATAGTTATGGGTATTGGAACTGCACCAGATGGGACAATAGTTGGCGGAACAGCATTCCCAATGCGATTTTTTAATTACGATCTTAAAAATGATAAATGGATAAACCGGTCAGCTTTAGGACAGTTCAATGCGCTGGTCAACCAGAACAAAAAAGTATATTTCGGTGTCTATTCAGGTGGCCATCTGATTGAGTGGGATCCGTACAAACCATGGATAGCTACCAGTTTAACCAACAAAACATCCAATCCGATTCACTTAACTACCGTATCGCCCACAATTATCCGCCCATATCGTATCATTTCGCATCCCGACCAGAAAACGATCATTATGGGAGGTACTCCTCAGTATGGTGCTACAGGTGGTGGCTTGTTATTTTATGATAATGAAGCCAAAACCAAAGTCCTTTTATCAGATTCGGCTGTGGTTATTAACCAAAGCAGTATGAGCCTGGTTCCTTTACCTGATGGTAAACTTTTAGGTGGCACAACCACATCGCCCGGTACAGGCGGTGAAAAGAAAGCAAAAGAAGCTTTGCTATACATCATGGATATGGCAAGCAAGAAAATAGAATGGCAGTTTGCCGCATTCCCTGGTGCTCAGGAATACAGCGAAATGCGTTTGATGCACGGTGGTTTAGTTTATGGCATTGCCGATAAAAAAACGTTTTTCGTTTTCGACACGAAATCTAAACAAATAACCCATACCAAAGATATAGCCGCTGAATATGGTCCTACAACCGCAGAGCAGAGCCCCAGGATCTTTGTCAATGGGCCAGCAAGTGAATTATATATTCTTTTTGGCCAGGGGGCTATCGTACAAGTTATACCCAATAGCTATGAAATGAAATTAATTGCAACCGCTCCAGGGCCGATCAAAGCAGGAGGTGATTATGCCGACGGTAGAATTTTCTTTGTTAGCGGATCTCATCTCATGAGTTATAAACTAAAATGAAATTAATAATATTATCTCTGAATAAATTCAAAATATCTATGCAACGAATAGTTTTCTTATCACTTGGCATTCTTATTTTATCGGCCCTTTCAATCAACGTGCATGCCCAAAGGCAGTACGGAGGATTTTATACCCGCGAAAAAATAAACAACCTTCAAAACAACACCCAAAATCATGACTGGGCACGCGAATTAAAGGACATTACAATCAAAAAAGCTGAACCATGGGTTTCCAAGAGCGATGAATACCTATGGGAAATGGTGCCCGGACAAAATACACCACGCTGTATTGATGTTACCCTTGACAGGGTAGCCAAGGGGCCGAAATTACTAGGATGTTTGAAGTGTGGCATGGAGGTACTTAAATATGGCAATTATCCTTATAATCCTGAATTTGAAGATAAGCCATGGAAGTTAACCTGTCCTTCCTGCAAGAGCGTGTTCCCTACCAATGATTTTGGCAAATTTTACGCCAGCGCAATTGATGAACGTGGGCAGTTTGATGCAACTAAAGGCGACAAAACCTTATTATTCAATGAAGCACACCCCAACCCATCAGACCCAATGCATAAATATGGCGTAGATGACGGATTTGGTTATATCGATCAAAACGGTCGTTCTCATAAATTTATAGGCTATTATGTTTGGAAAAAGTGGGACTATATCAGTTCTGGATTAAGCCTATTGGCTGATGCTTATCTCTACAGTGGCGATAAAAAATATGCCCGCAAAGCAGCCATCCTTTTAGACCGCATCGCTGATGTTTATCCGGAGATGGACTGGAAACCTTATGCCGACAAGGGATGGTATCATTCAGACGGTGGACGCAATATGGGTAAAATTCATGGCTCGATCTGGGAAACCCAGATCATCACATCTTTAGCTGACTCGTATGATAAAATTATAAGCGGTACTATTGACAACAGCGAATTATTCAACTTCCTGAAAAAGCAATCCGAAAAATATACTATCGGAACTAAAGGAAGCAGGGCATTATTAATTCAAAATATCGACGACGGACTTCTAAGAACGGCATACAAAGCTGTGTTGTCTACCCATATCAGAGGTAATCAGGGAATGCATCAGTTAACGCTTGCAACCTGCGCAATTGCCCTCGATTCGCAACCGGAAAGTAATTTATGGATCGACTGGATCTTTGCTGCGGATGGCGGAAATATTCCGGGACTGATGATTTCAACGTTCGACAGGGATGGCACCTCAAATGAAGGAGCTCCAGGATATGCGTTGATGTGGGGAAGGCTGGTAACACAGGTTGCAGAGCGATTGCAGGGCTATCCAGCTTATACAAAACATAATATCATTAAGGAATTCCCTCAGTTTAATACGACCTTTCTTGTAGCTTACCGTATGGCAGCATTAGGAATAGCCATTCCTAATATGGGCGACAGTGGTGCAACAGGCACAGTCAGCAATGCTTATGCAGATCCGAAATTCATTGCCAAGGGATATACCTTTACCAAAGATCCTGAATTTGCAAAAGCTGCTTACCTATCCAATAAAAATTCTGCAGATAAACTTGGCAGAGACATCTTTTCCAAAGATCCAGATGCAATCAGCAAAGAAATACAAAGGATCGGTGAAAAATCAAGAGTAAGAGCTGATGGAGGATATCTAATGAGCGGCTTCGGACTTGCATTACTTGAAAATGGACGCGGAAATAGCGGAGTGGCCATAGCTAATAATTATGGCCGTACCATTATGCATGCACATCCTGATCTGATGAATTTCGACCTTCTTGCTTTCGGCAAGTGGCTTGCACCGGATCATGGATATCCTGAATTTGCTACTAAAATGCCTAGTAACACAGATTGGACAGGCAGTACTGTTGCTCATAATCTGGTATTTGTAAATGAGCAGCCTCAAAAAGAAGTATGGGGTGGACATACCAAACTATTTAAGCAATTAAAGGGCTTTGGAGTATTTGAACTTGACGGCAAAACGGCTTACCCTGACCTCAATGAATACAAAAGAACCATGTTTTTAATTGATGCGGGTGCCGACAGTAATGCCTATGCAATTGACATTTTTAAAGTTTCAGGAGGACAAGATCATTTATATAGCTTCCATGGTCCGCCGGGAGATATTACCAATACAGGCCTTCAATTAACAGAACAAAAAACCGGAACCTATGCCGGAGATTTGGTAGAGAAAGGTGCTTCAGCAAATGGATTTCCTAGAGGTTATTCATTTTTCTATAATGTAAAAAGAGACCTGAAACCACCTGCACAAATCATGCTAGATTGGAAAGTTGAGACCGGTTACAGGGGATTAAAAGCAAATGAAAATATACATCTTAGAATGTATTCCTTAACACAATCAAATGATGTTGCCATAGCCGACGGAGATCCTCCTCAAAATAAACCAGGCAATCCAAAAAAATTGGGTTATGTGCTCTTGCACCGCAAAGGCGAAAACCTGAATAGCACTTTCATTTCAGTGTTTGAGCCCTATAAGGAAAAACCATTTATTAAATCTGTAAAACGTATAGATAATGGGAATGAGTCGCAGATTGCACTTGAAATTGAACACATCAATGGTAATATTGATTATGTATTGTACAATGCCGAATCAGAAAAATTAATGAAACTGCCAAATAATATCAGCATGAGTGGGAACATCGGCTATCTACGAAAACAGAAAGGCCAGGTAGTGAAATCATTAATTATTAATGGCAGTTCACTGAGTCATGAAAACCTAAACTTGAAATCAGGTGGACAGATCAAGGGCAAAATAATTAAGATGAATAAGAATCCTTCAGGCAGCGGATGGGTACTTGTAGATCAGATCCTGCCAGAAAATGGCAGCCTGAACGGCGAACAACTTATTATTGCCAATAAAGGCGAAAGAGATGCAACGTATACCATCAAAAGCATTAAGCGTGAGGGTAAATACAGTAAAATTGAATGCGGTCCAATAACTTTTGCCATCGGCTTGAAAAATCCTGTAGCGCAAAATTCAAAAGATCCATATGCCAACTACATCTATGAATTTGAGGAAGGTGATTCTTTCTCTATTCCAGCTCATAACGAATGGTCATCTAACAAATAAAACATGTCAACAAAAAATTTTAACAGAAGGCAATTTGTAGCGGCAGCTTCACTTAGTTCATTGGCTGCGCTAAACATTGGCAATCCGGCTTTAGGAGCTGAATTAAATTCAGAATTTGATTCTATAAAAAAGGAAAAATCTACCTGGAAAAAAATTGGAGATTCCATTTATGGTGCTAAAGCAGATGAAACCGGACCAATCGGTGGTGGTAAAGGTTATAAGAATATAATTACCTCAGGCGATTACACTGTAGATAGCCTTGAATCACTGATTGAGGCATTGGCAAAAGCCAAAGCTGGGCAAGTAGTGTTCATCCCCGGAGATAAGATTATAGACATGACCACCTTTATCTATATCGATAAAATCATGCTTAATATCCCAGAAGGAGTTACACTAGCAAGCGATAGAGGGTATAATGGATCAGAGGGAGCACAAATCACAAGTGATGGTTTAGATACCCCAGGCATGATTCTGGTCAATGGCGCTAATGTCAGGATAAGTGGTATTCGTTTAGAGGGTCCAAATCCTAAACGCTATTTAGACCATCATAAACGTGCATTCGGCCCGGGAGGTCCTGGTCATCCTTATTATTATAAATTCCCAACTTCCAATGGAATAAACTGTAAATTTCCCGATCTTGAGGTTGATAATTGTATCATTACTGCGTTCTCACGTGCTGGGATAAGTCTTCAGGCCGGTACCAGACATCATATACATCATAACCTAATTCACCGTTGCCAGTATAATGGACTTGGTTACGGAGTGAGCCATGATAAGGCAAGTTCAATCATAGAATTTAATCAGTTCAATGAAAACAAGCATTCATTGGCCGGTACTGGTAGTCCAGGCTGCGGATATATTGCACGCAATAATGTGGAATTAGGTATTTCATTACAACATAATTTTGACATGCACGGCGGCCGCGACCGTAAAGACAATACAACCATTGCAGGAACTACCATAGAGATATACAATAATACCTTTCTGGGCCCTCTAATGGCTGTTGTGATCCGAGGAGTACCTCAGGATAAATGTGATGTGCACCATAACTGGATGCCTACTCATAAGAATGCAACCTCAGCTGTAAGAGCTGAAGAAAAAACATACACCACCAATAATCTTTATGCCGACGGGAAAGTTGCCTGATTCAACTATTAATCATTTTTTTTAAAAAAAATATGTCAACAAATAAAATTAACAGAAGACAATTTGTAGCGGCAGCTTCAATTAGCTCCCTAGCTGCCTTAAATATCACTCCGGCTTTAGGAGCTAAATTAAATTCAGAATTTGATTCTGTAAAAAAGGAAAAACCTACCTGGAAAAAAATTGGAGATTCCATTTATGGTGCTAAAGCGGATGAAACCGGTCCTATCGGTGGTGGTAAAGGATATAAAAATATAATTACCTCAGGCGATTATACGGTAGATAGCCTTGAATCACTGATTGAGGCATTGGCAAAAGCCAAAGCAGGGCAGGTAGTGTTCATCCCCGGAGATAAGATCATAGACATGACAACCTTTATCTACATCGATAAAATCATACTTAATATCCCAGAAGGAGTTACATTGGCAAGCGATAGAGGGTATAATGGATCAGAAGGCGCACAAATCACAAGTGATGGTTTAGATACCCCCGGCATGATTCTGGTCAATGGCGCTAATGTCAGGATAAGTGGCATCCGATTAGAAGGTCCAAATCCAAAACGCTATTTAGACCATCATAAACGTGCATTCGGTCCAGGAGGTCCTGGTCATCCTTATTATTATAAATTTCCAACTTCCAATGGAATACTCTGTAAATTTCCTGATCTTGAGGTTGATAATTGTATCATTACTGCGTTCTCACATGCTGGAATAAATCTTCAGGCCGGTACCAGACATCATATACATCATAACCTAATTCACCGTTGCCAGTATAACGGACTTGGTTACGGAGTGAGCCATGATAAGGCAAGTTCAACCATAGAATTTAATCAATTCAATGAAAACAGACATTCATTGGCAGGAACCGGTAGTCCCGGTTGCGGATACATTGCACGCAATAATGTGGAACTTGGAATTTCGCTGAGCCATAACTTTGACATGCATGGAGGTCGCGACCGCAAAGACAATACAACCATTGCAGGAACTACCATGGAAATGTATAACAATACCTTTCTTGGCCCTCAAAAGGCTGTTGTGATCCGAGGGATACCTCAGGACAAATGTGATGTACACCATAACTGGATGCCTACTCATAAAGATGCAGCCGCAGCAGTCAGAGCTGAAGAAAAAA
>Ga0208960_1001715_pt1 | contig 11477 bp, 8 predicted proteins | sample GreLakmeON33MSRF_FD_187703 | JGI IMG/M metagenome (GOLD analysis project Ga0208960, IMG submission 187703) | Freshwater lentic microbial communities from great Laurentian Lakes, MI, USA - Great Lakes metaG ON33MSRF (SPAdes) | ecosystem: Environmental > Aquatic > Freshwater > Lake | place: Great...
CCCCCCACCAATCTCACCCCCTCCTCCACCTTCCCCACTACCCCCACCACCGGAGTCGGGTGAATCGGTCCCACTGGCGATTGATTGTACAAACTCACATTCCCGCCCGTCACCGGCAGATCAAAAAACCGACACGCCTCCGCCATTCCCTCAACCCCCTCCCGCAAGGTCCAGAAAATCTCCGGATCATGCGGATTCCCATAGTTCAAATTATCCGTTAATCCCAGCGGCACCGCTCCCGCACACGCCAAATTCCGACACGCCTCCGCCACCAGCGCCTTCGATCCCTCCCGCGGATCCTGCGCACACCACCGCCCATTTCCATCCAACGTCATCGCCACATGCACCCATCCGCCCCCAGGCTTCTCGATCCGTAACACCGCCGCGTCACCCCCCGGCCTGACTACCGTTCGCAACCCCACCATGTGATCGTACTGATTCCACACCCACCGCCGCGACCCCGTCGCAGGCGAAGCGGCTAACTTCAACAAATCCTCCCTCACCCTCGGTTGCGCAGGTAAAATCTTCTTTAAATCCAGCTTCTGCCTCTCCGCCAGTTTTGCAGGAACTTTCGCCTCCCTCTCATAAACCGGAGCATCATCCGCCAACAATCTCGCAGGCACCTCCGCCACCACCTTTCGTCCCGCCTTTACCACCACCTTTCCCGTCTCCGTCACAAAACCAATCTCCGCCGCATCCAACCCCCACTTCGCAAAAATATCCTTCAACTCCTTCTCTCTCCCCTTGTGCACGATGATCAACATCCGCTCCTGCGATTCCGAAAGTAGAATCTCATACGGCGTCATTCCCGTCTCCCTCTGCGGAACTTGATCTAACTCAATCTCAATTCCCGATCCACCCCGACTCGCCGTCTCACACGTCGAACAGGTCAAACCAGCCGCCCCCATATCCTGCACCCCCACCACTAAATCTGGCTTGGCATACAACTCCAAACACGCCTCAAAGAGCAACTTTCCCACAAACGGATCCCCTACCTGGACCGCAGGGCGATCCGCCTTGCTCTCCTCCGTCAAATCTCTCGAGGCAAATGCTGCCCCCGCTAACCCATCCCTTCCCGTTTTCGCCCCCACGTAAAACACCGGATTCCCTACTCCCTTCGCCGCACCTCTCCGAATCTGATCATGCCTCAGTGTCCCTAAACAAAATACGTTCACTAACGGATTTCCCTCATAGGCAGGATCAAAAACCAGCTCCCCTCCTACCGTCGGAACGCCCACGCAGTTCCCGTAGTGCGAAATCCCCGACACCACACCCTTGATCAACGACCGTGTCCTCCTTCCCGCCTCCCCCTTCGCCTCAGGCCTGCCAAATCGCAACGAATCCATAAAAGCCACCGGCCTCGCCCCCATCGTGAAGATATCCCGCAAAATTCCCCCCACCCCCGTCGCCGCTCCCTGAAACGGCTCCACCGCACTCGGATGATTATGCGACTCAATCTTATAGGCCAAGGCCAACCCATCCCCCGCATCCACCACCCCCGCGTTCTCCTCCCCTGCCTTGACCAAAACCGCTGGCCCCGTTGTCGGAAACTTTCTCAGCTCCTTTCGGGTATTCTTATACGAACAGTGCTCACTCCACATCACCGAAAACATTCCCAGCTCATTCTCATTCGGCTCTCTTCCCAGACCCTTCTCAATTTTTCCATACTCCTCTTCCGTCAACCCCAGCTTCAAAGCAAACTCTCTCGCCTTCATATTTTTCTTCCTACTCCGGCCGCCCCAAGAAGTATTCCTCGCCCATCCACTCCCCCCATCTCTACCTCACAACACCTCTCCGGATGCGGCATCAACCCCAACACATTCCTTCGATCATTACATATTCCCGCAATGTTGTGACTCGACCCATTCGGATTCCCATCGCGCACCCCTTGCCCCTCCGCGTTGCAGTACCGAAAGAGCACCCGCTGTTGTGCCTCCAACTCCTGCAAAATCTCAGGACTCGCACGGTAACACCCCTCCCCATGCGCAATCGGAATTTTTAACATCTCCCCCGTCCCATAGTGCGAAGTGAAACGCGATGCGGGCGTCTCCACCCGTATCCACGCCGGTTCGCATCGAAAATGCAGCCCCTCATTCCTGGTTAAAGCCCCTGGCAACAACCCCGCCTCACACAAAATCTGAAATCCGTTACAGATCCCCACCACCACCTGCCCTCTCTCCGCCGCCTGCTTCACACTCTTCATGATCGGCGAAAATCGTGCAATCGCCCCACAGCGCAAATAGTCCCCATAGGAAAATCCCCCAGGCAAGATCACCCCCTCCTCAGGATCAATCTTCGTCTCCCCATGCCAAACCAGCCGCGCCTCTTGCCCCAGAACCTGCAAGGCATGCACGCAGTCCTGGTCGCAGTTCGACCCGGGAAATTGGACGACCGCAAACCTCATCCGCCAGCCCGCAGATCCAAGTGGAAATTCTCCATCACCGGATTGCTCAACAACTCTTTTGAAATCTCCTCCAGCTTCGCCCGCAAACCCTTTTCCTCGCCACCCTCAATCTCCAGCTCGATATGCTTCCCAATCCGGACCGACTTCACCCCCTTCACCCCCATATGGTTCAAGGCATGCGCCACCGCCTCCCCCTGCGGATCTAAAATCGAGGGCTTCAACGTCACCGTAACAATCGCTTTCATCATAGGAACTTCTGGTATGCCCACCCTAAGCCTTTCCAGCGAGTTAAGAATCCTAAGATATTGGCCTGGAGCTGTTAATTATCTCCCCATAGCAAAGTTCCAAGAGTGCCATTCGAGATGAACTACCTCAACTTCACCGGAGCCTTGCGTGGCGCCAGAGGCGTTGTTTGCGCACTCTCTGGATAAAGCAAATAGGGCTTTCTCTCCTCCCTCCACTTAGCTACCCCCGCGTCCCACGTCGCCACGATTTGCCGCGCACTCATCCCCGCCTCCACCATTTTTCGGGTCTGCCGAGTTCGATTCAGCTTGTCGAACATCAACATATTCTCCGCATCAGCGAAGAATTTTTTTCGAGGAAGAAGTTTTTTTAGAATTTCTAATCCCGCCATGTTGATCGCGGTTAAATTCGCGGGCGCCTTAGGATCGATCGTCACCTTCGCGCCCGCCATCGTCACGCTTCGGTATCGACCCGTCGGTGGCTTGAAACGGAAAGGACTAAAGCTGACTCCGTTGAAACCCCACTCGGTCATTCTCCGACACAGCTCCTCCGCATCTACATTCTCCAGCGCAAAGATATCGAAAGGCTGAATCACCGATCCATCTAACCCCGTCGTCGCTACCCCTGTCGGATTGGCCCCATTACTCACCCCTAACTCCCCAAAAAACCCCGTCGCCACATAACCCCGAGTGGCTCGTGTTAATGGAATATTCGGAGAGGTCGCTACCCATTTCAATCCCGTATCCTCCCATGTCATCTTCTGCGTCCACCCCTTCATCGGTACTACCGTCAGTCGGCACGGACGCCTCAAATACACCTCGTTAATCCACTTTCCCAGCTCCCCAATCGTCAACCCGTACACATAGGGAATATCGTACTGCCCAATAAAAGACGAAATAACCAACTCCCCCTGCGGTCGCGGTCCCTCCACCCGAAAGTTCCCCAGCGGATTCGGTCGGTCTAGCACCATCACCTCAATCCCCTTCTCCTGAGCCGCCTCCATCACCAAACCCAGTGTGCTGATAAAGGTGTAGGACCGGCACCCCACATCTTGCAGGTCATAAACCATCACATCGATACCCTCCAACATTTTCTGTGTCGGCTTCCTCGTGTCCCCATAAAGGGAAAACACTTTGATCCCCGTTTCCTCATTCTTGCTTATTTTTCCGTCCTGGTTGCCGTCCACCCCGTGCTTCTCCCCAGATACATTCTTCCCTGCCCCCACCGTGCCAAAAACCCCATGCTCTGGCCCGTAAAGAGCCACTAAATTCACCTCAGGCGCCTCCCGTAGTACTTGCCACGTCGGACGTCCCTTCCCATCCACCCCAGAGGGATTCGTCACCAACCCCACTCGCTTGCCCTTTAAGTCCCGAAACCCACGCTCCGCCAGAACATCAATACCCAGCTGAAAAACAACCTGATTCGTCTCTTGCGCAACCCCGTGAAAAGATACCAAAAGGAAAAGGACGAAAAGGGTTGGCCTCATAGAATCACGTGATTCCAGCGGAAACTACCCTGATTCCAAGCCCAAGCTTCGGGAACGAGCTTTCTCCCGGCTCATGCTCAAACCTTCAGCTTGATCCCTTTCCTTTGAAAGGTCGGCCGATCCAAATCCTCACTCCCTCGTACACTGGGAGAAGATCGTGCAAACCGTGTTGGCGTTTTTTCAAACTCCAGCTCCGTCTGCGAAGCGATGACCTTTTTCCTCTTCTTACCCTTCGCTTCCTCCGGTTGGCTTACTTCCACCACCTGCTTCTCCTCCTTCATCTCCGCCACCTGAGGCAGAACACTCTCCTCTACTCGCCGCGTCACCAGCATGGTCAAACTCAGAGACTCCGAACGATCGGGGTCCACCGCAGCCCCAGCCGAAATCGGTAGATTCACAGGGAGCCTCTCCTTCAGTTTTTCAAGAAAACCATGAAACTCACTTAATGAAGTATCTGGCCCCGTCACCACACTCACCATCACTCGGTTCCCCTCCTTCCAAGCTTTCCCATCCTCTAACATAATATCTTCGCAGACCGCCTCAATCACCGCCGCCTCTCGCCCCTCCCCCGAGGCCTCCGCCACTCCAGTCCATGCATTTTCCAGCATGCCCAAAGCATCCGTTCCTGGCCCCACCGCTTCTTTTAAATCCGCTACCCCTAAATGCACCAAACCATCCTTTTCCATCACATGAGCCAACCCATGGATCGTGCGCGCCAACGCCCGATCAAACCCACGCTGAGCTTCTCGCATGTCCTTCGCCAAGGAGCTCTCCAACAGCCGATCGTTGCTGAACACAAGCACCACGTCCGCGATTTTCCTTAGTTCCGCCAAACACCGATTCGCCCTCTCTTTACGGCGCGCCCCTTCAAAACCAAAAGGAGCAATCGCCATCACCACCACCTCCGCTTTTTCTGTTTTTAAACGTCGAACCAAGCTTGGTGCCAACATCGACCCTGTGCCTCCTCCGACCGAAACCACCACAATCGAAGTCTGAATCCCCGCCAAGATCGGATCTAAACTGTCTCCCACCTCCAAACTCAATCCTTCAAGTAACTCCGGCTCTCCGCCCGTTCCAAGTCCATGAACCCGCTCAGGCGCAACCAGGATTTTCTTGCCCGCTACCGTGCCCCGCAACGCGAACGCATCCGTATCGATGCAGATCGTGCGATGCTCCCCCTCGCAGGCCACCGCCAAATTATCCAGGACCGCCGCCCCTGCACCTCCCAATGCCAAAATAGCGACTTGTTGTTTTTGAATTGGATGAGTACTCATTTTTTTAATTTCCTTTCGTTTAAGCCATAAACCGCATTGCCGATACCATTTTTCCAAACGATTTCTGTAGTTTCCGCCACCCTTGGGGCCGTCTCGCCTCGTGGCGTTCTGTTTCCGCTGCGTACCTCAATGTCCCCAAAACCGTGGAAAACTCAGGCCTTTCTAAATCACTTTGTTCTCCGAGAAAGTCTCGCGCTCGTCCCATTCGCACAGGCCGCGGCAGAATCTCACCCGCCAATCGGCTCAAACCCCTCAACCGTGCCGATCCCCCGGTAAAAACCACCTCCGCCTCCACCGCTCCCCACAGATTTTGCTCCTCAAGGTCATCTCGGATAATCGTCAGCGTCTCCGCCATCCGCGCTTGCAAAATCTGCACCATCGCTTCTTTGTAAAAGGTCCGCCCATCAAAACTTATTTCCCTCGGCAGAGTGATCTTCTCTTCTTTCTCGTCCTCCGCCAGCACCACCGACCCCATCTCCTTTTTTAACTGCTCCGCACGTGCATAGGGAATATCCAGTCCAATCGATAGATCCTGCGTTAGGTGATCCCCCCCCACCCCATGCACCGCCGAGTGCACCACCGCCCCGTCCCGCCATACCGCCACATCCGTCACCCCTGCACCACAATCCACGACCACCGTGCCACGTTTCCGCGCTTCCTCCCCCAATACCGCCAACCCAGAGGCGTAACCTGAAAAGGTGCAACCCTTCACTCGAATCTTGTGATCCGCCACGCACTGGACCGCAGTCTGCAACTTGGTCCTTTTTCCCGTAACCAAATGATAATGCGCCTCAATTTGATCTGTATGCACCCCAAGCGGATTGGGAGAACCGACCCCACGATCCAACGAGTACCCTCGCAGCAACTCATGCAGGATCGCATGATCCCGGTTTAAAGAGAGGTTCGTCGCCAAACTAGTTAACTCCTCTAAAGTATTTTCTGTCACCCGATTCTCGTCTTCCTCCAACGTAGCTCCTCGCACCGACTCATTCCGCGAGCAAAGATGCGTTCCACTTAAAGCTAAATAGACTTCCGTAATCTCCGCCTGCGTCCTCCGCTCCGCTTCCACCAAAGCCATCCTTGCCGCCGCCTGCGCATGCCCGAATTCGGTCACCTCCGCTTTGCGCATTCCTGCCGATACCGACTCCCCTACACCTAAGAGCGTCAAGGATCCGTCTTCAGCCATTTCCGCGACCGCCACCGTCATTTTCTGCGTCCCAAGATCGGTCGCAATCAAGATTTCGCTGCTGGATGTTTTTCGCATGATCATATGGTTTTTTCTCCTAGGGGGGCTACGAAAGTTACGGGAACATTTCGTTCGGGGGTTAAATCGACGGTTTGGACAATGCGCCCGCGGGCCTGCGCATACTCAAAAATCACATTCAGTCTTTCAAACTGTTCGATCAGATAGCTGCTTCGAAAGCGAATCTTCCCACCCCGTGGTGTCGCCACTTGGAAGCGTCCTGGCCCTTCCAAGACCAGCGCCGAACAGTCCAATCCATCCCGAATCGGTGCCAAGGGTGCCTCCCGCAAAAAGACCAGCACCGCACGGAGATCCGCATTATTGGTTCGCTCCCCCTCCACCACCTCATCGGAGGAGATTCCACGAATCATCGGTAAAGACATCAGCTTTTCGCCCGGCTTGGGCTTCAGTACAAAACCCCGATTATCAATGTAGTACATCGGTTGCGCCAGTTGCATGCCCGCACTTGGCGTCGGACAGAGCAAAGCCACCGGAGTCCGCTCCTCCACAAAAATAAATAAAGTATCGGGTAAGCGACGCTCCACCCTGACACTGGCCACATTCGGTATCTTTTGCAGAGACTCCTGCACCTCCGAGAGGGAAAGTCGCAAAAGATTTTGGCCCAGTTTGACCCCGCTCGCCGTGACCAACTCGCCCTTGCCGATTTTATTCTGAGGCTCAATCTGGAACCGCCTCAACTTAAAATCCGCATTTTGATACAACAGGGTCCCGAGGATCACGTCCATCCCAATGGAGGTGACGATTGCAACCAGCGCCAACGAACCCGCGACCAAAAGGATTCCACCCACCCGCCGACTGAACGCTTGGGCTTGCCCTTTGCCTGACATTCTCGCGGCCAACACGTGCCGAGCCCGCCGATGCCTTGTTTTTCGTTTTTTTGTTCCAAATATATTTTCGAGATGCCATTTCATGCGATTACCCCTTTCCGGTTACGAGCCCAAGAAAGAGCTAAAATCTTTAAACAGAGATTTCCGAAATCAATTCCCGCTGCTTGTCCTGCCCTTGGCAAAAGACTCAAATCCGTCATTCCTGGTAGGGTGTTCACTTCTAAAACCACCGCTTTCCCATCCGCATCCATCATGAAATCCACTCGAGAAAGAACTTCACAGCCCAAAGCTTGATGCGCTTTCCGTGCCAACTCTTGCAACTCCAACACCTTTTCCTTCGCAAGCGGGGCGGGACACAGATACTTCGTCGCCCCTGCCGTGTACTTGTTTCGGTAATCGTAAAACCCTTGGCTGGGTCGTACCTCGACCACGGGCAACGCCTGCTCCCCCACAATCCCCACCGTCAGTTCCGCCCCTTCCACCAACCGCTCAATCATCATCGCCTCTTTCCATTGGCTGGCCCCTTGCCGCGCTTTCTTCGCTTCCGCTTCGGTCCGCACGAGGTGGACTCCTAAACTCGAACCATCAGCCACCGGCTTTAAAACGTAGGGTGGCAACCAGTCCGTCTCCTTCGTCCAAGCGGCTCCTTCCGCTAGAGGCACTCCTGCTTCCCCCATCACCTCCTTCGCCCGCAATTTATCAAATGCCAACCCACTCGCCACGGACCCACTCCCTGTGTACGCCATCCCCTTCGCGTCCAACTCCGCTTGGACTGTTCCGTCTTCGCCATAACTCCCGTGCAAACAGAGAAAACAGATATCCGTTCCTGCGGGTACTTCCACCGATCGCGCCTTTACGTCCACCTCCACCAAGCGGACTCCCATCGAACGCAAAGCTTTGGCTACCGCCGCCCCACTTCGCTGGGATATCTCCCGCTCGCCCGAAACTCCACCCGCGAGCACAGCCACTTTCATTTTTTCAGGCTTCATTCGTCTTCCCCCAGCACGATCACTTCAGGCTCCAACTCAATTCCACGATCGCTCCTCGCGCGGGCCCGAACTTTCTCCATCAACGCCAAGACGTCCACCGCCCTCGCCCCGCCCTGATTCACAATAAAATTGCCGTGCACAGGAGAAATTCTCGCCCCACCCACCGCAGTGTCTTTCATGCCCAACTCCTCGATCAACTTCCCCGCAGGAATTGAATCCGCATTTTTAAAGATGCATCCAGCACTCGGCGCCGCAGGTTGCGAATCCCAACGCTTGCGACTGTATTTTTTGAGTTTTTCGGCAATCTCCACTGGATCCACTGCCTTGCCTTGCAGCACCGCCCCCACCGCAAATTCCTCAACTAACCGCGGTACTTTGCGATACTTCACTTCAAATTCACTGGCAGGAACTTCTTTCACTTTCCCCTGTCGATCCATCACCCGCACACTCACCACCGCTTCAAACGTCCACGATTCCATCGCTCCCGCGTTCATGCGCATGGCCCCCCCTAAGGCTCCGGGAATTCCTTCCATAAACTCTAACCCTCCGATCCCGGCTGCTTTCGCCACCGCGACAATCTGCTTCAACCGCGCCCCTGCTCCCGCTCGGATTTTGCCATCCACCGCCACAATCCCACTCATCCCTGGTCGCCCAAAATGAATGCACACTCCAGCAATACCCCCATCTCGCACCAGCATGTTACTTCCACGTCCCACCACCGTCAGAGGCACCTTCTGCTCCGTGCAAAAGCGCACCACCTTTCCGAGGACCTCCTCCGTCTCAGGCTCAAACCAAACTTGTGCAGGTCCCCCAATCCGGATCGTCGTGTGTTTTTGCATCGGTTCGTACCAACGCACCACACCCTCACCCGCTACCATTTTCTTGATCTTCAAAAAGAGTTCCACTTCCTTTGCCATCCGATGCGCTAATCCCGTCACGTCCCCAGCCCCCATCATCAGAAAAAGATCTCCCTCTTGCCACATCCGCCCCAAAATTGTCCTCGCATCCGCCATCGATCCCGCCACTTCCACCGTCTTTCCTAACGCCACACATCGGGCTGCTAATTCGGGTAATCCAGCACCCTCCAATGGCTTTTCCCCTGCCGCATAGACGGGAAGCAGAACCACCGTATCCGCCAAGGCTAAACTCTCTGCAAATCCCTGCAGAAAAGTCGCCATCCGCGTGTAACGATGGGGTTGAAATACCGCCACCACCCGAGCTCTTCCTCTCGCTCGTGCCGCCGTAATCGTTGCTACCACTTCCTTGGGGTGATGGGCGTAATCATCCACCACCTCAATCTCAGGCCCCGAACATAAAATCTCAAAACGACGATCCGCCCTCCGAAAAGCCGCCAACCCTTGCCGAATCTTTTCCGTGGGCAACCCTAATTCTTGCCCCACTGCTAACGCTCCCAACGCGTTCCCCGCATTATGTCGCCCCGTGGCCTCCACCCTAAATTCTCCCAAATCTTTCCCACGATGCTTGGCCCCAAAACGCAACCCCTCAGCATCTTCCCCCTGCCATCGCCCTTCATAATCCGCGCCGCTTTTTTCCCACCCGAAAGTTACTTTCGCTGAAATCGTTTCCGCGGCCGCCATCGCTTCCTTCTCTTCCCGCGCCACTACCACCAAAGGCCCCGACACCTGCCCCAAAACCTTCCGATACGCTCCAATCACCTCAGCCCCATTCGCATACCGATCCGCATGCTCATGGTCCGCATTCAAAAGGAGCGCGGCCCACGGTTGCAACTGTTCGGGAGCTCCTTCGCTCTCATCCACCTCCGCAATCAGCCACTCGCTTTTTCTCCAAGCGCCGGAGGCCCGTAGGGACGGTGCATAGCCTCCAAGATAGAAAGAAGGATCCTCGCCCGCTTCCCGAAAGATCTGTGCCAACATAGTCGCCGTCGTCGTTTTCCCATGGGACCCCATCACCGCCACCAACCTCCGCGACCCCGCTAACTTCGCCAGAACTTCACTCCGTCGCAATCGAGGGATTTCCCGCCGCTTCGCCTCCATCCACTCCGCATTTCCGTCTGGAATCGCTGCCGATGCCACCACCACCTCCGCCGTCCCAATCGCCTCCGCTTCATGCCCCACCGCGACCACTAAACCACGTTCCCTTAAATAGGCGGGCACTTCTTTCAAATCAGAACCCGTCACTTCGTGTCCCAAATCCAAAAGAATTTCAGCCAAGGGCGCCATGCCCGATCCCGCCACCCCAATGAGGTGAATCCGACGGCGCCCTGTGGTCCACCAAGAAGAATCAAAGGACATGATCGATTTCCTCCGCAATTTTTTCCGAGGCCCCCACACTTTCTTTCGCTTGGGCCAACCGACTCATCCGCGCCCGGAGGGTTTCGTCGGCCAAACACCGAGCAATTCTCTCTCCCAATTCTGTTCCCACTAAATATTTCTCCCCGACAACTTCCGCCGCCCCATCCATGCCATAGGCCTGCGCATTCGCCATCTGGTGATTCCCCGCCGCCGCAGGAAAAGGCACCAGGATCGCAGGTACCCGACAAGCCGCTAACTCCGCCAACGTTCCCGCACCCGACCGCGACACCACCAAATCTGCCGCCGCATAGACCGCTTCCATCTCATCGCAGAACCCAAGCACCACCGCATGAAAACCACGACCTCCATACGCTTTCCGCACTTTTTCCACATGCGCTTCCCCCGCCACATGCAAAATTTGCATTGTCTGGGCATGACCTTGCAACGCCTCCAATCCCCGGATCATCGCCTCATTTAAACCCCGCGCACCCTGACTCCCACCCACCACCGCGACCAGATGCCGGTGCGGATGTAACCCGAGTTTTTTCAATGCCGCCTCTTTTCCAATTCCGCCTAAACGCGCTCGCACTGGAGTTCCTGTCACTTCCACTTTCGCTCCCGCAAGGTGCCGCTCACACTCCGCAAACCCCAGAAACACTTTTTCGGCACCCCGCGCCAACCAGCGAGTCGCTCGCCCAGGAATCGCATTGGACTCAT
>Ga0208960_1001717_pt1 | contig 11469 bp, 7 predicted proteins | sample GreLakmeON33MSRF_FD_187703 | JGI IMG/M metagenome (GOLD analysis project Ga0208960, IMG submission 187703) | Freshwater lentic microbial communities from great Laurentian Lakes, MI, USA - Great Lakes metaG ON33MSRF (SPAdes) | ecosystem: Environmental > Aquatic > Freshwater > Lake | place: Great...
CGGTAGCCGCCACCGCCGCCGCCGCCGCCACCGCCACGGTAGCCGCCGCCACCACCACCGCCACCACCACGATAGCCGCCACCACCGCCGCCGCCGCCGGTCCGCTCTTCACGAGGGCGTGCGACGTTCACGGTGAGGTCACGTCCGCCGACGTTCTTGCCGGCCATGCCTTGGATGGCCTTCTCGGCATCTTCAGCGGAGGCCATGGTGACGAAGGCGAAGCCCCGGGACTTGCCGGTCTCGCGGTCCATCATAAGGTTGACTTCCATGACTGTGCCGAACGCGGCGAAGGCGTCCTGCAGGTCGTTTTCGGTTGTGGAGAACGCGAGGTTACCCACGAACAGTTTGTTGTTCATTGATGATTTGCACCTGTCGCCCTACTGCTCCGACTGTTCCCGACAACCGGGTTTCAAATCATCACTGAACCACGTTCACCTGACGATCCACCAAATCCTGCAACCGGCGCGACCGAATGCGGTAGCGTATATGGAGGAAACCGCCGGGTTTGGCAACAGCTCATTTGGGCTCACTTCGGCAGCCATTTTTCCCAGTTTTTCGCGTAGGCGTCCACGTTCGCCTTAGTCACGGCAATGAGCGGGGTCACGTCCTGAGGTGAGACGGGGTTCTTCTTGAGGTGGAGTTTGTTGACGAGGTGCTGCACGGCACGCTGGCCGTAGCCATACACGTCTTGGGCAAGGAGCATTTCCACATGACCGCTGCGGACGTAGGCGAGTTGCGGCGGGAGGGCGTCCACGGAGACGCACTTGACGGTGCCGGCGGACCACTTGAGGGCGTTGTCGGTGAAGAGCGGCCAGCCGCCCAGCAGGCCCCAGCCCGCGATGTCGGGGTTGGCCTGCTGCACTTGCTCGATCTTTGCGACGGCGTCCTGCGGCGTCTCCTTGTGATAGAAGATGTCGAGCACCTTGATGCCGGGAGATTTTTTAGCGGCGGCACGGAAGCCAGCGGCGCGCTGCTGGAGGTTCACGGCGTTCGGGTTGCCGTCAATGGCGGCGACGGTGCCTTTGCCGCCCATCAATTTCGCCAGCTCGACGAATGTCCGCTCGCCGCACTGGAAGTCATCAATGCCGATGCTGACGAAGCGGCGGCTGGCGGGCGCGTCGCCGGAGAAGGTCGCCACCGGCACACCCTGCCGCTCGGCCTTGTTGATGGCATCGGTCAGCTTGTTGGCGTCCGAGCAGGAGATGATGATGCCATCGGTGCCGACGAGCAGGAGTTGCTCGATGAGCTCGGCCTGACGCTGGGCGTCCTCCTCGTTGGGGGTGCGCCAGTCAATTTTGATTTTGATGCCGTGCTTGGCGCTAAGCTCCTTCGCGGCGTCCTCGGCTCCGGCGCGCGCGGCGAGGAAAAACATGTTGCCCTGCGACTTGGCAATCATCCCGAAGGAATAGCTCTTCTGGGTCTGGGCCAGCAACGGGGACAGTGTGGCGAGCAACGCGAGAAGGCGGACGGCGGAGCGGAATAGTGAGTTCATCACCCGCACCTTAGCCAGCAGCGCAACAGGCCGCGACAAAAAGTTGAAGGGATTGGCTGACCGGCGGCGGGAGCTCTCAGTCGTCTGCGCAGAATCAAATCTGTTGCACGTCGTTCTGGCAGCAAGCGTGCGACGAAGAGAGTCTTGCCCTCAAAGTGGCCTGAATCAGTAAGACTCAAGCCCCAGTCCGTGGTGCAGATGGGGTTTTGCCGTCGGCGTCAGTGGTCACACAAAACTCTCCGCCAGCGCCACGGCCTTCCGCATCGCCTTGGACTTGTTGACCGTCTCCTGAAACTCCGACTCGGGGTCGCTGTCCGTCACCCAGCCGCCGCCGGCCTGGATGAAGACTTGGCCGTCCTTCACCAGCGCGGTGCGGATGGTGATGGCGGTGTCGCAGTTGCCGTTGAAGCTGAAGTAGCCCACGCAGCCCGCGTAAGGCCCGCGGGTGGTGCCCTCCATCTCGGCGATGAGCTGCATGGCGCGAATCTTCGGCGCGCCGCTCACCGTGCCGGCGGGGAAGGTCGCGCGCATCAGGTCGAACGCGGACTTGTCCGCCGCCAGCCGCCCCTCGACCTGCGAGACGATGTGCATCACATGGCTGTAGCGTTCGATGACCATCAACTCCTTCACCTGCACGGAGCCGTAATCGCACACGCGCCCGATGTCGTTGCGCGCGAGGTCCACGAGCATGACGTGCTCGGCGCGTTCCTTCGGGTCGGCGAGGAGTTCCTTCTCCATCGCGAGGTCTTCGTCGTGCGTCGCGCCGCGCGGGCGAGTGCCGGCGATGGGCCGAATCTCAATCAGCTTGTCCTCGCAGCGGACGTGAATCTCCGGCGAGACGCCCACGAGCGCGAAGCCGTCCAGCTCCAGCAGGAACATGTAGGGCGAGGGGTTGATAGTGCGCGCGGCGCGATAGAGGTCCAGCGGGCTGGCCTTGATGGGCGCGCTGAACCGCTGCGAGCCGACGACTTGGATGACGTCGCCGGCGGTGATGTGGGTCTTCGCCTCGAGCACGTTGGCGATGAACTTTTCCTTCGGCGTGTTCGACTCGAAGGGCGCGGGCGCGACGTCGTCCGGCAGGGTGGCGGGCAGGTTTTCCAACGGCTGTTCGAGCAGCGCGAGGAGGCGGTCAATTTCAGCGGCGGCGTTCTCGTAGGCCTCGGTCGGCGAGGCGGCATCGTCCAAGACCGCGTTGACCAGAATCGTGATGGTCTGCTGCGCGCGGTCGAAGATGAGCAACTCGTCGGCGATGAGGAAGTAGAGCGTGGGCGTGCCCAACTCGTCCTTCGGCGGGCGCGGGACGATGGGCTCGATGTCGTGGATGAACTCGTAGCCGATGAAGCCCACTGCGCCGCCGGTGAAGCGCGGGAGGCCGGGGACGTTCACGGGTCGGTAGCGCGCGAGCACGCGCTCGACGACTTCGAGGCCGTCGCGGACGCACTGGTCGCACGGTTCCTTGCCGGGGGCGGGGATGGCGAACTTCTCGACGACCTTGCCGTCCGCGATGACCTCGATGCGGTTGGCGGTCTGCTTGATGATGGCGCGCGGGTTGCAGCCGACGAAGGAGTAGCGGCCCAGATGCTCACCACCCTCGACGGACTCGAACAGGAATGACTCGCCCTGCCCGCGAATTTTTTTGTAGGCAGAGAGGGGGGTCTCGAAGTCCGCGAGGATGCGGCGCGTGACCGGGATGAGGTTCCCCTGGGTCGCGAGCTTCAGGAAGTCATCGAGCTTCGGCGAATACATAACGTGCCGGAGAACCTACCCGAAACCGGACGCGAGGCGGAAGCATCAAGCTGCGCTCGACTTCACCACCCCTCCCCTCCACGCTCCCGCGCCGTGAAACAGACGATTGTCACCTTGGATTTGGAAGGCGTGCTCGTGCCGGAAATCTGGATCGCCGTCGCCGAGAAGACCGGCATCCCCGACCTGCGCCGCACCACGCGCGACGAGCCGGACTACGACAAGCTGATGCGCTCCCGCATCGCCATTCTCGACCATCACGGCATCAAGCTCTCCGACATCCAAGCCGTCATCGGGACACTCTCGCCGCTGCCGGGCGGCAAGGAATTCCTCGACGAACTCCGTGCGCTCACGCAGGTCATCATCTTAAGCGACACCTTCGAGCAGTTTGCGCAGCCGCTCATGCGCCAGCTCGGCTGGCCCGCGCTCTTCTGCCATCGGCTGCTCGTGGAGAACGACCAGATCACCGGCTACACGCTCCGCATGGCGGACCAGAAGCGCGAGTCCGTCCGCGCGCTGCAACACCTCAACTACCGAGTGCTCGCCGCCGGGGATTCCTACAACGACACCTCGATGTTGCTGCAAGCGGACCGGGGCTTCCTCCTTCACGCGCCGGACAATGTGAAGCGCGAGTTCCCGCAGTTCCCCGCCCTGGAGACGCACGCGGACTTGATGGCGCGGCTGAAGGCGGAGCTTTGAAGAAGTAATTGGTGATTTGCAATCGGTCGGCCGCAGCCTTCGCCTCCATCACGCGACACAAACAAACTGGCCTGACCCCGTGGCCGCTGGCAAACTTGCAGGACATCGCACCATGAAAAATCGCTTCGCCCTCGTCCTCCTCGCCGCCTTCCTCTCCCTCTCCTCGCGTGCCGCCGAACTCACGGTCCCGGACAACGTCACCTTCGAGCGCGATGTGGAATACGCCAGCGCCGGCGGCGCGAAACTCCAGCTCAACCTCGCGCGGCCCAAGGACGTCAAGGGCCCACTCCCCGCTGTGCTGTGCATTCACGGCGGCGGTTTCCGCGCGGGCAGCCGCGAGGGCTACAACAAGCTTTGTCTCACGCTCGCGCAGCGCGGCTTCGTCGCGGCCACCATCAGCTACCGCCTTGCGCCGGCGCACCAGTTTCCCGCCGCCGTCCACGACACGAAGGCCGCCGTGCGTTGGCTCCGCGCGAACGCGGCGAGGCTGGGCATTGACCCGACGCGCATCGGCGTGACGGGCGGCTCGGCGGGCGGGCACCTCGCGCAGTTCCTCGGCGTGACGGCGGGCGTGAAGGAGTTTGAGGGCGCGGACAACCCGGGCTTCTCCAGCGCCGTGACTTGCGTCGTGAACGTGTATGGCCCGAGCGATTTCACCAAGTCCTACGGCAAGAGCGTGGACGCGCACGTCGTGCTCCCGATGTGGCTGGGCGGCGATGTGGACTCGGCGCGGGCCAAACACATCCAATCCAGCCCGCTGAACTGGGTCACGCCCAGTGCCGCGCCCACGCTCATCATCCACGGCACTGAGGATAAATACGTCGCCTACGAACAGGCGCTGTGGATGCGCGACCGGCTGACGGCCTGCGGCGTGCCGGTGGAGTTGCTGACGCTGGAAGGCGCGGGCCACGGCTTTAAGGGCGCGGACGCGGAGAAGTCAGAGGCGGCGCTCCTCGCCTACTTCGAGCAGCGGCTCAAGAAGTGACGGATTTGCGGATTGACGGTCTCTTGCTCGCCGATACGATGCGCGGCCTTGTCGGTCTGAAATTGAACCTTAACGAACACGAAACCTATGGCAGTGAAAGTTGCAATCAACGGATTTGGCCGCATCGGCCGCTTGGTCTTCCGCGCGATGGTCGAGCAGGGGCTCGTCGGCAAGGAAGTCGAAGTCGTCGCGGTCGGTGACATCGTCCCCGCCGACAACCTCGCTTACCTCCTCAAATACGACTCCACCCAGGGCCGCTTCGCTGGCACGGTCAGCTCGAAGAAGTCCGCCGCCGACAAACTTGAAGACGACATCCTCATCGTGAACGGCGCAGAGATCCGCGTCGTTTCCGCGAAGTCCCCCGCGGAGCTGCCTTGGAAGGCGCTGGGCGTGGACATCGTCATCGAGTCCACCGGCCTCTTCACCGAGGCGGAGAAGGCCAAGGGCCACATCGTCGCCGGCGCGAAGAAGGTCATCATCTCCGCCCCCGCCAAGAACGAGGACATCACCATCGTCATGGGCGTGAACCACGAGAAGTATGATGCCGCCACGCATCACATCATCTCCAACGCGTCCTGCACCACGAACTGCCTCGCGCCCGTCGTCCACGTCCTCCTCAAGGAAGGCTTCGGCATCGAGGAAGGCCTGATGACCACCATCCACGCCTACACCGCCACGCAGAAAACCGTGGACGGCCCGAGCAAAAAGGACTGGAAGGGCGGACGCAGCGCGGCCATCAACATCATTCCCAGCACCACCGGCGCGGCCAAGGCCACGGCGCTCGTCTGCCCCGAGGTGAAGGGCAAGCTCACCGGCATGGCGTTCCGCGTGCCCGTGCCGACCGTCTCCGTGGTGGACCTCACCGTGCGCACGGTGAAGGAGACTTCCCTCAAGGAGATCAACGCCGCGATGAAGAAGGCCAGCGAGACCTACCTCAAGGGCATCCTCGACTACACCAGCGACGAGGTCGTCAGCGGCGATTTCATCCACGACAAGAACAGCTCCATCTACGACTCCACCTCGGGCGTCGAGCTGAACAGCCGCTTCTTCAAGCTCGTGAGCTGGTATGACAACGAGTGGGGCTACAGCAACCGCGTGGGCGACCTGCTCAAGCTCATCATCAGCAAGGGCCTGTAAGTCCGGCTCAAAACGAATTCAGCGAACGGCGTTCCGGAAACGGGACGCCGTTTTGCTGCGTTGGCTCAATGCTTGAACCGGAACTCCGCCGAGGTGAGCAGTCCCCATGCGAGGTCTTGCACGACGCCGGGTTTGTCCTTCTCGCGGGCGGCGAACTGCTTTTGCACCGCGATGACCTCGGCTTCGGTGGGCAGGCGGGTGAGCGTGCTCAAGTAGAGTTCCTCCGTGATTGCGCGGGCGTCGGTGAGTTTGCCGAGGCGGGCGCTCAAATTCTCGGCGGCCGGAGCGAGCCAACTCCGCATCATGCCGCCGTTGTTGAGGAAGAGCGCTTGGTCGGCCGTGGCAAAGAAGGCGTCCTGCGGCTCGCCCGCGCCTGCTCCGAACAGCGGCGCGAAGCCCGCCGCGCCGCCCTTGAGCTTGTCCCACGCGTATTGCTCGGCCGCTTTCCCACGCTCGGCGAGCCGCGCGGCGGCGGTCTTGTTCGCGTCCGTTGGCGGGCTTTTCTTGTCGAACTCCGCTCCGCCCGCGAGCTCGTGCGCGTCCACCACGCCCGCCGCACGCATCATGCTCCACGCAAGCTGCTCCGGCGTGAGCGCGGCAAACGCCCCGACGGCGAAGGACTTTTCCAGCGTGGCCGTGAGCTTGTCGGTCGCGGTCTTCAGCGCCTTCGGGTCCGTGTGCAGCGCCTCCAACTCGGCGAGGGCGCGCGCCGTCTCCAACTGCCGCTCGACGTGCTTGGCCGCAGTCTTCACGTCCTGCCAGCGCGTCGTCGCGGCGATTGACTCCGCGTCGAGCGCGAGCAGCGCGGCGTCGGCTGCCGCCCAGCGGTCGCGCAACGGCGACCCGGTCGCCTCGACGGGGGCGAGCTTCTCGCGCATCGGTTTGGCGGCGGTGTCCTTCGTGGTCACATCCTTTGCGGCGGCCTCGATTTCCTTGTTCAACTCGGTGACACGCACCTTGAGTTTGTCCACGCTGGCGATGATTTCCTTGTCGGCGGGAAGTTTGTTAAGCGCCTCGTCCAGCTTTGCCTGCGCTTCCTGGACGGACTTCAACGCGTCGCGCTTCCGACCTAGCTCGCGCTCGGCATCGCGATGCGCGGCGATGGCGGGGTCGCACACCTTGCGCACCTCGGCGATGGCGGCGTTCGTCTTCGCGAGTTCGTCCACGACGGGCTGCATCGCCTTGCGCTGCGCGGCGAGGCGCTCCTGCACTTGCTGCACTGTTGATTCCGCAGCGGCGATGTCGATGGTGAACTGCCGCTGCTGCGTGGTGAGCAAGGGAATCCATGTCGCCGCCAAGCCGCGCGGCGAGCGAATGCTGGCAGGCAGCTCAAAGCTGCGTCCGTAAACCCGTGTCCGCGCCAGCTCGCGCAGGAACGCGCGCGTGTCGTATCCGCTGGCGGCGAAGTCGGTCGCGAGCAGGTCGAGCAACGCGGGGTAGGCGGCGGGATTCTGCGAATGGACTTCATCCATCGGCGTGACCAGCGGACGGCCCATCAGCAAGGCCCAGAGGCGGTTCACGATGTTGCGGTTGAAGGCGCGGTTGTTCGACTCGGTGGCCGCCTTCGCCAGTTCGGTGCGACGGTTGAACCTCGGCTCGGGGCGGAGATTCTTGTCCTTCGCGTCGGGCGGGACGGCGTATTCCGTGAAGCGCGGGAAGGCCGGCTCCGTGAGTTGCGCACCGCCGGGCAGGCGCGGACGCGTCGCGCCGGATTCCTTCGTGAACACGGAGGAGAAACTCACGTCGCCCTCGGCCCGCTCCGCCACGAAGGCTTTCTTGTCGCGGTCCCGCGTGAAGAGGTAGGTGCGGTTGAAGAAGGCGAAGAGGCCGTGGTAATCGCGCTGCAAGTAGTCGGCGACGTTCGGGTGGTCGTGGCATTGCGCGCAGGCGAGGTTCATGCCGAAAAAGATGCGGCCCGTGTCGCGCGTGAGCAGCGTCGGGTCCGCCTCGCGGTCGAGGTGGAAACGCGCGGCCACACGGGTCGCCTCGTCCGCACCGTCGGCGGCCAGGATTTCGCGGGCGAGGAGGTGCCACGGCTGGTTCGTCGCGCAGGAGTTGAAGAGGAACTGCTGCCAGCCCGCAACCTCCACGTGCTTCTGCACGCGACGCTCCATGAGCATCAGGTCGAAGCAGGTCGCGAGATGCCGCGCGTGCTGCGGCGTGCCGAGGAGTGCGTCCACGAGGCGGGCGCGCTTTTCGGGCGCAGGGTCGGCGAAGAACGCGCGGGCCTCGGCAGCCGTCGGAATCATCCCGGTGAGGTCGAGGTGCGCGCGGCGAAGGAAGTCCGCATCGCTGGCCGGTGGCGTCAGCGGGCCGGCGAACTCAGACTCGATGAGCGCGTCAATGCGCTCGTGCAGCGGCACGGGCGCGGCGGTTTTGTTTGCAGCCGACACCTCACCCATGCCGAACCAGCAGGCTGCGGAGAGGAAGCCCGACCAGACGACGCGACGGAGCAAGATGCGGATGGTGGTTCGGTGCATCACAGCGAAACAGTGGCGACGGATTTTAGAGGCGAGGCTGCGAAGGGCTATTCACGCGGGACTCCGTTAGCGAAAACGCAGCGCAGCGACAATCCGCCGACCCGCTACTTCACCCCGATGGCGTAGAGCGACGCGTAGCCGCGCAGGTAGAGGCGGCCACCGGAGATTGCGGGCGACGCTGTGAACTGGTCGGAGAGCTTGTTCTTGCCGAGGATTTCCAGCGTCTCGCCGGGCTTCACGATGGTGAACGTGCCGTCCTTCGCGGTCAGGATGAGCTTCCCCTCCGCCATCACCGGCGAGGCGCGGTAGGTCTGCGCGTGGAAGCGGTCGGAGAAGAATTGTTTCCCCGTCTTCGCGTCGATGCAGGTGAGCACGCCGTTCTCGCGGCAGAGGAAGACGCGGCCACCGAACACCACCGGCGAGGGCACGTCCGGCGTGCCGCTGGCAACGCGCCACGCCTCGCCCGTGCCGCCCGCACTGATGACGCCGCTCGCGTCCGGCGACACGGCGACGACTGCGCCGTTCTTCGCCGTGGGGATGATGATGAGGTCCGCGACCGCGACGGGCGAGGTGACGAAGCGCAGTGTGGTGTTGTAGCGGTCCTTCGGATTGAGGTCGCCGAGCCGCCAGACTTCTTTGCCGTCGGCGAGATTGTGCGCGATGGCGTAATCGTTGCCGTGCGTGATGAGGCGGGCGTCCTTGCCGCGCACCCAAAGGCAGGGCGTGGCGTAGGAGTTGAGGCACTCGGCCTTGCCGTCGCTGGGGCGGTTGACCTTCCAAACTTCCTTGCCGGTCGCGGCGTCGAGCGCGACGACGAGCTGGGCGCGCGGGTGGATGAACTGGAGGTAGAGCCGCCCGTCATGCAGCACCGGCGTGCTGTGCATGCCGAAGTCGTAGCTGAACTTGCCGTAGCTCTCCTGCAAGTTGAGCCGCCAGATTTCCTTGCCGCTGAAGTCGAACGCCGCGAAGTCGCCGGTGCCCACGAGGCCGAAGACGAGTTTGCCATCCGTGCAGGGCGAGGGCGACGCGCTGTTGCCCTCGCCGCCGCGCGCTTTCGAGCTGCCTTCACCGAGCTTTTGTTTCCAGAGTAGTTTGCCGTCGGTCCCGAGGCAGAGGAGCACCAGGTCGTTGGCGTCCTCGCTCGTGAGAAAGATGCGGTCGCCCCAGACGGCGGGCGTGCCCGCACCCGTGCCGGGCAGGGCAGCCTTCCACAGCACGTTCTTCGTGTCGCTCCACTCGGTGGGGAGGTTGGACTCGCGGCTGACGGCGTCGTGGTGCGCGCCGCGCCACTGGGGCCAGTTTTCGGCGCGGCAAACGGTGGCAGTGAGCAGCAGGGCGAGGGCGGCGGGGAGTAGGCTGGGTTTCATGAGCGAGTTTATGACGGAGTTGGGAATGGGCAGCTTCAGCGGAGCGCTCGCGAGGAACGGAGCCGGGTCACAGTGACAGCAGCAGCTTCTTGATTTCCTTGAGCACGGCGAGCGGCTCAGTCTTCATCAGGCGGGGGAACTTGCCACCGAGCTGGATGAAATCTCCGCGCCGGTGGAGCATCAGTTTGTCGCCCTTAGTCTCGATGGCATCCAGGCCGCGCTCACCGGCGAGCAGTTTCAGTTCTGTGGCCACCAGCAGCAGTTCCACGGGCTTCGGCCACTTGCCATAACGGTCGCGCAACTCCTTGCCCAGCGCGTCCACGTCCGCTTTCGTCTCCGCCTGCGCCAGCTTGCGATACGCCTCGATGCGATGCTGCGGCTCGGGAATGAACTTGGGTGGCAGAAAAGCACCGGTCGGGGGAATGGCCGAGTGCCGAGTGCCGAGTGCCGATTCTTCGGCCCGCGCCCGCGACGGTTGCACCCACACATCCGTGTCACGCGGGACGGAAATGGACGCGCGAGTCGGTGACGCCTTCGCTTGCGCCGACGGCAATTCCGCATTCCGCACTCCGCATTCCGCATGAGCGGCCTCCTCCACCGCGTGCAGCTTCAGAAAATCCAACCGCAGCGCCGCGTTCGTCCGCTGCTTCACCTTCTCCCCCTTCAGCGCAGCCACGCTTTGTTTCAGCAACGTGCAGTAAAGCTCGAAGCCCACCGCCGTGATGTGACCGCTCTGTTGCGCGCCCAACAAGTTGCCCGCCCCGCGTATCTCCAGGTCGCGCATCGCAATCTTAAACCCGCTCCCGAGCTGCGCGTATTGCTTGATGGCACTCATCCGCTTGCGCACGTCCGTGAGCAGGCGCGCGTGGCGGGGCAGCAACAGATACGCGAACGCCTGATGCTTGTAGCGGCCCACGCGCCCGCGCAGTTGATACAACTGGCTCAACCCAAACCGGTCCGCGCGGTCGATGATGATGGTGTTCGCATTCGGAATATCCAACCCGCTCTCGATGATGGTCGTGGACAGCAGCACGTCGGCCTCGCCGTTCACGAACTTCGTCATCACGTCCTCCAGCTCGTCGCCGCTCATCTGCCCGTGGCCCACGACAATGCGCGCGGTGGGCACGAGGAGTTGGAGCTTCGAGCGCATCACCTCAATGGTCGTCACGCGGTTGTGCAGGAAGAACACTTGGCCCCCGCGCTCAATCTCGCGCCGAATCGCGTCGCGGATGATGCGGTCGTCGTAGTGCTCCACGAGGGTCTCGACGGGCAAGCGATCCTGCGGCGGCGTCGCGATGGTGCTCATGTCGCGCGCGCCCGTGAGCGCGAGATACAACGTGCGCGGGATGGGCGTGGCCGAGAGCGTGAGCACGTCCACGTTCGTGCGCAGGAGTTTGAACTTCTCTTTGTGCATCACGCCGAAGCGCTGCTCCTCATCAATGACCACGAGGCCGAGGTCCTTGAACGTCACGTCATTCTGCACGAGCCGGTGCGTGCCGATGACGATGTCCACCGCGCCCGCCTGCAACTGCTCCACGACGTGCAACTGTTCCTTCTTCGTGCGAT
>Ga0208960_1001721_pt1 | contig 11451 bp, 9 predicted proteins | sample GreLakmeON33MSRF_FD_187703 | JGI IMG/M metagenome (GOLD analysis project Ga0208960, IMG submission 187703) | Freshwater lentic microbial communities from great Laurentian Lakes, MI, USA - Great Lakes metaG ON33MSRF (SPAdes) | ecosystem: Environmental > Aquatic > Freshwater > Lake | place: Great...
CGAGGATAAGCGCTTCATCGCTTTCACCTCCAATATCTTCGCCATCATGGGGCTGCGCTCGATGTATTTCGCCTTGGCGGGCTTCATGCACTTATTCCGTTTCCTCAAGCCGGCCTTGTCCTTCATCCTGGTCTTCATTGGCGTTAAGATGATCCTGCCGTGGGCTGCCGGTCTAGGTCAGCCCGACGGACAGTTCGCCGGCTGGGCGCAGGCCCTCGTCCACGAAGGCCGGTTGCATGTCCCGACTTCGGTCTCCCTCTCCATCATCGGCTTCGTCCTGGCCATCGCCATCGCCCTCTCGGTCGCGTTCCCGAAGAAGAAATAGGAAAGATTTGGTGTTTCCACCCGCGCGGCTCGCCGCCACGCTGGAGGCGTGTTCCGAGGCCGCTATAAGCTTTACCTGCCCTACCTGAAGGGTAGCCGTACGCTCCTCTTCTTGTCGTTGCTTGCGGCTATCGTCTTCGCCGCGGCCAACGCCTTCGGGCTGCCGTTCTTGGTCGGCAAGGTGTTGCCGGCGGTTTTCGGTGATGCCGCGGCACGCGCCGCCCCTCTCTTGTCCTGGCCCAAGTGGCTCGGCGGCCAGCCGGCGTTCACTCTGCCGGAGGGCTACGAGATGGTCTTCGCCGTCGCGTTCCTGCCCGCAGTCATGCTGGTCCGCGGCCTCGGCGAATTCTTTTCGACCTACCTACTCAATCTCGCCGGCCTGCGCGTCATCGAGGCGGTGCGTCGCGATGTGTTCGCGAAGCTGCAGCAACTTCATCTCGGCTTCTTTGGAAAGCTCTCCATTGGCGACTTGCTTTCTCGCCTGATTGCCGACGCCAATTCGGTTCGGCTGGTGCTGGTCGACGTCTCGAACGACCTCATTGTCCAGCCGCTGTCGATGGTCTTCGCGCTGGCTTACGTGGTGTTCATCTGTTTCTCCCACGAGAGTGGCTATTGGTTCCTGGCTTGCCTCTTGGTCGTCCCCGCCGCGGTCCTGCTCGTGCGCGGCGTCGCGGTACGTATTCAGACCCGGATGCGTCAGGGCATGGAGTCGGCCTCCGATTTAAACAGCATTGCGGTCGAGAATCTCCAGTCCGCCCGCGAGGTCCGTGCCTACGGCCTCCAGGAACGCGAAGCCCAGCGCTTCAACCAAGCCAGCCAAGAAGGCCTGCGCATTCAGGGTAAGCTGGTGCGCTACGAGAAAGCCCTCTCGCCCTTGGTCGAGATTACCGCCGCCGTGGGGATTTCTGCGGCCATCGCTGTCGGCGCGATGAACGGCTTCTCGATGAGCGAACTGATCTCGCTCATCATTGCCTTCTATTTCGCCTACGGACCGATCAAGCGGCTGGGCAATGTGAGCAGCCGGCTGAGTATGGCCGCTCCCGGGCTTGTTCGCCTGGAGGAAATTATCCTCGCCAAAATCGAGGTGGATGACGCGCCCGACGCCCGTCCGCTCGGGCGGGTCCACGGCGATCTCGAGATGCGCGGCGTCTCCTTCAGCTATGGCGCCGACCCAGTGCTGGCGGACGTCACGTTGAAGATACCCGCTGGCCAGTCCGTCGCGCTCGTCGGCCCAAGCGGTGCCGGGAAGAGCACCTTCGTGAACCTGGTCCCCCGCTTCTTCGACCCGCAGCAGGGCGCGATTCTTATCGACGGACACGATCTCCGTCAGGTGCGGCAGGCCGACCTGCGCGCCAACATCGCGTTGGTCTCGCAGGAGCCAGTCCTTTTCAACGAATCGATTCTCGAGAACATCCGTCTCGGCCGGCCCGCCGCCACCGATGCGGAAGTCCGCGACGCCGCCCGTCTGGCTGGCGCGCTCGAGTTCATCGAGGCCCAGCCCGAAGGCTTCCTAACCAAGGTCGGCGAGCGGGGCGGGCGTCTTTCCGGCGGCCAGCGCCAGCGCGTTTCCATCGCCCGCGCCTTCCTCAAGGATGCAACCATCCTCATTCTTGATGAAGCCACGTCCGCGCTCGACACGGATACCGAGCGCAGTATCCAGCAGTCTCTCGCGCTCCTGATGAAGGGCCGCACGACGCTCATCGTGGCACACCGATTTAGCACCATCCGCGACGTGGACCGCGTGCTGGTCTTCGAAGGTGGCCGCATCGTGGCGGACGGCCCGCGCGAAGCCGTCTACGCCTCTTCCGACCTCTTCCGTCGCCTCTGGGATAACCAGGCCAAGAACCTCGTCTGAGATGCGCCTGCTGGTCGTCAAGTTCACCGGGCTGCGCGGCGCGTTGGCCGCGACGGCGGGTTTGCGCACGATCCGCGAACGTCATCCCGGCGCGCAGGTCACCTTCGTCACCACGCCGGGCGCCGAAGTCGCCCTCGAAGGCTGCCCCGCCGTGGTCGAGGCCATCGGCTTCGGCGACGACGGCTCAACCCTGGCTTTAGTTTCCCGCCTACGCAGGCAGCGCTTCGATTTTGCCCTCGCCCTCGGCGGCCATCCGCTCGCGCACCGCCTCGTGGCCCTGAGCGGCGCCACGGTCCGGGCCTGCGGCGGCCAGGCGCCTTTCTATCTCCGCCCCCTGATGCACCGGCAGGTCTTCGGTGCCGTCGTCGACCCGCACGAGGCCGCCCGCGACCATGAGGTCATGGCCCGCGTCCTCGGTTTCCATGCCGAGACGCCGGCGATGTGGTTCGCCCCGTCGCGTATGCAGGAGCATGGCATGATGCTGGAGGAGGGACGCTTCGCGGTTATTCACCCTGGAGCGACCCGCCCCGAACGCATCCTGGAGATCGATAAGTGGGCACAGGTGGCGCGCGACCTCGTCGCCTCCCGCACGGTCGAGCGCATCGTTGTCTCGGCCGGGCCCGGCGGCGCCGAGCGCATCATGGCGGAGGCGTTGTGCGGGCTGATCGGTCCGGTGGCGATGTCGACTGGCGGCCGACTCCGCTTCTCGCAGCTCGCCCGGCTCATCAAGGAGTCACGCCTCTTCCTCGGCGCGGATTCCTCTGTCTTGCAGCTCGCGGCGGCCGTCGGCACGCCGGTGGTGGGCGTCTTTGGCCCGTCTGACTACGCGCGGGCCCGTCCGTGGGGCACCGTTAGCCGGGTTGTGCGGGTCGATACGGCGATGTTCGAGGGTGAGCTACGCTCCGACTACTTGGCGCGCATGGACCGGGCCTTGGCTCGGATCACCGCCCAGCAGGTCACGCAGGCGGCGGAGGAGGTCATCCGCATCACGACGCCCTGAGGGCGTCGCTTGACCTGTCGGCGACTTCTGCGACCTTACGCCCGTGTCCAGCGCCCCCGCCCATTACGACGCCGTCATCATCGGCGCCGGCATGTCCGGCCTCGCCGCCGCGGTCCGCCTAGGAATGTTCGGCCGTAAGGTCCTCGTGCTCGAGCGGCATAACTCCCCGGGCGGGCTCAATTCCTTCTACGCCCGCGGCAAAAGGAAGTATGATGTCGGCCTGCATGCCTTGACGAACTGGGTGCCTGAAGGCGTCAAAGGGGCGCCGCTCGTGAAACTGATGCGCCAACTGCGAATCCGCCGCGAGGAACTTGACCTGTGTCCGCAACTCGGATCCCGCGTTACCATGGCCGGGAAGAATCTGCGGCTGAACAACGACTACGAATCCCTGCTGGCCGATGTCGCCCGCGAATTCCCCCAGTCTGTCGACCGCTTCCGCGCGCTGGATGCCTGGATCGCCGGGCTGGATGAAGCCGCCCTCGAGGCTCATGGCGGATCGGCTCGCGCTTTACTCGATGAGCGCCTCGGCAATCCATTACTCCGCGACATGCTGCTCTTGCCGACCTGCTTCTACGGCAGCGCGCTGGAGGATGATATCGAAGTCTCGCAGTTTGCCGTGATGTGGCGCTCGCTTTTCCGCGAAGGCTTTGCGCGTCCGTTCATCGGCGTACGACAGGTCATCCGTTTGCTTACCGACCGTTGCCGCGAGCACGGCGTGGAGCGCCGCATGAAGTGTGGCGTCATGAAAATCGAAGTGCGCGCTGGCCGGGCGGCTGCGCTCATCCTGGACGATGGGACCGAAGTCACCGCGGGCGCGGTTTATTCTTCGGCCGGGGCGGTCGAGACGATGCGCTTACGTTCGGACACGGCTCCCACGGCCGCGGCCTCCGAGATCGGCCGGCTCGGCTATGCCGAGACCATTGCGACCTATGACCCGGCGGCTTTCGCCGGCTTCGGCTGGCAGGACACCATCGTCTTCTTCTGCGATGATGAGCGTTTCAGTTATCGTGCGCCCAAAGAATTGGTGGACCCGCGTTCGGGCGTAATCTGCATCCCCAATAACTATCAGTATGGCGAGGGTAGGGCGTTGGACGAAGGCTGGCTGCGGGTCACTTCCTTGGCTAACCACGACGCCTGGTGTGCGTCGCCGGAGGAAGAGTATCTGGCCCGCAAGCAGGAATGGTGCGGCCGCCTTAATCGCGTCGCCCGCGCCCATCTGCCCGTTGTGGCCGACGCGGCCCATGATGCCGCGCAGACCTCGACCGATGTCTTCACGCCCCGGACTGTCCGTAAGTTTACCGGCCACCTCAACGGCGCCATCTACGGCTCGACCGTGAAGCGGCGCGACGGCCGGACCGACCTCGAGAACCTCTTCTTGATTGGTACAGACCAAGGTTTTCTGGGGGTTACCGGGGCAATGTTGTCTGGCATTTCCATGGCCAATCTGCACGGTCTGAAGGCGTAACCCCGCCGTCATGAGTACTTCCGCATTCCCGGCCGAGCAACGCCCTCTCTGGAGGGACCTCCTCCATCCCGCCGTCATCGTCGGCGCCCTCGGTTATTTCGTCGATATCTACGACCTGACCCTGTTCATGACCGTGCGCGAGCAGAGCCTGCGCGACCTCGGGCTCGGGCATCTCATCAAGGGAGGGCAGTGGTACCACGACCTGATGTCCTGGCAGATGGCCGGTATGCTTCTTGGTGGTATCTTCTTTGGGATCCTCGGCGACCGCATGGGCCGGCTCACGACGCTCTTCGGTTCGATTCTGCTTTATTCTGTGGCCAACATCGCGAACGGCTTCGTGAACAGCTTCGAAGCCTACGCGGCCTGGCGCTTCATCGCCGGCATCGGACTGGCGGGCGAGCTCGGCGGCTGCATCGCGCTCGTGTCCGAGTCCCTCTCCAAGGAACGCCGCGGCTACGGCACCGCACTCGTCGCGACCGTCGGCGTCTTCGGGGCTGTGGTGGCAGGCCTGATGGCCGAGGTCGTGACCTGGCGCACCAACTTCTTCATCGGCGGCGGCCTCGGCCTAGCGCTGCTGGCCATGCGCGTGGGCGTACGCGAGTCTGGGATGTTCAACCAAGCCAAGGCCGAACAGGCGACTGGGGCGGTCTCTCGCGGCAATTTCTTTGCGCTATTCACCAGCCGCGACCGCTTCGCCCGGTATGCGCGCTGTATCCTAATCGGGTTGCCGACGTGGTTCATGATTGGCATTCTCGTCCAGCGCGCCGGCACGCACTTCGCCCCGGCCATGGGCGTCGACGGGGCGATCCTGTCCAGCCGCGCGGTGGCGCTTTTCTACCTCGGCCTCACCTTCGGCGACTTCGGCAGCGGCTTCGGCAGCCAGCTGATCAAGTCCCGCCGCAAGACGGTTTTCGCGTTCCTAGTCTTCAGCGCCGTCTGCGTGGGCGTCTACCTGCTGGGGACGACGGGCTGGACCTCGACCCGTTTCTACGGACTCATCTTCCTGCTTGGCCTCGGTATGGGGTATTGGGCGATCTTCGTCACGATTGCCGCCGAGCAGTTTGGCACGAACCTGCGCGCCACCGTGGCGACGACCGTGCCTAACTTCGCCCGTGGTTCCCTCGTGCCGCTCACCTTGGGTTTCACCTGGCTGACCGGTACGAGCGAACAGCCTTGGCTCAGCGCCCCGCAGGCTGCTGGCGTCTTGGCGCTGATCTGCTTTAGCGCCGCCTTCCTCGCCCTATGGGGCATGGAGGAGACGTACGGCAAAGATCTGGACTATCAGGAGAAGGAGTAAGCCTTACTTCTTTTCGGGCGCCGGCAGGTCGGCCACGCAGCGGAAGCCGGCGTGGTTCGTCGAGGTCAGCGTATCAAGGCCTTGGCGGGACGTCGCGCGATAACGGAAGCAATAGCCCTCGTCGCACAGCCAGGAGCCGCCGCGGAGCACGTGCTGGCCGAAGCCGGTCTTCTCGGGGTCGTAGCCGATGGCCGGCCCGATGGGTCCTTCCTTCGGCGAGACCTTGTAGTATTCGAGGCCGTACCAGTCTTCGCACATCTCCCAGACATTCCCGGCCATATCGTAGAGGCCGTAGCCGTTGGGGGGGAATGATTTCACTGGGGCGACGCCGGTGAAGCCGTCGATGCCGTTGTCACGCTCAGGGAATTTACCCTGCCAATGATTGCACATGATTTTGCCGCCTGGTTTTTCCTCGTCGCCCCAGACAAAGGGCTTGTCCTTGAGCCCGCCGCGGGCGGCGAACTCCCACTCGGCCTCGGTCGGCAGGCGCTTACCAGCCCACTTGGCGTAGGCCTGGACGTCTTTGTAGGTCAGGCAGAGCACTGGGCGGTCCATGCGCTCCTTGATGGTGGAATTAAGGCCTTCGGGTCGACGCCAGTTCGCGCCGGCGGTGAAGCTCCACCAAGGCAGGTTGGCGCCGCCGCACTGGAACGGATTGACGCCGGAGACCTTCTTGAAAAGTAGCGAACCTCCCTTGAGGTATTCCGGGGGCGCTTGGGGGAAATCCCGCGGGTCGAGGTCCTTCTCGGCGTCGGTGACATATTGGGTCGCGTCAACGAAGTCCTGAAACTGCGCGTTGGTGACTTCGGTGATATCCATCCAGAAGCCTTTGACGACGACGGCGTGCCCCGGCGCTTCTTCGGCGTGCTTCTCGTCCGCCTTACTGGTGCCCATGGTGAATTCCCCGCCCGGGATCCAGACCATGCCGGTGGTTGCCGGGCTTGCGGGCGCGGCGGCCGAGTTGTTCAAGGCGAGGACAATGAAGGGCACCGCCATCAGGACGACGGCGATGATGATGATCCAGGCCTTGGCGTTGCGGGCGGGTTTCGGGCTATCGGCGGAGTCCATGGGGAGATTGGTCATGTTGGTGGGAGGGCGGGGCAGGGCGAACCTTTTGCGGTACCCGGTCGGATATCGCCTCGCCCAGCGGGCCCATTTCGCCTTATCCAGAGGCAGCATGAGCTCGTCCCAAGAAGAAGTTCTCCAGATTTTCAAGGATTCGAAGGCCCTCCTGACTGGTCATTTCGTCCTGCGCTCCGGTCTCCATAGCGGTCACTTCTTCCAGTGCGCCCAGGTTTGCCAGCACATGGATAAGGTCACGCGCCTGATCGAGCTGCTGCGCCCGAAGCTCGCGGCGCATCCTTGCGACACGGTGCTCGCTCCAGCGATGGGTGGCCTCGTGGTCGGGCAGGAGATCGCCCGCCAGCTCGGGGTGCGCTTCGTCTTCGCCGAGAAGGAGAACGACAAACTGGTGCTGCGTCGTAACTTCACCTTCCGTCCCGGTGAGCGCGTGCTTGTCGCCGAGGACGTCGTCACCCGCGGCGGCCGCGCCCAGGAGTGCCTCGACCTGCTCAAGATTGCCGGCGCCTCCGCCGTCGCCGTGGCTTCTCTGGTCGATCGTTCGGCTGGCCAGACCAAGTTCAGCGTTCCCTTCGTCTCACTGCTGGAACTCAATTTCCCGACTTACGCTGCCGATGCCGTGCCGGCCGAGTTGGCGAAGGTCCCAGCGTCCAAGCCGGGTTCGTGATTACGGTGGCGGGTGGCGGCACCCATTGTGGGTAAATTCGCCAGAAAACCCTGATTAAGGGTTCTTATCTCCCTTGTGCCTTGCACCCCGGCGGGCAGTTCCCTACGCCCAACCTTCTCCCTTTCCATGGATCGCAAGAACTTCTTCCTGGGTATGGCCTGCATCATCGCCGCCTTCGCCTTTTTCTTCCTGACCAAGCCCGTGCCGCCGCCCGTCGCGCCGTCGGCTCTGGTCTCCGCCTCCGCCCCCGTCGCCCCGACGACTCTTGCGGCCAAGGCGGCTACCGCGTTGGCTCCGTCCGCGCTGGCCGCCCAGCCCGTCCCCCTCGCCGAGGCCAAGAGTTTCTTCATCGAGAACTCTCATCTCAAGGTGACGCTCACCAGCCGAGGTGGCGCGATCTCGAAGATCGAACTGAAGAAGGAATTCGCGGACGTCGCCAAGTCTGGCATCGTCATCTTCAACGCCGGCAATGCCGAGTCGGCGCTGGCCCTGGCGGTGAAAGACCAAGCTTCGGGCAAGTTGGAGGCCGTCCTCTCCGAATTCGTCGTCCAGCCGGGTGCCTCGGCCGACGCAATCACCCTTGTCGGCGCTCTCGCCGGCGCTCGCGTCGAACGCACCTTCTCCTTCGTCGCCCCGCAGGACGGCGTGACGCCCGAACCTTACTCCCTGCGTTTCGCCACGAAAGTCATCCCGGTCGACGGTAAGCCAGCCCCTTCGATCTGGATCTCGACCGGTTGCTGGCAGCCGACCGAGGCTGATTCCATTAACCAGTTCCTCTCCGTGCTCGCCTACGACGGGGACGAGCTGACGCGCGTCGGCCTCGATACCTTCACGGACTCCAGCGGTTTCCTCGGCCTCGGCGCGCACAAGGCGGAGCTGGAGCACCCGATTGCTTCCGTCGCCAAGCCGCTCCTCTGGGTGGCCTCCGGCAACCAGTTCTTTGCCTCGATTCTTCATCCGGCCGATGCCACCGCCCGCGGCCAGCGCACCGAGGTTATCGTGCTGCCGGTGCCGCTTACGGGCGATCAGCGGACCCTGCAGGCCTTTGCTTCTTGGGAGACGGTCCCGGCCGCCGACCTTTCCCGCACCCTCGCAGGCGACTTCTTCGTCGGCCCCAAGGAATACGCCCGCGTCGCCGCGCTCCCCGATGGTCAGGTCGCCGTGCTCCAGTTCTCAAAACTGCTCGGCTTCATCTCTTTCGGCGCCATCTGCAAGCTGCTGCTGGCCATTCTCGGCGGCGTCCATTGGCTCATCGATTGGAGCGGCAGCTGGTCCTGGGGCTGGGCCGTCGTGCTGCTGACTTGTCTCATCAAGGTCGTCACCTGGCCGCTGACCGCGGTCCAGATGAAGGCCGCGAAGAGGATGCAGAAGTTCGCCAAGCCGATGCAGGATATCCGTGAGAAGCTGAAGGATAATCCGGAGAAGATGCAGAAGGAGCTCATGAAGCTCTACACCGAGAATAAGATCAACCCGTTCGCTGGTTGCCTGCCAATCCTCATCCAGATGCCGATCTTCTTCGGCCTCTATGTCGCCTTCCAGACCACCGTCGAGCTGCGGCTGCAATCCTTCCTGTGGATCAACGACCTTTCCGCTCCGGACACCATCTTCCGCATCGCCGACTTCCCGGTGAATGTGCTCCCGATCCTGATGGGCCTCACGATGTGGCAGTCGATGCGCATGACCCCGAACCCCTCGGCGGACAGTTCGCAGAAGACGATTTTCTTGGTGATGACCCTGCTGTTCCCGGTCATCTGTTACCCGATGCCGGCCGCCCTGACGCTCTACATGACGATCCAGAATCTGTTGACCATACTCCAGACCTGGCTTACTAAGGATGAACCTGCCGTCACGGTAATCCCGCCGGTGGCGAAGAAGGTCAAAGGCTGATTACCCCCTCTCCCCATGTCTGGTCATAGCAAATGGCACACGACGAAGCGGCATAAGGCCGTGATTGACGCTAAGCGCGGCAAAATCTTCTCGGTCCTCGCCAAGGAAATTACCCTCGCGGCGCGTGCCGGCGGAGGCAGCCCCGAATCCAATACGCGTCTGCGCGCGCTGATCGATAAGGCCCGCGCCGCCAACATGCCGGCGGATAACATCAAGCGCGCGGTCCAGAAGGGAACCGGCGAGATTCCCGGCGTGATTTACGAAGAGATTGTCTACGAAGGCTACGCCCCGGGCGGAGTCGGACTCATCGTCGAAGTCACCACCGACAATAAGAACCGTGCCGCCGCCGAAGTCCGTCAGGCCTTCAATGATAACGGCGGCAATATGGCCCAGACCGGTGCCGTGTCCCATAGCTTTCTGAAGAAGGGCCAGTTCCTCATCGGTGCATCCCAGATCGGCGAAGACGCTCTCATGGAGCTCGTGCTCGAGGCCGGCGCCGAAGATGTCGTGAACAACGGCGACCACTTCGAGGTGCTTTCCCCGATCGCGGCCTTTGACGCCATTTCCAAGGCGCTGCAGGAGAAGTCTATCAAGCCTGAGTCGGCCGAACTGGCCTACATCTCCAGCATCCCCGTCCCGGTCGGCGATGCCGCCGTGGCCAAGCAGGTCTTGGAACTCATCGATGCCCTCGAGACCTTGGACGATGTCAAAGCCGTCCACGGCAACCAGGAGATCGACGATAAGTTGATGTCCTGAGTCGGGCGGATTACCGCCCATGCTTTCCGGCTTCACTGTCCCGCCGTCCCGGGTAGTGTGACCGCATGTCCGCGCCTCGAAGCCAGCCCAGCAGTATCTCCTCCGGCGTCCGGACGGCGGCGCGCGCCGTGATCCTGCGGGGCGGCGACCTGCTCGCGATTCGCATCCGGTCTGAAGAAGGAGACTTCCTCGTCCTGCCTGGAGGCGGCCAGAACCACGGCGAGACGTTGCGTGATACCGTCCGACGCGAAGTCCTCGAAGAGCTCGGCCTCGCGGTCGTACCGCAGGGTCTGCTCTACCTCCGCGAATACGTCGGCAAGAACCATGCCCTGCGCCGGATTCACAGCCACTTCCATCAGGTCGAGGCGGTCTTCCATTGTCGCTGCGATGATTTCTCCCCCATCGGCGAAGGGAAGGGGCATGACCGCCGGCAGGTGGGCTTCGAGTGGCTGCCGTTGGCGCAACTGGCGGATTACCCCCTTTCGCCCCGGGGCTTGGGGGAGGTCATCGCGAAGGCCTTGCAGGAAGGGTCCGCGACCTACCTCGGGGACGTGTATTGAAGGCTTGCCAGCGGGTGGCCGCCTCCCTTTGTTCATTTTCCCTTTGCAGGGAGTATAGCTCAGTTGGTTAGAGCGCCTGATTGACATTCAGGAGGTCGATGGTTCAAGTCCTTCTACTCCCACCACTTCGTAGCCCCGGCCTGGTCCCCCAGTCCGGGGCTCTTGTTTGGCGGGTGGTCCCGACACCTTTTTTCTCGCTCATCCCCATCCCTTGTCCCTACCCCTATGGGACTTCATTTTCCATCATGAGCAGCACCCAAATCGTCGACATCAAAGCCCGCGAGATCCTCGACTCCCGCGGCAATCCTACCATCGAAGTCGATGTCGTCCTCGCCTCCGGCGTCCGCGGCCGCGCGGCCGTCCCGTCCGGCGCGTCGACCGGCACCTACGAAGCCCACGAACTCCGTGATAGCGACGTGAGCCCCAAGGCCTTCGCCAAGGGCATCGACCCGAAGAAGCGTTACAACGGCAAGGGCGTCCTCAAGGCCGTCGAGAACGTGAATGAAGAAATCGCCTCCCTCCTCGTCGGTCATGACGCGCAGGACCAGATCGGCATCGAC
>Ga0208960_1001723_pt1 | contig 11442 bp, 10 predicted proteins | sample GreLakmeON33MSRF_FD_187703 | JGI IMG/M metagenome (GOLD analysis project Ga0208960, IMG submission 187703) | Freshwater lentic microbial communities from great Laurentian Lakes, MI, USA - Great Lakes metaG ON33MSRF (SPAdes) | ecosystem: Environmental > Aquatic > Freshwater > Lake | place: Great...
TTAATCATTGGTATTTTAACCATTAAGTTTATTGATGCTAATCCTGAGGCATCCCGACTTCGATTCAACTCTGTGCCAGTGGTAGCTTTTGGCATTTTAATCGTTCCACTTTTTGATACTTTACGCGTTTTCACTTTACGCGTAATGGCTGGTAAATCTCCCTTACATCCCGATCAAAACCACATTCACCATAGATTATTGGCCCTTGGCCTAAGCCATTTACAATCTACAAGCATATTGGTAATAGCCAACATATTAATTATTATATTGGTGTATCTTATGCAACCCAATGTAAATGCAGTTATTATGCTAGCGATACTCATTGGACTATGCAGTTTACTAAGTTATATTCCTTCTTTAATCCTAAAGAAAAGAGCTGCGAAAAATGAAATAAAAGTTTCTTGATGAAAAAATTGCTTTTCCTTATTTGTATTCTTCTTGCTTCAACAAACTATTCTCAAAGCATTTATTTTCCTCTCAACCATTCTTACAATTCCATTATTGAAAAACAGCTGAACGCTAAAAGTAACAATGCGCATACCGGAATGCGTCCGTTTATCTGCCAAGATATAGATAGCATCACTATCGACAGCTCATTTGCGCAATTTAAAAGACAAAAACATCTTTGCTTATTGGGCCAATCGAGGTGGAGCAAAGCTGCCTTTTGGACTGAAAGAAAACTGTTAGATGAAGATTTATTTGTGCTAAAAAGTGAGGCTTTTAAAATTAGAATCAATCCGCTGTTCGACTTCGCCTATGGTAAAGATACAGTGAGCCAAGAAACTACCTACACCAATACTAGAGGGGTTTATCTGGAAGGTCAAATTGGCGCCAAATTCTTTTTCAATAGTTCGTTTCTAGAAACACAAGCTACGCTTTTGCCTTATGTGCAATCAATGATTACGAGTAGTGGCGTTATTCCCGGACAAGGGCGCTTTAAACCTTTCAAGAAAACAGGCTACGACTTCAACCGCGCATCGGCTTTGCTTTCTTATAGTCCGAACAAATACTTTAATTTTCAATTCGGACAAGACAAGCTCTTTGTAGGAGATGGATACCGTTCACTTTTGCTGTCGGATAACTCATTCAACTATCCATTTTTTAAGGTGACCACCAAATTCTGGAAAATACAATACACCAACATTTACACCCAATTGGTTAGCGCTGTTACCGCACTTGACCAGTTGTTTCCCAAAAAATTTAGCTCTTCTCATTACTTGAGTTATAATGTTACCCAATGGCTAAACATCGGCTTATTCGAAACTATTATGTGGAGCGGCAGCAATGGCAGAGGTTTCGATTTTCAGTACCTTAATCCTATTATTTTCTTGCGTCCGGTAGAATACGCGAATGGCTCTTCCGACAACGCTTTAATAGGCGCCACAGCAAAAGTAAAACTCACCAACAAATGGCATTTGTACGGGCAGCTCTTAGTGGACGAATTCAACTTAAGCAAAGTAAAACAAGAGAAAGGTTGGTGGGCCAACAAATGGGGCGTTCAAGCAGGAACAAAGGTTTACGACTTATTTACTGTTGAAAATTTGAGCTTACAATTAGAGTTCAACATGGTGAGACCCTACACTTATAGCCACAACGATAGCCTCAGCAATTACAGTAATTTCAATCAGGCTTTAGCTCACCCCCTGGGTGCCAACTTTATGGAAGGTTTAGGCTTCTTGAGATACAACTACAAACGTTTGTTTTTTGAAGTGCGCGGAAGTTATGCCGAATATGGAACAGATACAAGTACAATCAATTACGGTCAAAATATCTTCCTTTCCTACAACAACAACAAAGCAAAAATCAGCGGAGAGAATGGAGATTTCGGACATACCATTGCGCAAGGAAGAAAAAATTCTATTTACTACTCCGATATTAAAGTGAGTCTTTTGGTAAACCCTAAAACCAACATGCGCATTGAAACTGGATGGATGAGAAGAGCGCAAGAAACCACAGCCGCAAGTAATCATACTCAGTATTTTTATATCGGATTTAAAACTGCTTTGTTTAATTACTACACCGATTACTAAGTTTAACATTTTAGCTCGTTCAAGTTCCAACAATTATGGTTACTTTTACTTAAACTTAAATTTTCTTCTTGGCCGAAAACACCGAAATATCATCTCCTGTAAGGCACTCTAAAGTTACCGACTATATCCAGTTTGCTAAATTACGCTTGGCTTCATTGGTTGTTTTCTCTGCCGTTATTTGCTACATCATAGCTGCGAAAGGAGATTTTACCTGGCAAATTTTAGGCTGGCTTACTTTAGGTGGATTTTTAGTGACTGGCGCATCTAATGGATTCAACCAAATCATTGAAAAAGATTTAGATAAATTGATGACGCGCACCATGAACCGTCCGCTTCCTCAAAACAGAATGAGCATTGCTGAGGGTTTAATCTTTGCCTCTTTAATGGGAATTGCTGGCGTACTCATTCTTTGGATAAACTTAAATGCACTTACCGGAATATTAGGTTTAATCGCTATGATCCTTTACTCTTTAGTGTATACTCCCCTTAAAAGAAAAACTCCTTTTGCTGTTTTTGTGGGTGCATTACCTGGAGCACTGCCTCCGCTCATTGGCTGGATAGGCTATTCTAACGAAATCAATGTTCAGGCTTTAACTGTATTTGCTATTCAATTCATGTGGCAATTTCCTCACTTTTGGGCAATCGCTTGGAGATTGAACGACGACTATTTAAAAGCAGGGTTTAAAATGATGCCCTCTCCTGGCGGTCGTGATAAACAGAGTGCTTTTCAAATATTATTGTATGCTTTATTTTTAATTCCGGTAAGCTTACTGCCTGGTTCCTTTGGCATGGCGGGATGGTTTTATGCTGTCGTGGCTTTGATTGCAGGATCACTTTTCGCTTGGCAAGCCTATACTCTTTTTAAAAAATGTGATAACGAATCGGCCGGTAAATTAATGTTTGGTTCTTTCATTTACCTACCCGCAGTTCAATTGGCACTATTAATCGATTTACTATATTTACAATGAGCAGAATATCAAAAGACGAAAGACTCGAGATGAATCGCAAAACCCACAAACCTCTGGTATGGTTGGGCATCATGTCGATTGTAATGTTGTTTGCTGGTTTAACCAGCGGCCACATAGTAGCAAAAAATGACTCTATGTGGGTGAAAATCACCTTACCCCAAGAGTTTTTAATTAGCACCTATATTATAGTTGCCAGCAGCTTAACTTTCTTTGGCGCCGTTTGGAGCATGAAGAAAAACAAACTGGGTTTAAGTAAAATATTTATCGCACTTACTTTAGTACTGGGCATCTTCTTTATTAAATCTCAATTAGATGGTTACGAAAAGCTAAATACAAAAGGCAATTACTTCACGGCTGGTAAAATCGACATGGTAGTTAAAAACGGGAAGTACGGCGAAGATTACAAGCTGTTTTCAAGCGGAATTGAACTGGAATACGAAAACGGATTTTTTTATGATCCCATGGACAAAGGACGCATCAATCCGCTCAATAATAAACTCGATTTCGAGAAATCAAACAGGGCGGCAAGCTACTTGGTAGCACTTTCTGGCCTCCATATCGTGCATTTATTAGGAGGAATTTTATCACTTATTTTCGTGTTTATCAAGACTTTACGAAATAAATACACCCCAGAGAACTATTTAGGGATGCAAACAAGTTCAATTTATTGGCATTTTTTAGATTTTTTGTGGTTATCTTTGTTCCTCTATTTAACATTTTTTTAAAGAAATTTTATGTCAGCAGAAGCAACTAAAGCTATCGAACCTAAGGTTCTCTGGGGCGGTGGAAGATCGCCATTCAGTTTGAGTTATGGTAAAATGATGATGTGGTTTTTCCTTGTATCGGATGCCCTTACCTTTGGTGGTTTGTTGGTTTCCCTTGGATTTGCCCGTCACGCAGCCGTTACAAAAGGTTGGTCTTGGCCTCAATCAGACCAAGTATTTACCCACTTTCCTGGTACCCATGCTAATTTGCCACTTTTGTATGTGGCTTTAATGACTTTCATCTTAATTATTTCTTCTGTTACCATGGTGTTGGCTGTTGAGGCTGGTCACCGCATGGACAAAAAGAAAGTTACTTTTTGGTTAGCCCTTACCGTTGTAGGTGGTTTAATCTTCGTTGGTTCTCAGGTTTGGGAGTGGAGCACTTATATCGCTGGTCCAGATGGAGACATTACTACTTGGGCTGACAACGCTACCTTAAAACAAAACTTCTTCTTAACCGATGCCAGCGGTAAGTTAGGCGCTGCTGGTCCGCAAGCCTACGCAATGTTCTTCTTCTTCATTACTGGTTTCCATGGTTTCCACGTATTCTCTGGAGTGGTAATTAACTTTATCATTTTAATGAATGTAATGGGAGGCACTTATGAAAGACGCGGTCACTACGAAATGGTTGAAAAAGTTGGCTTGTACTGGCACTTTGTCGATTTAGTATGGGTATTCGTATTTACCTTCTACTACTTACTCTAATAGAAATATTAAACTTTGAACATTAAACATTAAACGTTTTTAGCATGGAAAGAGACGATATTATAGAATATTCATTGCACGCTCATCACTCAGAAGAAGAAGGCGCAAAAATTAGAAAAAATATTTACCAAGTTACTGTTTGGATGACCATCATCACGATTCTTGAAGTAATTGTAGGTATCTACTGCTCAAGAACAACTTTGATGAGTAATGAAGATACCAAATGGATTTGGGAATCTATTAAAATTGGCTACATAGGTTTAACGCTTTTGAAAGCTGGTTTAATTGTTTTCATTTTCATGCACTTAGGCGACGAGCGCAAAAACTTGAAGCGAATGATATTGGCTCCTTACATCGCATTTGTACTTTACCTTATTTTCATTGGCTTGTATGAAGCTGTTGCTGTTGGAGGCGCAATGTACTAATGGAACTAGGAGGAAAGAAAAAAAGAGTCTTATTTATTGGATTATTTATAGTGCCATTCTTAATTGCAATGGCGCTAATTTTTTATGGTAAGTCGGTTGATGGTCTGCCAAAATTCTACGGCAACAAAGAAACCAAAGAATATTTTCATCCAAAGCTATATTGCGGCAGCGACATTAGTTCTCCTATTCAAAATTGCATGAAGGAAAAAACAACCTATGTAGTTACCTTCTTCCCTCAAAAAGACAAAGACCAATGGGAAAAGCAATTGCTTTTTGCAGGTGAATTGGCAGAAAGACAGAAAGGAGCCGATATTGTGTCTTTTTTCGAGCCAGATAGTGCAGGTAAAATCACTTGGACCGGAGGAAATCCTGCAGAATACCTGAAAAAATTCCCGCAATGGAAAACCATTCAAATCGAATCAAGCGAATGGGATTCACTCTACGCCAACTACAAGCTTAACACCAAAGAAGTAGATAGTTTATTCTTCCCTCCGTACATCATTGTTGATCGCGATAATATCATTAGAGGAATGGTTACTATCACCGATTTAAAAGCAACAAGAGAAGTTACTGCGCGGCTCAAACGCTTGAACAACGAATATGCATCTGAGAAAAAAGAAATCATTCGTAAAGAGCAATAGAACGCCTCGTCATTGCGATCCGTCAGCTGACGGACGAAGCAATCTTATACTAGCATTACTAGCTATATCAATACTTTTTTCGTGCACAACTAAAAAAGCCCCTCTTCCATTCATCGGTGAAATAGATTTCGATGAAAAAGGCGATACGGTTTACCATACCATTCCTCAATTTTCATTTAGCAACCAAAACGGAAAAAAAATTAGCGAAAAAGACTACGAAGGAAAAATTTATGTCACAGATTTCTTCTTCACTACCTGTGGCACTATTTGTCCGAAAATGACCACACAACTCACTCGCATACAAGAAATTTATAAAAATGACAATGAATTAAAACTGCTTTCATTTTCAGTGAATCCTGAAATTGACAGTATTTCTACTCTAAAAAATTATGCACAAAGATTTAAAGTAATTGATGAAAAGTGGAATTTATGCACAGGTAGCAGGGCCAGCATAAACCGACTTGCCACCAAAGGTTTTTTAGTTGTACCTATCGACCCTAATCTTAACGATTCTTCACAATTTATTCATAGCGAGATGTTTATCTTAGTCGACCAAATAGGAAGAATTCGTGGGTCGTACGACGGCACAGACTCTGCCTTCGTGAACCAATTAATTGAAGACATTAAAACCCTTAAAGATGAATTACATTCAGCCGAACAAAAAAATTGAAAAAGGAATTTGGATTTTCACCATCGTAGTTTTTGCACTGGTGTTGATGTTGCACGAAATTCAAAAAGCACAACTATCACTGCCCTTCACTAAAATTTTACCACAAGTAAATGCCACAATTAATGGGACTTGCTTTGTATTGCTTATTCTCTCATTAATTGCCGTTAAACAAAAGAAATTTTCTTTACACATGCGCCTCAATACTTTGGCCATGATACTGTCCGTTGTGTTTTTATTGTCGTATGTTTTGTATCACGCTTTCAATAACGATACTCCTTATGGAGGAGAGACTAAAGGATTGTACTATTTTGTTTTATTCTCGCACATTATTTTAGCAGCTGTTTCGCTGCCAATGATATTGTTTTCTTATTACCACGGACTATGCGGTGACACCCAAAAACACAAAAAATTGGTACGCTTCACCTACCCTATTTGGCTTTATGTAACGCTTACAGGGGTGTTGGTTTACCTGTTTTTAGCTCCTTACTACTCTTGAAAAAATTAGGCACCATATTGCTTTTGTTAACGCTAAATACTAATGCGGTTTTTGCTCAGTGTTCTCAATGTAAAATGTCACTAGAAAGCAGCAAGCCTGCAGGCGACGGCTTCAATTCGGGTATCCTTCTATTAATGATTATCCCCTATCTTTTGCTTGCAACCGTAATTTGGATTTTCTTCAGAAAAAAAATAAAAGAAAAATTCACATCTATTTTACATCGCAAGTAGTTTTTCATTACATTTGCTTCATCGTTCTTTATCACTATAGCTTATTAAGAAAGACGGAGGGATTTGGCCCTTTGATGTCTTGGCAACCATCCCTAATGCGGACAGGTGCTAAATCCAACCCTAGCAAGGGCAAAATAAGACACAGTAAATTTTAAAAAAATTTATCGAATTAACTTATACAGCCCTTCTTGAATTTCAGGAAGGGCTTTTTTGTTTTTATACTTTACGATTATGACAAAACCAGATGTTAGAGAAGTTTTGAAGGAACGCATACTTGTGCTCGATGGCGCAATGGGTTCTTTAATTCAAACTTACAACCTCACCGAAGAAGATTTTCGCGGTGAGCAGTTTAAAGACCATCCGCATTCCTTAAAAGGAAACAACGATTTGGTGGGTATCAGTCGTCCCGATGTATTGAAAGAAATTCACTGTCAATACCTTGAAGCTGGTGCCGATATTTTAGAGACCAATACTTTTAGTGGAACGTGGATAGCACAAGCCGATTACAAATTGGAGCACGCTGTTTACGATATCAACTTTCAATCGGCTAAAATTGCCAAAGAAGCAGCCGATGAATTCACGTTGAAAAATCCGAATAAACCACGTTATGTTGCGGGCTCTATCGGTCCCACAAATAGAACTGCATCTATGTCGCCCGATGTGAACGACCCTGGTTATCGCGCCATTACTTTCGATCAATTGGTAAACGCTTACAGCGAACAAGTAAAAGCATTAATAGAAGGTGGCGTTGATATTTTATTGGTAGAAACCATCTTCGATACTTTAAATGCTAAAGCGGCAATGTACGCCATTAGTGAAGTTCAAGAGGTATTAGGAACCAACCTTCCTGTGATGATTTCTGGTACCATCACCGATGCATCGGGAAGAACGCTTTCTGGTCAAACAGCAGAAGCATTTTTAGCATCTGTTTCACACATGGATTTGCTAAGTGTGGGCTTTAACTGCGCACTTGGAGCAAGCATGATGAGGCCATACTTAGAGGTGTTGGCATCCAACACTCCTTTTGGTGTTAGCGCGCATCCAAACGCTGGTTTACCCAATGAAATGGGTGAATACGACGAATCGCCAAGCGATATGCAAAAACAAATCAAAGAGTTTTTAGACAAAGGCTTGATGAATATTATTGGTGGTTGCTGTGGCACAACGCCTGGGCACATTAAAGCGATTGCTGAGATTGCCGCGCAGTATAAACCGAGGAAAGTAATTAAATTGAATTTTGAAGAAGCATAAACCCAGTTCGTCATTGCGAGGTACTCCGAAGCAACCTTATCAAATGCATCATGAGTTTGCTTCGTTCCTCGCAATGACGTACTAAATTTGAAAAAAATAAAAAATAAAATATGTCCATCCATCCCGACTACAAAGGCAAATACCAATACAAATGGCACAACTACGCTCCTCTTCGATTGAGCGGATTAGAGCCGCTAGTTGTTACTCCCGAATTGAATTTCGTTAACATTGGTGAACGTACCAATGTTACCGGTTCTAAAGCTTTCTTGCGCCTTATCAAAGAAGAAAAATTCGATGAAGCATTAGCCGTTGCTCGCGAACAAGTGGAAGGTGGAGCGCAAGTCATCGACATCAACATGGACGAAGGGATGATTGATGGCGTGGAAAGCATGAAACGCTTCTTGAATTTGATTGCTGCCGAACCCGATATTTCTAAAGTGCCTATCATGATCGACTCCTCTAAATGGGAAATTATTGAAGAAGGTTTGAAATGTGTGCAAGGAAAATCTATCGTAAATTCTATCTCTTTAAAAGTTGGAGAAGAACGTTTTATCTGGGAGGCGAAGCAAGTAAAAAAATACGGTGCGGCTGTTATTGTGATGGCTTTTGATGAAGTGGGTCAAGCCGACAACTACGAACGAAGAGTAGAAATCACACAACGTTCATATGATTTATTGACCGGTCCGAAAGTAAATTTTGCGCCGCAAGATATCATCTTCGATTTAAATATTTTTCCTGTTGCTACAGGGATGGAGGAGCATAGAAAAAATGCCATCGATTTCTTTAAAGCTACACGTTGGGTGCGCGAAAACCTACCTGCAGCGCACGTTAGCGGTGGGGTGAGTAACGTGTCGTTCTCCTTCCGTGGTAACAATCCTGTGCGCGAAGCCATGCACTCTGCTTTCTTGTATCACGCCATTCATGAAGGTATGGATATGGGTATCGTTAATCCTACCATGATTGAGGTGTACGACGATATAAATAAAGATTTACTGGAACGTGTAGAAGATGTTTTACTCGACAGAAGAGACGACGCTACCGAGCGCTTGATGGAGTTTGCCGAAGGAGTAAAAGGTGGAGCCAAAGAGAAAAAAGCCGATGATGCCTGGAGAAGTGAAAGCGTTGAAAAACGTTTGGAACATGCCTTAGTGCGCGGTATTGCCGATTTCGTGGAGATTGATGTGGAAGAAGCCCGACATTCATATAAGCGTCCGTTGCATATTATTGAAGGTCCGTTAATGGACGGCATGAACGTTGTTGGAGATTTGTTTGGTAGCGGTAAAATGTTCTTACCTCAGGTAGTAAAAAGTGCGCGTGTAATGAAAAAAGCAGTGGCGTATTTACTTCCTTTCTTAGAGGCCGATAAAACTGAAGCAGCCAAGAAACAGGGTAAAATATTGATGGCGACAGTGAAAGGTGATGTGCACGATATTGGTAAAAATATCGTGGGCGTTGTACTCGCTTGCAACAACTATGAAATCATCGATGTTGGTGTAATGGTTTCTTGTGATAAAATTTTAGCTGAAGCGAAAAAACACGATGTAGATATTATTGGCTTAAGCGGATTGATCACTCCATCATTGGATGAAATGGTTTATGTGGCCAAAGAAATGCAACGCGAAGGATTCACCATTCCCTTATTGATTGGTGGAGCAACGACTTCTAAATTACATACTGCTGTAAAAATTGAACAGCATTATACCAGCGGACAAGCGGTACATGTTCTCGATGCATCACGCGCTGTAACCGTTGCCAATTCGCTGTTAGGCGATGGAAAACAAAAATATGTGGAAGATGTTCAACAAGAATATATTCGCATGCGTGAAAATTATGCGAAGAAAAAATCACAAAAAGATACTATCTCGTTAGAAGAGGCACAGGCCAACAAATTTCCTATTGAATGGAAAGCTGAAGACATCCACAAACCAAAATTTGTGGGAATAAAAGTGATTGAAGATGTAACGTTATCACAAATTGTCGATTATATCGATTGGACACCCTTCTTCCAAACTTGGGAATTGCATGGAAAGTTTCCACGCATTTTAGAAGACGAAGTTGTAGGTGCTCAGGCCAAAGAATTATTTAGCGACGCGCAAAAAATGTTACAACAATTGGTACAAGAAAAATGGTTAACGAACAAAGCTGTAATTGGTATATGGCCTGCCAATGCTGTGGGCGATGATATTGAAATTTACACTGATGAAACAAGAAGCGAAGTGATAGCGAAACATCATATGGTTCGTCAGCAAAGCAAAAAAGCAGCTGGTGAACACAACATGTCGCTAGCCGATTTCGTTGCGCCTAAAGAAACCGGATTGGCCGATTACATGGGCGGATTTGCAGTAACTACCGGACTAGGAATTGAAGAGCACGTCGAACGTTTTGAAAAAGACCACGACGATTACAGTTCTATTTTATTGAAAGCATTGGCCGATAGATTAGCAGAAGCCTTTACAGAATTTATGCACGAAAAAGTGCGTAAAGAAATTTGGGGTTACAGTGCTGCGGAACAATTAACGAACGACGATTTAATAAAAGAAGGATACAGCGGAATTCGGCCGGCACCGGGGTACCCAGCGTGTCCCGACCACACCGAAAAATGGACGCTCTTTAAATTATTAGATGCCGAAAAAAATACAGGAATCACTTTAACCGATTCATTGGCCATGTATCCTGCCTCATCAGTGAGTGGTTGGTATTTTGCACATCCATTAAGTAAATATTTTGGTGTCGGAAGAATCGAAAGAGACCAAGTGGAAAATTATGCAAATCGCAAAAAACAATCGATTGCTTATATTGAAAAATGGTTATCGCCGAATTTGAATTATTAAAAAAAAATGTCTGAACACGATTTTCTAGATTAGAAGATGGACAAGATTATTGACTTAAATGATATAACAAGGAAAATCATCGGTTGTGCAATGAAAGTGCATTCTTTACTTGGTAATGGTTTTCAAGAGGTAATTTATCAAAGGGCATTGGCAATTGAAATGCAAAAGCAGTGTTTAGAATTTCAACGAGAAATGGAAATGACAATCTTTTATGATGGTATAGACATAGGTACCCGCAGAGTAGATTTCTTTGTAGAAGATAAAGTAATGGTAGAATTAAAAGCCCTTGAAAAATTAGAAGACGTGCATAAAGCACAAGCAATAAACTATTGCGAAGCATATAATATTGCCGATGGCTTATTAATTAATTTTGGAGCTAAAAGTTTAGAATTTAAGAGGGTTTACAACAAAAAATTAGTTGCGCCAAAAAA